>VTLG01016420.1_pt1 | contig 31560 bp, 43 predicted proteins | sample 4694571 | NCBI WGS metagenome assembly VTLG01 (sample SAMN12604809, study PRJNA352737) | marine metagenome | biome: ENVO:00000447; feature: ENVO:00000209|ENVO:00000569|ENVO:01000036; material: ENVO:00002151; isolation source: viral sequences binned using virsorter ...
TATGTAAACGAACGGTCACACTATGTAATTCAATCGTTGTGCCAAGGCTTAACTCAACAACATTTGCGGAGTTCATAAAAATCGCGCCAAATATTTTATCGTTAGCATCTGGCGGACTTACAGGTTCCCCGACTTGTACGTTTGAAACATAGCCAGTTCTGGATATATGCGATTCAATAGCCCCGAGAGTATTTTTAATATTAAATGCCATGATTCATCCTTTTGACTAATCTCTTGGCGTGTTTCCTCAATACCTTCTGAGCATTTTTTTCTAGCTTGTCCCTTGTTTTCCTGAATGATGCGTAACCCTTAAATCGGCTAGAGCTATTCCTGCTACTAATGCCCTCTAGCCAAGGGCCATAGACAACTCCCCCATCGTTAATTTCTGCGTAATTGTTACGAACTACCGTTGATATATTTCTTCGGTAATTTCCAGTAGATGTGCCTTCGCCACCTGTTACAGATAAATAAACTCCCGCCGGACGAGGGCGAAGCCGTTCCATTAAAAAGGATTCCCCTTCTTGAACTAATTCCTTTAATGCGCCTTCAACAGCAGCATCAAATTTCTTTTTAGCGGTTTTACTAAATAATGGGCCTTCGGCTTTTACCTTCATCGTCACGTTCATATTGCCCCCTCGCGAGGCCTCATGTATTGCGCGGATATCCTTGCCTGAAGGTTCGCTAAGTCCCTTCCTGTTATCTCTACAGCGCCTTCACCTGCTCCAACTGTCCTGCCATATGCAGCAGCCTCTTGAGTTATGGCTGCTATCGCCATTCCTGCAGCGAGTTCCCTTATGGGTGCGGGTGCGCGGTATATAGATATCGCTGTTGAGTTGGCGTGTGTTGCAGCCGTAGTTCCATTAACTCCCCTCGTAACTGTAAGAGTCCTAAATATGTGGACTGCAGTGTTGTTCGTATGTGCTGCTAGAGTCGTTCCGTTATATGCTCGCTCAACGGTCAATGCCGTTGTACCAGAAACGCGGACGAACATTTGCTCAGAATCAATAAGAATTACCTCACCAGCCAAAATTCCATGCCCTGAATCTACGGTTATATTCTCAGATTTATCCGCAGTTAGCACCCCATCAGTAAGAATAGAATTAAGGGCTGCGCTAGTTTTCTCAGTGACGAACAATTGCTCACTTTCTACTAGCAATGTATCGCCAACACTAATCCCAGAAACTTGCGAGCCATTAGAGCAGACCATTGAGGTCGCTGCTGCATCGGATGCAAGGCCCGAAACTACGGTTCCGCCAGATACGGTATCGTTGGAAAAACCCCAAGAACCATTGATGCTGATGCTGCGTTGAGATGTATCGCCTGACTCGAAAGAGGCGTTGCTACTAATATCAATTTCAATTCTATGATATGGCGGTGCGTTGTTTGCGGGTTCTAAGAAATAATCAGAACTAGAAATAGTCGTGGGTGAACTGTCCTGCGCCTTAGTCTGCAAGGTCGTTACAGAAATTAGGTCGGCATCTACATATAAAACATCGCCGGAACTATTCCTACTCGGATAACGAAATGTTCTTGTTTGTGTCTTAGGTATAAACCAACGGTGCGTCATGTTGTCAATATCACGGCTGGCAGCTTCTATAAGACGGTCAACTGTTTCGTCATTTTCGTTTCCATTCATACGAATGGCGCGTTTAACGGCTTCTCGTGTTGCATACCAATTCGGCATAGCCCTCTTCTCCTTGCTTTCTAGGTAGGGCAGCTATTCAATTCCTATCCGCTCCAGTTGTAATTCCCAAAGGGGCAATTCCTCACCCCATCCATCCTTACATCAAGTTTCTGCCCATCAATCGGACAGGAGGAAGGGGGGGTAGTTTGCGCCACCCTCCTATCCTCTTCTGCCCTTGTTCTAATGTCCTTTAATTGTTGCCAAGACATCTAGATTCCTTCGGTGTAATACAATTTAATTACTATCACCGCGCTGTTCACATTGTTGTTCGTTATGTTCAACGTGAGCGTGTCGGTTCCTGCATAAACAGGGTGAGCGCCGTTCGTATTTATTACTGCGACCTCTGTATTAGCTGTATCCCTATTCGCACCAACTCCTAAGAGAAGGTCTGCACCGCCTGAATCCGTAAGAGTGATGTCGTAATTATCCTGCGGGGCTGTATCTCCGCTTGGGTCTGTGATTATTTGCAATAATCGGCCACCCCTTGCATCTCTAGGAATTCCTGTGAGTGCCGTTGCGGGGTATGAGCCATCAGACGAATCTGCCGTACAAGTTAGAGTTATAACTTTTACAGGGTCAACGACTGTTGTTATTGCTTCTGTTACCGTTCCAGCCATTACTCACCTTCTTCCGCTTCGCCTTCTGAAGCCTCTACAGCGTCCTCAGTCGCGTTTTCTTCATCGGAGCTAGGGGTTTCCTCGGCTTCTGGTTCTTCGGTAGCTTCTTCGGCTTCTACGGCCTCTTCTACTACTTCTTCCACTGCTTCCTCTACCGCTGGCTCTTCGGTTGTAACGGCTGTTCCGGCAGCTTCCGCCCGAACCCTAGCCATTTCCGCCAATGCGCCTTCTTTACCTTCGTCCCATGATTTCAATACTGTTGGCATTTATTAAGCCTCCAAATTGACCTGACAAAAGGTCAACTTTCTTATAGTCATTACATTTGCAACGGCCTCGCCAGTTAAAAACTCAAGGCTGAGTCGTAGCTCTTCATCATTTGGTAGATTGGTCGTGGCTGTACTTGTTACCGCAGCCCCATCAACGTAAGTATAAAGAGATTCGGCTGCACCGTCCCAGACAAACTCTAAATCTATTTCTGTTCCATCTGCCGATGTTGCCACATCTTCAGTTTTCGTTTCGGTGCTGTCTTTCTCTACAAGAAAATCTATACCTGCGTCACCATCTACGGATTGGAATCCGATGCGGTCTGTTACTCCTCCGAGGATGGCCGTATCCGTAATCGCAAATCCCGCGAAGAAGTCTGTTTGGTCTACGTCATCTATAGCCATCTTCAATCTAAAGTAAACCCAATTGCCGGAATCTAGCTTTATGCTTTCTCCTAGTAATTGGTACGAGCCACCGTCATCTTCGTTGGCTGCACATGTAATTGTGCTTGCCCCGCGCTCGGTGTCTGAAGGAACCCATTCTGTCGTTCCAGAACCCGCTTCAACTACTGTTGCGGTATACCCTAGCGGGTCGGTTCCAGATGCCTGCGCGTTTTCGTGTTGGAAGTCGTAGAACTGCACATTGTCTCCAACTGCTCCTACGATTCTGTGACGATGCGTTTGGTAATAAAGAAGCGCACCGTTTTTATATTGTGAATGTAACGATGTTGCCATCGCAGCCTCCTGACTGCGCCCTTTCGCGGGCGATGGTTATTTAATTATGACCATACGTTGAGTAGAACCATCGGAAAACCTGTATGGGATTTTAGATGGAATTTCTCTCATCTTCCCATTATTCCTAGGGTCTACTATCTCTCTTTTTTTGCCAGTATGTCGGCAGTGGGTTGAACCAGTTGCGGAACAAGCTCCACTACCGCATACCGAGCATACATTGCTATCAAAAATCACTAGGTTATCGCTGCTGCTGGTGGGTCTTGTGGGTATTTAGGCCCAAGCAGAATCGTAACGATAGCTCCATCTACAGGGTCGTTGGCGGACTCTGTAGCCTTTAATCGTACATACTTATCAGAACCGCTAAGTTCGTCTGCTCGTATCCAAACCTTATAACCCTGATTTGCACCAGCGGTTGTCGTGAATCCAGAAGAGGTTGCAGCAGCCCTGCTCCCCCAAGTGTTTCCACTTGTCATTACTTGGTAGTCAAAGGCAACAGCCGTAGCAGTTGTAGGAGTTACGTCATCACAACTTTCAACCGTAATTACTGCCGTCCCTGTTCCACCAGCACTCTTCTCAATAATCCAAAGGCACTCTGTCCATCCGTCCATATTAACTATGTCCGTTGTCGGTGTACCGTTAAAGATATCCTCGTGTGCGGTTAAGGTGTTATGCACCATATTTATCACCGCTGCTTCTGAGTAAGCCATTTCTAATGCCTCCTAAAAATTTCTTATGAACGTGTAGCAAGCGCGACAGCGGGGCTGACAGTGTTGCTTCCGTTTCGTGGAGTTAATGCGCTGTCCAACCACATTCGTCCGTCTAATCTCTCAGTAAAGCTAAATACAGTTTCCTGAGTTGTGAAACGAACATGCGGTGAAGCAGCCGTTGTTAGAGCTTGCCTGTCCCCGATTAAGTAGTAGGACAAGTCTACAAACATCAAGTCGCCCGCAGTTCCTAAAGTTTGGGCCTTCTCTGTGAAGATAATTGGCCTTCCGTAGATGCTGTTCGGTGGGCCTCCTGCCATATTGGAAACCCATACAGGACCTCCGCCAGTTCCTACAGCCTGTGAAAGGCTAGCAAGTTGTGGGAAGGTGTCGTTGTGGGCAATCCAAACGGCATTCCCAAGGCTGGAAGGAAGCATCCGTGAATACATCTTGTCAAGGTTTTCTTTTAAGATTGTAGTTGCTGCCTGACCAGTTTCTTTTGCGACTGATATTAAACAGTCTGAATTAAGAATCCCTTGGGGCTGGCCTGCTCCTGTACCAGAAATGAAGGCAACGTCTTCAAAATAGGCTAGAGCCTGTCCAAACATTCTGTTCAATACTGTCTCAACAGCTATCGCACTGTCCTGAACTAGCTCGTTGCTAATAACGCTGTATCCAGTAAGTTTATGAGCATCCAATCGGACTTGGCCGAAAGAAGGCTGATTGGTGGAACTGCTGATGTCCTCGCCCTCTGAACCCCAACTTGCAGAAACGCCACCGAATACATTGGATGCGTGTGATGTGTCTCGTACTGCTGGAATTCTTATTGTGCTGCTTGCCATTGGCATAGTAAATGCACGAGGTCGCACAACGCTTGATTCAAGGTTCATCTGCATAAGGTCTGGCCTAAATTCTTCAGGCACTAAGAACCCACCTGCATCACCAAAGTTTTCACCGAGGTTTCTGGTTTCAACTAATCGGGCATCTACTCCTCGGCCAAGGCTGGAAGCATATACCTTCTGGTAGAACTCTCCTGCGGTTTTGAACTTGCCGTCTTCAGTCGCCCCTACCGCTTCAGGGTTGTAAGCCTCGGGCAGCCTTCGCGCCCCGCCCTTACTCATTGCAACTGCAATCGCTTCTTTTACTGCTTCGCCTGTATTTTTTCGGACTGCTTCATTAAGCATATCCTCCAATTCGGCTTGCGTCGTGGGCATATCACTCATCACTATCCTCCAATTCACTTAATATTTCCTCTGCTGCGCTAAGTGCTACAGCATACGCGTCAAACCCTTCTGCCTTCGGTTCTGATTCAATGGGTTCTTCTTCTTCCTCATCTTCTTCAGAATCAAATTCCCTTCGCGGTCTTCGGTATCCACCACTTCCGCCACCTTTATCCTCTTCTTCCTCGGATTCTGTTTCGGCATCAATGGCTTCTTCCTCTACCTCTTGGGCCTCTTTTTCACCAAGCCTTGCCACAACTCGTTCAACGATAATGTCTATTAAAGTATCCGCAGCGTTAGGAGGCGTTTCCCTTGTTTCAGTTTCCAAATCAGAAACCCTTTCCTCTGCTATTTCCCTAATAGCGGGATGCAGATTTGGTGATTTCACGAAACGCTGTAGAGCATCTGGATTGCTTGGAACTGTAACAGCAGAAACCTCTAAGAGTTCTTGCCCCTTAAATTCCATCCCCCCTGTACCTAGTACATCTTTCTCGTTAAGAGGGCTCGCCTTCTCCATGTCTGGTATGAACCCAACAGAAAAAGCCAGAGCCTTTTCTTTAGCAAGTTCAAAGGCCCAATCTGCTTCGGGGTTTCCTTTGCCTGTAAAGAATCGCGCAACGCCTTTCATTTGGTTTCCTACTACCTCCATAGATTCCCAGACCCCTATCTGGCTTCGCAAGGAATGGTAATCATGCGAAGAAAGTAAAACAGGATGCTTCATAAAGCTACCCAAGTTCCACCCCTCGGCACGTATTACATCGCCATCCCTGTCCATTTTTTCTGAGGACACAACGGCAGAAACGCGACCAGTCGCCTCGTCTAATACCTTCGTTTCCTCTGGGCGAAGAAGTTTATTTCTTATCATTTCCTACTCCTTCTAAAAATAAAAAGCCCGACCAATGCACCTCGGTAAGATGCGAGCCGGACTGCTAGAGCCTCACGAATAGTTCTGGTTCTCTTGGAACGCTCACTAAAATATGAAGTTTCGCAAATTCTATTCCGCAAAAATAAGAAAAGTCAACAAATCCATTGAAATTGGTTTTACTTAGGAGTGAACTAATTGTTGACAATTGTAATTTAATACTATAGAATGTTCTTAACTTAATAAGGAGGTTGTTCTAATGGTCATACAAATTGCAGAGGTTAAGGAACAAATCGCGAAGGGTGGCTACTTATCTGAGGCTGAAAAGGCATGGGTCATTGAGGTAATTGACTCCAACTTTCCAACCCTAGAATGCCCAGAATGCGAGGCTTCACTCGTAAACCAAGATGGCGAATTAGAAAACAAATGCTGGAATTGCAACGCAGCGGACTACTTATAAATCAAAATAAGGGGGGCGAAAGCCCCCCGAAAGGAAAAACCAAAATGACAATCGCAGAAACTTACAACCAAATAGAGCAAGAAAAGCAATACTTCGCTTCCGTCTTAAACACAACTCTCGCAGCTAGGGGCAAAACCTTGGACTTAGACACCGCCGGAGGATATCACGAAGCATTCACAATCGTGTGGGACGAGTGTGAGTCACAAATGAGCGTATCCTCAGGCCACGCAATTTATAGCAATGAAGAAATCACTTTGATGCTTCGCCTAATAGCAGCCGAGCAAAATACGAACCACGCGATAGCTGTCCAGAGAGTTGAGAACCTTAGGAACAAGGTGGAAGCTGTTGAGGCAGCACGAGATGAAGCCCTTGCAAAGGTAGAGGCACTCAAGGCAGAAATAGATTCCCTTTTCACATAAGGATTATGGCTAATCGCTAGTCGCAAGACCCCCTTCCTTCTTGGAGGGGGGTTTTCTTTTAGTCGTACAGGTCGGCTCTATCCGTTGAGTAGTTTAATTCCAACGTATAAATAGGAGTGTATGAAAAAATCGTGTGATGTACGATTTGCGCGACCTGTACGAGTTTTGAAGGTATTAGTGACGGCCAGTTAGTATCCCAAGTTTCTTGCCAAACCTAGACCATTCACCGACTGAAACTTTACCGTCCTTCAACATTTCAGCCCCATAGTCTAGCGCCTGTTTCCTTTCGGTTGCAGTGTCCAAGCTAGAAACTATTCGCTGACCCAACACTATCATCGCCCTCTTGTCGGCGGGCAAAAACCTAAGCAGAAAATTCATGGCATGACCTCCCATTCATATTTACATCTACGACATTTTATCTCGGTTCCAACTAATACGTTCTCGCCGTTCTTCCTGTCGCATTGCGGACATCTTACTTCAACTGCAAAACTTTTGTCACTTTCGGTTATTGGTTTATCCCTAAATTGCACAACACAACGACAGTTAACATGTTCAGGAATAGTGTCTACACCTACTCCTCCAGTAAATAAATCTTCTATTGGAATCCACCCCATTGCTTCGTTTAATTGGCATTCAATAGCAACTAAGGCATCCCCTTGTGTCACCCATCTTTTCTCGCTCCTGCCTTGGCTTTTCGCTGCTTGCTTCTGGCCTTGGCCTAGAACTTTCGCGGTTTCAGTTCTTGCAATCATTCGCGCCCGCTCATTTTTTAATTCTGGCATTGCTCTTATATTGGCTGCGAGGGTTCCTATAGATTGCCCTTCTTTTACTGCATCACTTACTAACGCACCGACCCGCATCCGAACTGAATTAACTAGGTTTAGAGGGCCATCTACTTGGAGCAATTCCGCGCCTCTGGTTTCTGCATAAATGCCCGCAAGCCTTTGAACTAATGGGAGCGTAAGGTTAGGCGCTTCGGCTTGTATTACTAAGGCAAACGCTTCCGCGAGTTCGTCTATAACTTCATCCCCATATTTGGCCCACCAGTTCCAATCGTAATCGTTAATATCCGATGGAGTTAATTTTGTTTCTAGCGCCATAGATAGAATATTCTTGCTTCCGCTTTCTATAAAATCAGTTAACAAGCGCCCCTCTATTGCGAACCTACGTTTCCACCCTCTCTCTATTCGGTTGGCTGTTTTATTTCCTTCTTCTATATATTCGTCGTTAGCTTCCACCTTCGTCATTAACGCATCATTACCTATGGAAGCCTCAACCTCTTCTTCTAAATCTTCTGTAGGTGGCTCTAAAACGTCTACAGGGGGGTCACTTGGTGGCGGTGGAGGTGGCGAACTTGGCTTGCGTTCGTTGCCTTCTGGGGTATCTAGGTCGTCTTCCCCGAACCTACGCCTTGCCTCGTTAAGTGTTAAAACGCCTTTCTCGTACCCAAGGCTTCCTTCGTTTGCCAACTCAACGCGGTTCTCCGGAGTTTGGTCCACAAAATCAAACATTAAATTTTCGCCATCTGGGTATAATTTCAGGAGCTTAGAATTTAACGCTGCTCTTATGCGCATTAGGCGCGGGCGGATAAGCCATGTTGCATACATGTAATGAGCAGCTTCTGCGTTAGCGCGATTAACGCTCTCGGTGATACCCATGATAGGCAATGGCATTCCAAACGCTCCAAGAATTTGGTCGCGTTCAAATCTACGTAACTGTTCAAACTGCATGTCATGTTGTGTAATTTTTGCGTCTACCCATTTCCCTCGCTCTAGGATTGCCACCCTGTTAGAATTTGCAACCCCTTGATGCTGCATTCTCCAACGAGCAGCGAGCCTTTCAAAGTCGGAATCCTGTAACGTGCTATCAAACTCTATTATCCCTGTAGGCATCGCGCTATTCTTAAAGAAATTATTCTGCCATTCGGCAGCCAATCTTTCCGCGCCAAGGTCCACCATCATTGACTGAACCACTCCTATCCCACGATAAGCGTCTAGGGGGTTAGGGTTCCTCGTAAAAATAACATCATCGCGTTCTAGCTGTATCGTTGTTGAACCTATGCGGTATTCGTAGCCCGCTATGTATTCCGTAGGATGCGGGATTGGTTTCATGCGGTCTGGCCTTACAACTTGCAACCCTATCGGCACTCCTAGTCCATTGCGTACTAGCACCCACCACATTTCGCCAACGAGTTCCATATGCTGCGCGGATGTCTCAAGGAAATCTTCCCTTGTTATAAAATCATCTTGGTTTCTCCAAAGTTCTATCGCGGGGTGGTTATCTACTTCTTCTTTCTCGCCATTCTGCACCGTATACAATTTCCATTCGGTTGCTGCGATGCTCTGCGCGATACGATTTACAACTGAAAATAGCCACCCGACTGAAGCCATAGATGCCAGTTGCGCGACCTGACCTGTCGGCTGTAAAGAGCCTCCAGTGTAGCCGATTCCCCCGCTGAAATTTTGCGGTAGGCGCTCGGTATTTATTTTCGTCCCCGATATAGCACTTACGGCCCTAGATAAAATAGACATCCGGTCACCTCTTGTTTATAAACTGCGCAGCCGTTATGACCAATAGACCGCCTGTAAGACCTAACGTAGGTAGAACCCCTATACCATACAACAACGCACCGAGCAATATACTAACTCCGACAATTTCAAACGCTATTGAAGTATATTCCCTCATAAAAACCTTATATTCGGCGAGCCCTGAAAAGATAAATCGCTTAGTGCGTAAACCAACGCATCCACGAGGTCATCGTGTTCATTGGCAATTGGAAACGAACACATCTGCTCCTCTGCTTCCGAAAAGACGCCCACATGGTGAACCCTCCCCTGCTCGTATAACGCAGCGATAGGTTCTGCCCTTACGGTCTTCCCGCGTGATGCTCGTATTGCCTCTATATTCACGCTCCTGTTTAATCCCTCGCATACTCGTTTCACTGTCTCCACTACCATGTCGCCTCCGTTATTTACTTCGGCAACTATCTTGTCCGCTTGCCAATTGTCATAAAATTCTAACGCCTTCATCGCCCATTGCTGCGGGGGCAATCTGTATCCGTGTACTCCTAGCACGTAGTAATCCCCATCCGGCCCTAATCCGCATACAGATATCGCGGTTTCATCACTCTCCGCGTTTGCCGTAACTGCGGGGTCTATTGCAATTACGATTCGGGGCATATCTAGCACTTCTACTTCGCGCTCTCCGTTATCGTCTTGTATAAATTTAGAAACGGTAGGAGGCGTAGGAACACGAGCAGCGTCTATCCATTGTGCTTGCCAAAGTGCGCCCTCTACATCGCCTACGAACTCTCCTAATAACTCCTGTCTTCCCAGCCGAGTTCCCTCGTACCTTGCGGTTAACCTTGTCATAACTCTCTCGGACAACGCGGTGTTCTCGTACGTTGTTCCGTGTGTAAGAATGGTTCCTTCCTGCTCGCTTAGTTCTTTAACGAACTTCCTCGCCTTCGGCGTAGTGGTAGCGATTACTCGTGGATGGTCTCCCAGCCTCACTCCGAATTGCGCCTGATGCCATGTCTCCTCTTTCCAGAGTGCTAACTCATCCGCCCATAGCAACGTCCACTGAGGTCCGTTCCAACGCGCTGGTTCCTCGGCAGACATGAACTTCACATACCCGCCCTTCTTATGCCTTGCAGATAGAGTTGAACGATTGTACGCAAAGACGTCCCCACCGATAGTCAAGAGGCCTGACGGCCCCTCTGCGCAGACATCCCTGACGTCCGAATGAGTGGGAGCGCCTACTCCTACCCTCGCATGTTTCCCATACTTTTCCAAATGCGCCAGCACATAACGAGCGCCAGCCTCGGTCTTGCCCGCTCCTCTCCCTCCTAGAAGCAGCCATGTATCCCAGTCAGTTTCAGGAGGCACTTGGTAGGGGTACGGCTTCCAGCCGATATATTCACTCGGTTTGAGGTTGTGTCTTATTGCTGCATTTCGTACTAATAGACTAGGCATATATGACTCTTCCCTCCTGATTCATCTCTACAAACATCCTTTAAAAAGTGACTCTTTATCGTCATAAAAAATTTTTAAAATGACCCCCCGAAATTTCGCCGATTTTACTCCTACGGTTTCGAGAGTCAATTTTGGGAACCGACATTTTCGGGATTTAGGCAGAGGAATTTGACTGATGTTACTCCTAATATTGACATTGAAGCGTCATTTTCCAGTTCTTTCAAAAATGACCCTCGTGAATTAGTCGTCATTTTACTCCTACGCCCCAAAGCGTCATTTTCCAAAACCGACATTCTCAAAATGACACCCCCATTTTCAGTCACTTTTTACTCCTAGCGATGGGAGAGTCAATTTGGAAATCGTCACTTCTCATGTGGCAGTCAGTCGTCATATCTCTAAAAATGCCCTTTCTAAAAACTGACGTTTCAGCGTCAATTCCAATTTTTCAAATAAGGTACGATTTTTTGGCCTGATTTACTCCTAGAAAAATAAAGGTCAATTCCCAAAAAACGACTTTTCCAAAAATGACCTTGAATCGTCACTTTAAAAAAAATTAGTGATTCTTCAAATATGACGATTTTATCCTTAGCATCAGAGAGTCACTTTCCAATTTTGAAATAAGGTAGCCAAAAAACGTCCATTTTACTCCTGAGAAAAAAAGAGTCATTTTGGAAATATGACGATTTTCTAATCTGACTCTGATTTATCACTCTCTTCTCCTTCGGTTAATGCGTTGTCTACCAGCACATCGGCACGCCGAACAAACTCGTCAATCGCCTGTTGGGGTAAGTCGTAGATATTGGCAACTTCCGCAAATACTCCTACTATCTGGTTCACCATTACCGAATACGCCTGTATACGAGCCTCAGAGCGACTCGTCACCTCTCCTCTCGCAAGCCTCTCTAGCCTAGCTCCCTCAGTCATCATCCTCGCAATGTCTGCGGGGCTCCATATAATTTGCTCTGGATTGGCCTCCATTTGCATGAACGAATTGCGCAGATTTCTTCCAGCAAGACTTTGCGCCAGCCCGCCAAGATTCGCCTGACGTGTATTCATGCCCTCTAAGCTCTTAGCCGTCTCCTCGGCTTTCTGCGCCATTGCTGTATCGTGCGCAGTTTGGAGGCGCAGTTGCCAATTGAAGTTGGATGAATAGTTTTTGAGCGTGTTGAGTGATACCTGTAGACCACCATCAGCCAAAACGTCTTGAAGTTTTGTGAGACTTCTTTCTTCGCCCAACATCATATATATATCAAAAAAGTTATCGGCTCTTTGTTGTGCTGCTACTTGGTTAGATTTTTTTAGTCCTCGCCCGACCATACGTCCTCCCTGAGTAGGCTGCTAATGTAGCCCATATCCATATCAATTAAAGCTCTTTTGACACTGTCTATCTTGTTATTAAAAACCTTCAAAGCGTCTATTAAATCTTGTTCTGCAAATATTGCGTCACTTGGGTCAATATCATCAGTTTGCAAATAATATCTTAAATGAGCAATCACAAAGTCAAGCGCCTCTCCTAGTGGTGGCTCTGTTAACCCTCCTACCATAAAAGCCTTTCCACGGATTAGTTCTTTTGCAGCCTGAACGAGTTCTAAGGCCTCTACCATTCTTTCGGAATGGCAAGCACACTCGCAAAACGGGAATTCGCAATTGAGATGCATACTCTCCTCCCCTTTCTTACTAAACGTACAAATCAGGCTAACTTTTCGCCCCATATATCACCTTCTCATAGAACTAACAAATTCTTCGCGTGATTCCTTCGGTATCCTCGCATAGGTAATATTCTTTAATCGTATATTTAGAATATCTCCTGCTTTTCGGTATGTTTTGGTAAGATGCGGGTAACGATTACAGACTTGATTTATAAGAGTTTCCCTTCTGGTCAGCCTCGCTTCTATCCCTCCTAGTTGTTTGCTTATGCCTCCCTCAGTATTATCAAGTAAGTATTTGGTTCGTATTCCTAAATAATCTAACCGCACAACGCGCCCATATCTATAAAATGATTGCAATGTCGTTTCCCAGTCGTCATTTGTGCCTCGCCTATTCTTAAAAACAGCGTCTCCAGCATAAGAGCCAAAAAACGCCCCAACAATAAAACGCAATCCAACGACAGTCTGGTCTTTCATAAACATTCCATTATTCGCTGGATATACTCCCCATAATCTGGCCTCGGCTGCCTCACATTGCGAAAATCCTTCTTCTGCGAGGTCGTCTACAGTGCCTTTATATTTTTCGGTCTTATTTCCGCTCTTAACTAAAACCGCTTCAATATCATCGTCAAAATTTAAGATTCTAGTGCCTTCTGGGAAATATTCGTGATACCACTCCCGAGCATTTACGAGTCCTATCTCAGCGACCTCAATATTCCAATTTGCCCCTATAGAGGCCTCGTATAATTCCTTCTGTTCGGGATTAGCGCATACAATAACAACCCTATCTCTATCAACTCCCATTTCATCAAGGGTATTTAGAGTCTTATCTTTTATCGCTTGCGGTCTGCCATAACTAGGGATTGCTATTCGGTAATTCATGATATTCCGGCCCTTTTCCATTCCCTTTGGGTCTTTAACTTCTGTATTCGCTCTAACTCATCTTGGAAATCAAAGCATTTAGCCAAATCCCGCATTGAATACCAGACAATGGAGTATCTAGACGAATCTACCGACGTTTTGTGAATAGGCGTTACTCCGTGCCATATGTTTTGAGCCTCAAAAATCGTCATAGACAAATCCGCAACCTCTAATGCAATACGTAGTTCGGGCAATACCAAATAACCGCCTTCTATGTCCTTTTTCAGCGTCATTTGCGTGTTCCAAGTTTTGCGCACATTGCCCCCATCTACATGCCCACCAAGCGTCAAGTCCTTATTTACGATACCGCTCGTATATAAGCCAGATATCCAGAAATCCTTCCTAATTTGGTTTTCCATAGTCTCTTTATGCTGCTTCCAAACGGCGGGGACATATTCTTCGTATAACGCACTTGCCTCTTTCCCATAATCTACGAGCATCTTGTGAAGTATGGGTTTAGTCTCTGCCATCGCGCTTATATGGCAAAAATCATGTCGTATAACTCTTCTGGGCATCCATCCAAAAGTGTGCGACTGGGTGCTGATGCCACTTGTACGGCCTTTCTTCGCATATGGGAAATTCAGCCCTGATAATGCGTTTCTTAAAGACTCGCCATTCAGTTTTGACTCATACGAACCTTCGGGCAAATAATAGGCAACAGGCGCATTATCGCAATAGATTATTGAAGGCTCGGTAATTAGCAAGTCGTAGTCTTCGTCCTTGATTACCTTGTGTTGCTTCCTGTCTATTTCGTGCCATGTAGTGTCAACTCGTTGTAATTGCATAATTTCTGCTTTCATAGTCGGCAACTAGGAAGGCCAGTAATTGGGAATTTGAACCAAGGTCATTTTCTTCCATTATCTTTTTCATGCGCAGCATCAGGTCTGTATATTGGTCAGGCGCATAATATAGAATTATCTGTTTAATTAACCCTTCTTCAAATACCTCTAAGGAAGTCTCCGCATCCATGCCGAATATCGTGTTTTCTGTAGGCTCTATCCTGCGTATCAGTGTTGCTATTTCGGCATCAGAGTAACCAAGTCCGGCAATCGCCGTATCCCCTAGTTCCTGCAATTCCCTCAATAGTGGCACTAACGCTTCTTCGTCCCACCCTCCTATTTCGGCCTGCCTATTGTCAGCTATCGCATAAGCCTTAGCAGTATCATCGTCATCATCTACAAATAAAACAGGCACGCTCGTTATCCCTAATTCAAGGGCAACTTGCGCTCTGCCATGTCCTGCTTCTATGGTATTTGTTCGTGAATTTACGACAATCACATTGCGAAACCCGAACCGTTCTATGCTAGCTTTCAAGGCGGGTAGATTATGCCTACGTGGATTTCGCTCCCAAGGGATTAAATCCTTCGGGTGCATATTTTTTATTTCATATCTCTCTGAATTAACCATATAACCTCCTCCATAATAAAATTCTAACCATCATACGCACCAGAACACAATCTAGTATCCAAACCAGTTATCCTCGCATTTAACCTTGTTTCTAATGCACATTGCAGTTCACTAGCCATGCTCCTAAAAAAAATCGCCCTATCCTTTTCTCGTACTTTGGGCATTTCTCCATAACCGATAACGCTCTGGGCGCTATATTGGTCTTTCTGGTTTTTAAGGCTAGAGCTTTTCCTTAAAATAACTTCAAATTCATATCTTTTTAGCCTCCCATCAGCTTTCCATCCAACCCGCTCCAGCAAGAATAAATCCTGTTTGACCGTTTGTATGTTTTCAGTCCTGTAATCCGACATTCCAAGTTTCATTTGCGCCTCCCTTCATAAATATCGTGGCGCAGTTGCGCAGTTTTGCCACGAAGCTCTTCATTACCATGTTTTCCTAAACGCAATTACCTCTATATATAAATTGCGCCTCAATGCGCTTTATATAGAGGCGCAGTTAAAAGTTCTTAATTGTTATTGCCGGAGTTTCTTCCTTAACTCCGTAATACAGTTTATGACCGTCCCTTCTAACGACCATAAATTGCGGTGAAGCTGCCAGAACCTTAGCCACTGCACCACGAGATTTCCCAAGGGCAGTCGCGATATCATTAGCCCAAGCCTCACCAGTTCCTAGAAGGAATAGCTTTACCTCGTCAGTCAACCCCCTAGTCGCTGCCTCGGTAGCAAGTAATTCTGGAAAATCTGCATTAGATGGTTTCCATATACTAGATACGCCAAAGTCATCAAACTCATAACCGATACTTCCTAAAGGTGGTCGCCTCATATCGTTTGATTTAACCACTTTTAAACCCACCCCTATCCGGTTGTCTTGATACTCTGTCAGCAGTTGCACGATAATATCTGCACCCGCTTCAAAGTGCATAGAACCGAACATATGGGTCGCATCATTCCTAGGCGAATGTGCTATTCCAACCCAAGAGCTAAACAATCCATTCATAATGTCTATAGTCTGGTTAGCTGTCCTGTTATCTATTAAATCGCCATATCCAGCCCTACTTATAGAATCCAAGAAGCCAACTTTTACCCCATAATCACTGACTGATTTTGCTATACCATCCTCAACATCGGCCAATGATTTCCCCCTAGCATTTAGCATCAATATCGGCCTGTCTGGTTCTAGCCCTAATGCCTTATTAAGAAAACCGAGCCTTCGTTGCATAGATTCGTCAGGCCGTTCTAGGTTTACGTATAGAACAGGCGATTGGCTAACACTTGCGAATGGATAACTTAATCCGGCATCTATACAAATTGCCATCGTCATGGCCGTCATTGTCTTCATGCGCTCTGGCGGGCCAAATAGGATGGTTCCGCCACCTTTAACGATATAAGGAGCGAGGTCAAAATTAGGCATTGACGGCTCACTCATTCCTACGACATAAGTCGGCTTCACGCTTTCCACCCATTTTTGCCAAACTAAGGTCGCAAATATATCTACTTCGTGTTTTAGCTGCTCCCTAGAAAATACGTTTTTAAGCGTTTCTGGATATTTTAGATGGGCAGAATTACACAACCTCCCCCGCTCATTATCCCTATCTAAGTTAAAATAAGACCATGCGGATAAAGTGTTATTAACACCGAGGTAGAGTTTAGCGTGTAACCCTGTTCTATTCTGTTCCAGATTTGTCGCTTTTATGCGTATCTTAAAACCGCCTTCAACAGTGATGGCAGTCTGTACACCTTTCGGGTCTACCGTTAAATCATCTAATTCCATATGTCACCTTCGTTTTCGGAATGTTGTATACCGCGCCTATCACTAACTAAACGGCCAGACGCAGAATCTTTATTTGCGCGGTCTAGGTAACTACTGGATTCAACCTTATGAAGCCTTCGTTTGACGTCCTGTAAGTCGTCTGAAAGCGTTTCTAATTCCATATCTGGGTTGCACTGCGTTTCACCCAATGAAAATTTCTCTGCGATAGTTTCTCGCCATGCAGTGCCAGTTATCAGCCTACCATTGCCCATCCTGTACAAATTGGAACCCAAGTCTCTTAACATGATGACCTCCTTCATGTAATAATTTTAACTAATTTCTTAGAAGCACTATCTTCAAAGTTTTACAAGTTTTTCCCAATCTTCGTATCGCATCAGTACATAATTTTCATTCGGGTGACCCCTGCCTTCCGTTTGTGTGATGCATACTAAAGGGATTTGCTCTCCCTTCTGGCTTGCGACTGCTTGTTCTACGGCAGTTTGCAAGCGGGTTGACATCACCCGACCCGCTTTTACTTCTATAGAGAAAACGTCGTGTTCCACATCTGGCGCATCGCCCCTTGTCCTACCTGTTACTGGAACCCTCTTACCGCCAAGGCGCTCGGCCCATTGCCGTTCTATAGCTTTCCAAGTCGCCCTATGCACTGTCTTCGCCTTTCATTGTCTTTATTAAATCGTCGTTTAATTGGGCGATTACTGTAGCTTTCTCTTCGCCACCGTTGTCCTCTATAAATTGGAAACTAGATTGGTTGTATGGATACCAGTATTTATCAGGAAGTAAGATTTGTTCCCCATACCCGAAATCTATTTCTATACCATGTGTAGCGAAATCCGCAGCCCTTGCCTCAAATATTGAATCTATATCAACGACTGCTCTTACTTTTGGGCTCTTGGCTGGGTGATAATAGCCTTGCGTTGCATTGTGAATAACTGCCATCAGGTTCAACGCTTCGGTATCTATTGCCCATCCTTTCCTAGGATTGCTCATTTTATTAGCCCACCCGCCAGTCCATTTCGTGAGTGTCCATCTTTTACTGTTAAAGTTATAAACGACATCTCCGTAATGCTGGCCTCTACTGTTGGTCAATTTGTATTTATCGGCCAACTCTAATTTCTTCCCATCTGGCAATGTAATTTCAGTCATTCTGGAAACTCCTCTCCATCTGGGGTATGTATGCCCTCTTCTGCTTCAGGTACATCAAATTGAATTGGGTTGAAATGGTTGTATATAGAATCCAAATGTTCAACTTCAACCCTTGACCGCGTTATCCCAAATTTATCTTTTAGGTAAACATTCAAGTCCTGTTCGCTGACTTGTGCTTTCGTTGCCATTTCCAACGCAACCTTTGAAGGGGTGCAATAGAAATTATCTTGCTTGTGCGAGTGGCCGTATTTGTTTAAGGACCATGCAACGCCATGAACGATACAACGCCCATATTCGGTAGGAGAATCGTCTGTATCGGGCTTATTTTGCGTCTCAGGGATATCTACGGTTGCATCAATATCCCCAATAATAGGTTCTGATTCAAATAACGCACTAGGGACTTCAAATGTTTGGGTCAGCCCCGCGTCAGCCTGTTCATCTAATCCTGCTGCTACATGCAAGGCTCTTGCTTGTGGGGACATAGGCAGAAATTTCCTAAGCTGCCGTATCGCAGTCTTCTTAAACATTGCTACAGGGTCAGTTACCCAAGGGCCGTCATGACTAGCGCGTGACCTGCTCTTAATAGCATCCAGTTCAGCCTTTAACATAACAACCTGAACATGACCGCCACCCAATAGCCGAGCGATTGCGTAAGCGTGAGTAACATCCCTTCCACTCATATAAACTTGTCTGCCTTGCGTATATGTTTGTGGATTTGCCTTCGGCTTGTGCTTAATGTACGGCTCGCTTCCTTCCCCCCAATCAAACTCATCTTCACCTCTAACGACATTAGCGTGAATACTTGTAACAACCCCGCTTCTATACGCGAGGTCAATATAACCTTCGTAGCCTACGACTAGAGTTGCCTCTTTCCCATATGGAATCAAATAGGCGTGACCTAAAGCAGTATCAGGTTCCAAGCCTAGAACCGCAGTTTGTAGCAATGCGGATAAAAAGCTCTGCGGATTACATTGCAGCAAGGTAGGATTTCTCCTTAAAGAGGACATCGCTATTCTTGCGAACCTTGCTGGCTCTATATTGTTAGGTAAAATATCTAGGAGAGCAGCCCTAACCTTATCGCTCTCAAGAATCCCTTGTACGGTAGTCGTTTTCTGTTCTACCGTTTGGATTTGTCCAGTTTCATTAGTTAATACTGTCATTCCCTTTGCTCCTTAATTCTTCTATATAATCTTTGAATGATACGAAATCAAAATTACGTGCAACACTTTTAATCTTCATAGCTACTTCTTCCACTTGGAAGTCTGTTGCGTTGCCCCTAACTAATCCCTCTGCAATTGCTTTGAAATGTTTCCTAGTCATTATTTACTTCTCCTTAAAACTCGAAAATTAGATTTGCTCGCAATGCACATTACAATCTGCCCTTCCTCCGTAGGAATAACTTCTGTAGACATAGGCTTATAGTTCCATCGGGATTGATTTTTGTGGGTGTATGCACCACTTCCATCGTGAAGAACGCCCCGCTCGGAATCACCGATTGCTAGTTTTAGCCTTGACTCTATGTCGGCTATTTCCTGCTCTAGCATCCCCTTCTGTACCTTCTTTTCTAGGAGTTCCACATCCCAAGTTGTCGCATCTTGTGGAAGTGCTATATCAACGAAATCATTTGATTCTGGGAATATATCAAGGATGGCTTCTATATCGTTGCCATCAACTTCAGGGTACGTCTGGTCTTGTATATGCTCCCAAAACTTTTCCCCCTCTATAATGATTCTCCCGATAGCGTCATCGTCCCTTTCAACGTCCGCCCACATAAACCTCTGCCCGCCAACTAAAACGCCCACACTCGCCCAAGGTGCGCCAGTTACGAGCATCTCGTGTTGTACTTGCCACCATACTTCCTTCGGGCAACCATCCGCCCAATCATTTAATCTATAGGCGCTCGTTGTCTTTATTTGGACTGGAATACTATGTTCCCCATTATCATCAAGAGTCCAGTAATCGGGGGTGCATATTGCCCAAGGGTAAGTCGTAGACCTTAGCAATTCGCCCGCCCTATCTATTAACCGACCTGTTCGTTCTTGATATTTTTTTGCAACGATAGGCTCTAGTTCCAGCCCCATTTGCACCGCTTCGTTATCAGAAAAATCACGCGGTTCCAACCTTCCTATTTTTTCAGCCCAAATTCTTAAACGGCTGCCGAACCTTGCTTCACCTAAAACTGCAGCAATTTGCGATGCGCCTACCCCTGATAGATGGGCCTGTTGCCACTCCTCCCTATCATCTTGCGCACATACGATATCGTAAGGAAATTTGCCTGTTGACCATGTTATTGGTTTAATCATAACTGCTCCTTCATAAAATAAATTAAGGGCGGAGGAATGGCTCCTATCCCCCGCCCAAGGTATCCCTAATCAGAAACGAATAGGGTCATAAGTTAGAGACAATGCAGCGTTCCAAGCTCTCTGCTCTAGCTGCGCACCGCGCCCAAAAAATGAACTCGTGAGCCTCCGGTCTATTAAATCTAATTCATCGGTTGCGCCTCGGATATATTTATGATGCTCGGAATATTCGGATACCGCATTAAAAGCCCCCCAAGCGGTTCCCTTTGCCGTACCGAGATTTGAACCTCTGCCTTGACCATAATATAAATCAGCCATATCTCGGACAATGTTTAGCTTCCTAGATGTTACCGAATCTAGTTCATTCCTATCTATTTTCACCAAGCCTTCAAAGAACTTAGTGCTTTCTTCATCGGTTAATTGCTTATCAACTAGCCGTTCCATTCCTCGCATAAAGTTTGCGAAGTAGGCCTCGGATAAACCTAGCAGTTCCCTCGTTTGATTGATTTTGTTAAGGACGTTTCCTGTATGCCGGATACGAGTGTTCAATTCCTTATTTTGTAATGCGAGTTTATAGGTGTTCTTGCAGATAACTCTTTTCACGCAAAACCGCATATCTATAGATTGCGAACCGTCGTGGCTATTACTGAGCATTATGTATTTCTCAGCAGCGTCCCCACTAAGGCCCAAGTCCCCATCTAGTTTTGCAAGTATCCATATCAGCCGACCTTCCCGCAATGCTCCGGCAGTGTGGTAGATTGCTTCGCCCGCCCCAACGACACCATCAAAGAACGTAAAAGCATCTTTATTCTGTAGGGGTACATATCGCTCAGTAGCTACATAGAAAACGCTCCCTGTATCCTGCCGGACAACCGCATTCTTCCCCTTTATCTCGTGGAAATTTCCTGCTTCATTTTGATAATAAACAGGTTGTTGAACAATTTCCCAATCTAATCCAGCTTGCGTAATTGCTTCCTCTGCCGTTGCGGGTTTATCTAACCGAGTCCCTATCTTGTGCCAAGGGTCATCCCCTGTATAGAACATCGTGTCCACTTGGGAACGGCTTGCATCCCCATATTCAAAGACATCGCCAGATAACCCTGTCTGTTCTATGAACTTATTCCTCATTTCGTTGCTAGGCATTTCGCCCTCCTTCATTCCTAAAATTAACGTACATTAACTCCAGCACTGACTTCAGTAACATTCCCTCTCTGCATTCCGGCTTGCGCCTTTAGCATTGCAATTTCATGCTTCCCAATCCATCTATAAAGAATTTGCCTACTAACCTCCAACTCATACGAAACTCCAGTTAAATTCCCATATCGCAAATACAGCATCGCGACAACTTGCCGAATATTCATACCGTATTTTTCTTCTATGGCATCTAACTTTGGTCTATCGCCCATCGGGTATCTAGCCATGATTAACCTCCTTTCCGGCCATTGGCCAATAGTACGGCAAGTCTGGACTCAGCCCTGATTCAAATTGCTCTGCATAGTAGCTGGAATCCTTGCGCAAAAGATTAGAACGATGCGACTGGTGAAAAACTTCATCACCGAACCAAGGTGGCATAGTGATAACGCCATCTGGAAGCGGGATATGCTGCATCGTGTTGCGAAAACCGCGAGCAACCCAAGCATCTATACATGTATTGTGATACAACGCTAGGGCATCGGGATACCCGCGCCACATAACAACGGCGGGGTGATTAAGCCACCCGCCCGAAGTGCGCTTGCCTGAAACGATGTTGTGGATTTGTAGTGCCTCAACTCGCTGCTTGCCGAGTCGCTTGTTGTCTAAGCACTCCACTGATAAATCTAAATCTGCATACGGTAAAAAAGTTTGCATGACCGAAAGACCCCCTTATTTATTATGGACATTCTATGCTGCTGTTTGTCAATTGTCAACTATTGTTCTACATTGGTGAAAATAGAGGTGGCGCAGATGGTCAGTCCGCGCCACTTATGAAGGAGGTCGTCCGCCATGCAAGGGAACAACCGCCTCCAAGTATACATTAGAAAAAACGACTTGACGCCATCTTCCCCGCGTATTCCTCCAATTCTCCGCGTCTCCGTTTGGCTTGTATTACTGCTCGCGTCCCGCTCTTAACGCCTCTCATACCTAAACTGTCTTTTTCATGCCTATCTGCAAAAATTCCAAAGTGAATCATTCCTATTCTATTTAGCTCTTTCAGAAAAGATTCGCAGTCCTCAAACTTTATTATTACCTTATCCAGTTCATACAACCTATTTGCTACTCCGGCCATAAAAGAATTAACGTCTGGCTCGGTTGCACCATCAGCAAACATCAATGCCACCACATCATCATAATTTTTAGCCCCAAATTCCCTTCCATCCTTAAACATTACAAAAACAGACATAAGAACCTCCTTTTTATAATCGCTACAATCGTCATAGTCACGATTTTATAGTGTTAGCTGTACTACGGCCCGAAAAAATAATAAAGACGCCATCTACTCTTTTAGCCACGAAAATAACCTTTCTCATGCTATGCTCCTTCCCACCCATAAATATTCATATCGGGTTTAATAGTATTTACGTATTCCTCAACGATGCAGTCCTTATAATCCTGAAGGATGCCAGATTCGCCCCAAGGCACTAGTTCAAAATTATTTACAACGATAAGAGCTGCTCGCATAGCTACATGCCGACTGCAAGGGCTGCTCGGGCCTATCATGTCAGACTCCTGAAACAACGAAGCTAACTTAAACAGGTTCACTTGCAATTCAGGGTTCATAGGGTTGCCCTTGTTATCAGTAATCTCAGCGACTGAATAATATCTGTTTAATCTATATTTATAATCTTGGCCTAGCATTATTCGCCCCCCTTCCGCGCCCATTCTAAAAGTTTTGCACTTGCAGAGCCTTCGTCATAGAAACTAGGGTAACCCCTTCGGTCACTCCTATCACGCACTAATTCCCAGTCTTCACGCATATCACCCTCCTCGGTATGACGTCCATAAACGCTCATAGGCGCATTTTTGGGGGGAAACCTAAACATACCCCTCGCCGATAACTTGTTAGGCCGTTTTATAGCCTTGCCTTGCACTTTGAGCCCTTCTGCATTGCCACGAGTGAGGCGCATTGCGGAATATTCATATAGCGATTTGGTTGCTACACCTTTCCGGCCAAACGCTGCGTCAATGATTTGGTTAGTACTGCCGAACCATAATGCCTGAGTTGCCTTAGCGCGTGTCATAACTAATGGGGAACCACTGTTACGCGCCACGAATAAGGCGTCTTGCTGTATATCTGCAATAGCAACCGCCCAAGAACCTTCCAGTAAGGGCATCGCCTTGCGGATGTGACCCAACGTAAGTTTCCCATCGCCCATATGAGCATTCAGCACTGAAAGAATTACAGCACTATCAACTTCGGCTTCGGTAAAGTATTCCTCGCGCAATTCATCATTGTTCCAGATTACACCGTTATGAACACCGATAAGCGGGGCATCGTAGATGGGATGGTTGTTGTCTACGACCATAGGCGAACCAGTGGTCGCAGCCCTCGTGTGACCTACGATGGCAATAGTGTTATCACCGACATGACTTAAAACCGCCTTGAACGCCTGAGTCCTAACAAGCGATGAAGCTGCTAATGGTGCGCGGTAGTAGTAATGCTCACCGCCTTCGTTAAGAACAAAAAGACCCGCTGCATCCGTGCCCCGCGCTTGCGCTGCAACTAAAGAATTAGAGAACTGCTCCCTGATAGCTTCATACTCCCTTGCAGACCTACACCTACGACCTAAAACTAAACCTGTAATACCACACATAACCGACCTCCTAAATAATTTACCCTCTTAGTGTTAACCAGACGCGCCACGAGGAGGCGAGGGGGATTGCGCCCACTACCGACCCCCGCTATGAGCGGGAGCCGAGTTCTATGTTGCGAACGAATTGGGTTCCGCCCCAACGATGGTTCACCTTGTTTGCTGCGATGCGCTTCACCATTACTGCGCGAGAGGCCTGAATTATCGGGCAGTCTTTAGCAGTGCCGAGCATCCAGAATGCGTGCCGAATTTTGGATTTACCAGAAGCCTTGAGTGGAGTGCTGCTGACATTCTTGGACATACCGACCGTCATGATGTTTTGGGTGAACACTATCCAAGCAATGATTTTTTCGGCGTTTGTGGAGCCGGAGTGGTGGCGGAACTCTATGGTTTTGTGGTCCATAAACGCGGAAGCATTTACTGTCCAGTAGCGCCTTTCTGACCTTCCGTGCGCTGTAGTGCCGAAGTAGTTAGCAGCAGCAGTGACTTCGTCTATGCGGGAAAGGGAACCGTAAAGCCTCTGGCTGATGTAGTCTGATTCGGCCTTGATGGTGGGGAGCATTAACTGCTTCGTGTAGAAAGCATCTCGGGATGAGGCGATACGGCTTGGGAGCATTGCGTTGATGTAAGGCTGAAGTTTAGCGTAGAGGAACAAGATGGAGCGCATTTGCGCGAATGTACCGTTAACGAAACCGTGATGAACGTGAACTCCAGTGCTGCGGTTTACCCTACAACCGATTTGATTGAGGACTGCGCATACTTCCCGAACTTGCTGTAAACCCTCTTCACCTTTAAGAATTGGGGAAACAATTTCTGCACCGCATGAACCGTCTGGAACTACCTTCCAGTTGGAGTGGCTGTCGGTGTGGTTGTAACCGTTGCAGAGAGTTGGGATTCCCGCTGCGTTAAGTGCTGCCGCGATTTCCCTTTCGTTGTGGTCTGCCGTCTCAATTTCTACCCCGAATGTTGCTTGTTTGTCGAACTTTACTGCTTGCATGGCTTAGGCCTCCTTATTTTGTAGGGGCTGACCCCCCTAACAAGAACTATTCTACAGTATAAGTTTATAGTTGTCAACTAATTTAATCATGTATTTTCTGGATTTGGTGAAATTGGTTTATTTGTTTGACAATTGACAAACGATAATATACGATTCCCATAGTGAAAAAGGCGATTAAGAGTAAAAAAGTCCATTCCCGATTTTTTTCATAGGGTGGGAATGGAGAATAGACTTTCTTAAATACGTTTTTTGAAAATAAATCCCACGAAAATCGCCAAGAAAAAACCAATAATCGCAGTCGTAGGATAGATTTTAGAATACATCATGATTTTATTGCCTGATGCGCCAAACAATAGAGACTCGGTTTTAGGCGCTTTCCTTCGCACCTCTTGCCATCCCCATTTCTCATGACGCATCTTTTGGCATGGTTTTTCATTACGAATCAGCCGTCACCGTTGCTGGCACTGCCATTACGATTTCCACGTTATTGTTATTCGTAATTATCTGACCGCTAACGCTTGTTTCTATTTGGAATGCCTTGGTCGCTAGATTGCTATCGCCACCGATTTCATTCTGCAGAATAGATATCGTCCCCGCTTTAATTCGGTGCAGCCAACAAGCTCCGCCTCTTGTGTAGGCGTTAGATATAACAAGATTATCTATCTTTCCGTTAATCCCAGAGCCTTGGGCATTTATCCAGACTCGGTCATAAGTTCCGCCCTTCGTGTTCATCTTCGCTGCCATATGGTTTCCACCGAGTATTGCTCTATCCCTGATAGTGCCCGCTGAAGGAGCTATAGATTGGCCGTCTGAGGCATTACCTTCAATTATAAGTCTATGCGCTTTAACGTCCGTTAGAAGCAGCGTATCGCAGCGATTCTTAGAGAACTCAAGGGTTCCAACTTCTAGGTAAGTATTACTCGTCCCATTTCCGCCGATATCTATTGTTGTTGTTGCGCCAGATGGCAAGGCCGAGTTCGTGTAGATGTCTCCTACACTAACATCAGTTATTTCTATTTCCTTAACTGGAGTTGCCCCTAGGTCTATTCTTAACGTGTTAAAGGTTTCATTCCACATTACTGGAACGTCTGTAGGCGCTGCATAGATTCCGGCATCGCCATTAGCAAATGATTTCTCTGTAAGAATGGTTTCGTTAACGACTACACCGCCACCAACTGCAGAAGTCCCTATAAGGAGTGAGGCAGCCATTTGTGGACTGAATCCCATTTTTAAGAGAATGGTGTAAGGAGACTTTAGAAGCGTGAAGGTATTCTTCCACTTCTGCGATTCCTGCTCTAGGTAGTTAACTTTGTCTAGAGTCCAGTTTCTTGCTCTTACTAAACCCTTATACATTTTCACAGGCAATCGCCAGAGAATAGCCGGAGTCGCCCAAATTGCTAATCCTAAATGTTTGAAAAATAACCAAAGGAGTTTGAATGGAGCGAAGGCGAGTTTAATGAGCCAAATAAACGCCCACCGAATAGCCTTGTAATACAATTTATGAAACCATGCTGTTACTAGCCCTACCCCTATAATCATATTGACCTCCTACTCTTGCTCTAAAACCTTCATTCCTAGCGCAATGATACCACCAATCGTCGCAGTCGCGACTTCAGGTACATCATATCGTAATCCTAAAGCAGCCAATCCGCCTAACACAAGAATCGCTAGAAATATTTGTGGTCGTAATTTGCCAATCATAAATCCTCCTAGAAAAACCTAACTTCTGGAGCAGCAGCAGCAGCAATATGAGTCACGACAAGTTTAGGGTCCTTGGATGTCCCTGTAGTGTCTGCGGAAAGTTGGGTGCAGCCCGCCCCATTCGTGCCTGATGATGGTTCGGCATTCGCTCTATCTGCTTCCCACCGCATAGCAAGTTTCGTTATTCCAGAAGTGGATACATGTTCCTCGCCGGAACTGTTAAATGTAATCGCGTTATAGGTTGCGGAATCGTGCGTAACTGCATCAGATTCAATCGTTCCAAAGCTCGTAGTTCCTACGTTATCGTAATCCGCAGCTACGAGCGCAGTATTGCTAGCGGGAGTAGAAGCTACGATGTTGAAGGTTAGCTCTGATGCGGTGTCTGTAGCTTGGTTGCTCGTAAAACTGTAGACCGCATCCGTAACCACATTACTCCCAATCCCAGATGTGTCAAACAGCATGAAACTTCTTAGGACGTCTTCCCATGTTCCAGACCTTTGGAACCAAGTGCTGTTCAGCAGAGCGTGAGCATCTCTGGTAATGGTTACATTATCTCCATTGTCGGTAGTTGCCGTAGACCAGTTAATCCTATCGTCAGGGTCTAATCCCTGAAATCCTATATATCCATCTACAGTTGCAGACTCCGTATCCGCGTCCGGATAAGCCGTTAAAGTGGCTCCTCCCATCGGCACTGCTAATTTCTTGCCATTATGCAAAACATACCGAGGAGCGAATAAAGGATGCTCCAATCCCCTGATTATCTCGTCCCACCTATGCAGCAACCGCCTGAAAAATACGGCCCTAGAGTGAAACTCACTTTGATATTCGCCTTTACCGATAATCCATTTGTAATACCAAGGGCCGATTTCAACTATGGTCGGCAAGTCCCTAGAGATATCAAACAAATCTCTACCGTTGTCCGTGTTAACAAGGCCAATCAAAGACGGCTGGTAGAACTTAAACCATTGTGCATCGTTCATGAATTAACCTGTTCTGCAATCGCTGTACGAGAACCAGTCACGTAGCTCTGCAATATCGTGTTCAATTCCCTGACCATCGCTGCTTCCTCTTCAGATTGGTTTGTCTTAAATGGGCCAGCAATCCTAGAACGACCTTGGTATCTGGTCACGTTTACTTCCTCTGAGCCATCACCATTGGCCTTATCACGCCACTCTGCATTCGTAGCGATATCGCCTTCATAAATGGAATAAGTCACCATCGCTCGTCCGTACCCGATAGGCTCTATTGCGTGAATTTTGTAATCGCATTTACTCATTATGGAATCCTAAATCCAAGAGTTACTATAAGTCCGCTTCCTGCGGTGCTGCTTCCAACTTGGGTAACATTTATATGAATAACGTCATTAGTCGCTACAGCTTCCGTTCCATCGCTCTTGATAACCGCTGCTGTCGCTGCGCTATCCGAACCAGTTTCTGAAGCATCTATAGTTATATTTGTAGAAAGCATCTGAGTCGCAGCACCGTTCTTAGATACTTCAATGATTATTGTGCTGCCAACAGGAGCGGTCTGCACCTCTGCGTGAACCTCTGCCAAGTCCATTCCATTTAATCCAACAGGGATATGAACGTGCGCTATACCATCCGCGACAGTTAATGCAGTCGCAGCAGCCTTCGCGACCACCTGTACATATCTCATTCCATAGTTACTAGCAGCAAACGCATCGGGGGTCATGACTCTAGCTGCATCTGTAGAAGTGTTAATCTCTGCCGTTGTTGCTAGCTCTACCCCCCCAACAGCACTCGTTGTCGCTTGCGCGACTATGCCAGTTCCCCCGATAGTAAGAGTAGATACTTCTAAAGTTCCACCAGCGAATGTAAGAATATTGCTGCCATGAGTAAGAGTAATATCCCCATTATTAAAGTTTAAAACCGCACCATCTGCCAAGAACAAGTCAGACCACATCAGGCTCGCTGTTCCCAGTGCGGTTCCGTTGTTGGTTCCCGGAGTCATCGCATTTTCTACTATTGCTACTTCCTTCGCATTGTTAGCGTAAAAATTGATAGTATTAACATCTTCAAAATCTATCTTCGTCTGGTCGTCCTCTCCAATCTTGATATCTGTAGCAAGTAGCTCGTTAGTCCAAGCGGGCGCTCCGCTACTAACAACGAGTAAATGGCCAGAAGTGCCGATTGCTAATCTGCGTAAAACCGTAGAACTCAAAGCGTACAGAATATCTCCAGTCGCTTGGCTATCAAAAATATGCCCAGTTCCATCCGTATGCTCGTATTCGGCTTGGGATAATTGGGTTCCCGCGCTTTTATGCTGAAATTCGTTAGACATTATCTCGCTCCTTCTAGGTCTACACTTCTAACCAGTTTTGTTATTAAACTTCTGCTCGGTCTGTCTGGCACTATAACCAAAGTATTCGTCATAGCATCATAAGATGTTTCAATTATATAAAACGTCCTTAACGCATCCAATTCTGCTGCTGCTGCGGAATAAGGAATTAAGTCAGCAATCCTAAGAACTTGTCCGGCACGAACATTCCATAGTGGAGTGCCAATAAACGCGCCATCATTGGATGTATCCCAAACGCGACCTCTTATTATAAATCGTTGCGCCTGTTGCGGTATTTGTTTCTCTTGCAATGCCCTATCGCGCTCGGCATTTTCTGCGCCAGATGGAGTTCCTTTTTGAATGGCTAATTTCGCTTCCCTTAGCGGAACGCCTGTCCTCCTATCAGTCTGCGCTGCTGCCGTTCCTTCTGTTCCATCTTTTACAGGCAAGATGCTGTTCTTTAACTCAATTGCACTTTGAGAAATGGAAGAACCCCCGCCTAACTCGGAAGTAAATGTCGTCCAGTGCAGAGTGGAAACTGTCCTTTGCTTAAAATAGGGCAAACGATTTTCCCAGATAGAGAAATGCCATTGGTCGGTTCCATCGCTGGTCATAGGAAGTTGGCTGACTATTATGCTCTGGGGATAATCCCTACTTGTTAAATCTATGCCCCCAACGTCTATCGTTGAATCATCTATGTTTGTCTGGTCGGTATTGATGTCGGGGCATTCTTCCGTGAGCATCTCTTTAATAATTTCATCCACTGAATGCGTACCCGAAGTCCAATCGGTATTACCCGCATCCGCGCTATCGTAAAATTGGTCACGACAGGAAGACCAATACCCCATGACAGTAAGAGTTAGGCCCATCCGCCCGCCAGATGGGTCAAAGGTGACTTCCATTACCCTTCCTTCCCATACGATTTTTTGTTCCTGCAAAATTTCAAAATGCGAAAAGAGCCTACCCGACAAATTCTCTCTATCAAAATAAAGCCACATTCTTTCCAGTGGCATGGGAATCGTTATCACGCAAGTCTTAAACCCGCCATGCAAGCCAGTTGAAAAAGTCAAAGAAGTAAATGAGTCTGTGAAATCATCAAGAAGGGCTGTCTTGTTATAGTCCCCCCAAAGTAAAACGCGCAACGATTGCGTCTGCGGGACATCAATAAAATGCCCTATATCCTGAGATAAAGTTATCGGAAACGTATATGGGAAACTACTCATTACGTCCCCGCCACACTTAGGAATCTAGGCTGAACAGTTATTTTAACTTTCCACCCATCCGCGATATCCGCGTTACCATTATCGGAAACGAAATACAACCTAGTTCCATCAGGGTGGATTGTAGGTGGGTCGCCACCTTGGGTAGAAGGTATAGATTGAACAACCCCTGAAGCGTCTAATAAGACGGCTGCGCGTAAATCAGAAATAGAATCAACTAGTACGACATCTGTATTTGAAGTCTTAGATACATACATACTTCCCATGTCTACTGGAAGTAACATTACCCAATCAACGCGCAATGAACTATCGCTCGGTGTAGCTTGTGCATCATAGGCACATAACCGCATCGTAAAAGTTCCTGCATCCGTGTTCTCTGGTACTCCAAAAATCGGTATCGTAACAGTTCCCAAATCCACAATGTGAAAATTAGAACCAGAAATCGCAGTATAATCCGCAGCAACCGTCGGGTCTGCCGTCACTGCGCCTTGGCTGAATCCCATGCTTATTCTTACATCGGCAGATGAACCCTGTTCGTTAACCCTTGTCAAAACCCTATACAACCCCCTCGGGGCGTTTGTTATTCCTTCCGTTAAGACAACAGGGCTGGATGGAGTATTTTCAACGGCGGTTGCGGGTTGTATGGCAGCCGTTATGAGATAGTAACCAGAACTCCCGCTCCACGTAGGAGCCATAGTCGTGCTAGTTCCAGTCGCATAGCGTTGATAGCCCGCCATGTGCAGATTAGATGAAGCGGTCTGGTCGAATATTTCTACTTCTCCAGATGCCGGAGCCGAAGCCGTCGCCGTATTATGCGCCAACAACGCGACCACAATATCACCCCGAACTGATGTCTGGCTTGCGCTCGCACTTGTGGCGGTTCCATTTGCATCTGTACTTCCTCTGATTGGGGAAGATTGGTCAACGCCATAATAATCAGTAACCGAAACAATCTTATTATTCTGCGCAGATGCCCAAGTAACAACGACATTATTATTTCCGGTAGATGGGTCAACCTTGTACCACAAACTCGTAGACCTGTTTGAGTCGGTTTCGTCTACTATTTTTGTACACCCCTCCCCATCGTAAGTCACACTGGAAGGTGCTACGGCCCCGCCCCCGCTGTCGTGATTTGCTACCCATACCAGAATCATTCTATTTCCATATGTGGCTTGTACAGTGTGCGCGACTGTTACGCTGTCGTCATCGCTCGTTTCAGTCCCATTAGAAGTCGCGTTTTTTAATGCGTAAAAGTGCGTTTCCCCATAGCTATTGGAACTAGAATCCGCATCGGTAGTTGTTAATTGGAACGTACTGAAATCGCTATTTTCAAAATAGATATCATCAGCAAGTCTTACGGAGTGCCTAGCACCTAGCCAGAATTTCGTATGAGCCTCGTTTTCTGTTGCGTAGATTTGGCAAGTTGCGGGC
>VTLG01000791.1_pt1 | contig 31558 bp, 45 predicted proteins | sample 4694571 | NCBI WGS metagenome assembly VTLG01 (sample SAMN12604809, study PRJNA352737) | marine metagenome | biome: ENVO:00000447; feature: ENVO:00000209|ENVO:00000569|ENVO:01000036; material: ENVO:00002151; isolation source: viral sequences binned using virsorter ...
TACAGCCGAGTGAGAGTGGATCAGATTATGCTTTTAAGTACAAACTTTGGACGGACTACAGTTTTTATTCGCAAGTCATTCACAAGACAAATGGCGGTCAAATCCCGTTCATATTCCAGCCTAATAAGGATAACGCAAACCCCGACGGATTTGCGATAGCAAGATTCAAAGAAAATTCACTAAAAGCTACCCAGACTGCCCATAATGTCTATGATATTTCTCTAAAAATTGAGGAAGTCTTTTAATGGCATACCAGAATGTTGGAACCCCAAGATTTTATGTCAATATCCTAGAATGGATGGATGCGATCGGTGCTAAACCTTTTTCCTCCTACGAGGGGAATAACCCAGATCAAGCAGTCGATCTATTTAAAACTATACCTACTAAATCTCACTTGGCAGTTGATCATTACTATTTAAAAATGCGTGGAATGACAAATAAGAGCTTTGTAGCATTGCTTGGTCATAATCATACTTATGCTAATTGGTTAGAACAAACTTCCGTCGATTCTCCTATAACTCAATACTATCAATTACAGGCATCTTATCAAGAATGGCAAGAAGGGGGAGCTACGGCCCCATCTTTTGTGTCAACTTTTAATAACCCGGGTCAACCCTCTGTTAATGATTATGGTCATGAAGATGCAGTAAGAGGAGTTCACAATGGTTTTACTCTATGTGGATTTGATGGAACTAATGCTGGCGAGTCCTATGAAATTGATAGATTTTCTGTTAGTAGTTCTGCCCAACCTAATGATATGAAACGAGTCTGTTCGGTGGTTATAGGCACATATTACGATATGCCGCATAATTCAGAACTTAAGCTTACTATGACAAGAGAAATGGATGGGGTAAAACGCATCAGGACCAAATCAGGAAAAGATCTTATAAGTAGTAGATATACAAAACAACCGACATGGCCAGATGGATTCGCTCCTTTTGAGGTTTTTGGAGTTGAAAACTATATGAATGATCCACCAGCCGACCTAATTCCATTAATCCTTCCACCAGCATCATTAGCTCGTCCTGGCAGAAGAATATGGGATTTATCCTTCAAATTTCTTGATGGTGGGGATATGTTTGGACCTAATCAATTAATATTGACCAGATCTTCTACAGGCTCTCCATTCTATTATCCATTTTATGATAACGAAAGTGAATTAGATAATACAGACTTTCAGGGAGGAAATCTGGGATATAAATCTAACCTACTAAATGATGACAATTTCTATTCACAGGTGCTTCATAAGACAAAAGGAGGACAGCTCCCCTTCATATTTCAGCCGGATAATACCAATAACAGCCCAGATTCCTTCGCAATAGCCAAACTGGATATGAAGAGTTTTAAATTTAAGCAGGTTTCCAATCGGATGTATAATATAAAGCTGAAAATTAGGGAAATATGGTAAAAAACTTTCCTCACTAGCCTACCTCAGTAGCTCTCCAGTTCTGCCACGGCTAAGATGGACACGGCAAAACCCCTAGACTGACCATCTGGGGGTTTTTGTTTCCCTAAATATAATAAAAGTAAGAAAAATAATATATTACTGGTATAGAAGTTGTAAGCCTCCTAATTTAATGGCGTGATTAAGAAGAATATAAATAAAAAAGGGAGTTTAGAAATGAATCAAGAGCTTACATATACAAAAATAATGAAGTATTTAGGTGAGATAAAAGGCCTAATGATAACTTATGATGAAGGTCGAGAAATTGTAAGATTCACTTCAAAATATTCAGATTGTATTAGTGATATAAATGATTGGCTATTAGATTATTTTCCTCATTATTTAAGTAATATACAATATGATGTAAATAATAGAGATGGTGATCAATGGCTTTCTCTTATTTGTATTAGAAGGGAGGTTGCATAATGAAAATCCAAAGTAAACAAGATGTAATTAATTGGTTAAAACGATTAAAAAAAGATCATCCTTTGTCACTTGGAAAAGCAAGATTGCAGGGCGATGGTTATGGTGGCAGTGCTATAAAATCCGAACCTGTTTTGGTCTATACAGATCAAATCATCAAGGATAGATACACAGGGATGATTGAATACCTTAAATCAGAGGAGGTTGCTTAATGGATTGGACCTTTCAAGTTAAGAGGAAGGAACCATGCCCCAAGTGTAACAAGACCGGTTATCTCCCCGTAGAGGGGGATACCGGTGCACCTGGGGTAACAGTTGAGATTATATGTAAATATTGTAAAGGTCATGGTAAGATTTGGGTCCGACAAAATATGTCTATTGAATCGTTAAAGGAGTTGTTGAAGTGAAATATTATCAAATACAAAATAAAATTTTAAATGAAACTTTTAGATACATTAAAGTCAGGAAGGAGTTTATAGATGCCAATACTAAGAAACGATCCGGGAAGAAAGAGAATGAGAAAAGCTAAAAACCAAAGACAGCAAATTAATATTTCTATTTCTAAAGATCTTCATCTAAGTATTAAAGAGCTAAAGACTAGAGAAGAAAGGAAAAGAGGTATTAAAATAAAATTAGAAGATTTTTATGAAGAAGTTTTATTTAAAGGAGAGAAAGAATGGTTGAATCAGTAGTATATACAGAAGATCAAATAAAAAAGGCCTCTTATCCTGATTTATTAGATCTTAATCTAGTTTACTCCAAATTTCCCCTTTCTAGGCTACAAACTGCTAATGGGAGGGTGTACTATAAGGGTGATGTAGATCCTGAGGATCGCACCTATATTTATAGCTCTACGTCCATTCTAGGTGCTACTTTAAGAAAAGGTATAGGCTGGGATAAATGGCTAGGTAATTCTCTAAGCTATATTTCAGCTAAACAGTATGGAAATGAGAGGGCATATATTGGGACTATGGCACATGCTCTTTGTATGTATTTAATTTGGGGGGAAACAATAGATACTACTGTAGGGTTTTATAATAGGGATACGGGGAAAATAGATCCTATTCCAGATGAGGTTAAATTAAGATTATCGGGCTTTATAGATTTCTGCGAACAGTGGCAACCTACTCCTATAGCAACTGAGATTTCTTTATATTCTTTAGACAGTGATGAAGAAGGCTTATTATATCCATGGGCAGGAACTGCAGATAATATAATGAAATTCCCTGATGGTAAAATATGGTTAATAGATATAAAAACAGGAAAAGAACATAGGCATTCACATGAATTGCAGCTTACTTCTTATAAAATTTTATGGGACCATATACATGGAGAAGAGCAGGGGAAGATAGACAAGATGGCTTGTTTATATTTAACAGATAGGGGTAATTTTAAATTAGTAGAACATAAATTTGTTCCCTATAATTGGTATAATGTTTATGAAAATTTTGAGTATCTCCTAAAAGATAAAAGAGGTAAGATGCCAAAAATAAAAGAGAAACAAGAACTTCCAACAATATATTCATTAAAAGGAGAAGATAAAAATGGGGTTAAAGTTTAAAGAAAACACTCAAGATCGTGTAAAATTAGGATCAAAAGAAATAGAAAGAAAAATAAATGAGCACGATAAACCATATTTTATATATAGTATTGTAGATTATATAACTGGAGAAACTGAATTTAATGCTACTGAAAAGCTGCATACTAAAATTCAAGACTTAGGGGTAGGCCCAGGTGATTCTATCTATATATCTAAAGTAAAAGATGAAGAAATAAATAATGGCTATCCATTTTTTAAGGTAGAGATTGCTGAAGTTCCTATAAAAAAAGTAGAAGAAAAACCTGCTCCTCCAGAAGTTCATAAATCTATAGAAAAATTTGAGGCTCAATTTAATACTAAGGAGCCAGATAGAAAAACGCAGCATGATATAATGTGGAAATGGTATCAAGGAGAGACAGCTGAAAAAGGTCATAAAGAGGGAGATGAACTGTTTTAATACAGAACAGGGGTGGCTGACTCCCTTGGGCTATATATCTTAATCACAATAAAACGTATAGCCTTGTCTAGTCACCCCACCTATTTTAAAAAAGGAGAGCTAAATGATAAAGAAACTATCAGAAAAAGTAACAGAAGTATTAATAGAATATCCTATTACTAGAGATGATGATCATAAATTAGTTTGTATGGTATGGATTAAAGAGATGGGTGGTCAGTCAAATGTAAAAAAAATATCTGCTTGGGACTTTTTAGCTAAATTTAATAATCATAAATTAGCTAACGTCAATTCTATAATAAGATGCAGGGCTAAACTTCAAGAGCTAAATAAAGATCTTAGGGGTGAAAAATATGAAGATAGGCATAAGTTTGCTGGAGAGGTAAAAGAAGAGCTAATTAATTGGGCAGGGAGCTTATTTGATGGTCAATAATAGGCTTAAAAACATATTTTTAAAAAGTATAGAAGAAAAGACTAAAGGCCATAATAAAATAGCTTTAAGCCTATCTTCTGGAATTGATAGCCTAGCTATAGCTTTTGGACTACAGGATCTAGGAAAGGAGATTACTGCCTATACTCTCCATATAGATAATGTTGAAAGTACAGACTGGAAATATGCTAAAAGAAATGCATATATTTTTAATTTTCCTATAGTAGAATGTATTATCCCTAATACTCTTAATTATATGTATTTACATAGATTAATTAGAACATATAAACTATATAAAAAAACAGATATAGAATGTTTATATCCGTATTTTTATGTATTACCTAAAATTAAAGAAGATATTTTATTAACAGGTGTAGGGGCAGATAATTATTTTGGATTATCTAAAAAGGCTATGATACATTATAAGTCTAGTTTAGAGCTGTTAAATGAATTTCGTATTAAATATATTACTAATAAAAGATTTAATATGGATAAGGATTTAGAGATAATAGCTAAAAATGAGTATAATATTAAAATAGGTAGCCCATATTTACATAGCCCTGAAATGATGGAATATTTTTTAGATAAAGATTGGGACCAATGTAATAAGCCTAAACAGAAACAACTATTTTTAGATATGTTCCCTAATAGATTTTCTAATATTAAAATTATTAAACATACTAACTTACAATGTGGAGATAGTCAAATAAGAGAATTATTTGAACCTATATTAAAAGATAATACTACAAATTCTAGAAATAGAACAAGAGTTATGGATGTTTATAGAGATATACATAAGATTTATCATAAAAAACAAAAAGAGCTTACTATATGATAAAAGAAAAATACTCTATTCCTACAATGGAAGATATAAGAAGGATAGAATGGAATGGTTATAATGTTATTTCTACTTTTAGTGGGTGTGGGGGTTCATCTCTAGGGTATAAAATGGCAGGTTATAAAGTCTTATGGGCTAATGAGTTTATACCTGCAGCAATAGATACATATAAGGCTAACCATTTAGGTACTATTGTAAATACATCTGATATAAGGAAGTTAAAGCCCGAGGAGATATTAGATGAAATAGGCCTACGAGTTGGCGACCTAGATTTATTTGATGGATCCCCACCCTGTGCATCTTTTTCTATGTCAGGTAAAAGGGAAAAATTATGGGGTGAGGTTAAAAAATACTCTGATACTGAGCAAAGAGTAGATGATTTATTTTTTGAATACGTAAGATTAGTAAGAGGATTAAGGCCCAAGGTATTTATGGCAGAAAACGTTGCCGGTTTAGATATGGGTAAGGCTAAAGATATTTTAGGAAGGAATCAACAGAATTTCTTCGATGATCAGTCAGATACTATTCTGGAGACATTAAGGAGTTCTGGCTATAAAGTTGATTATAGAATATTAAATTCAAAATATTTTGGTGTTGCTCAGTCTAGGCCTAGATTATTTATTATAGGAGTAAGAAATGATTTAAGTCTAAGCCCCTCTTTCCCCTTTAAAGACCTATCAGCACCTATTTATACCCTAAGAGATGCTATTGAAGATATAAAGGATCAGGAGGAAGAAATAGAAAGGGCTATGATAGATTCTAAATATGAAGTTCTAAAGTGGGTAAAGATGTTAAAACCAGGTGAATCAGGTGATTTATATCATCCTAATGGTTCTTATTTTAGCCTAAAAAGAATAGAATGGGATAAGCCTACCCCTACAATACTTCAATCTCATGGTAGGCCGGGTTTTGCCTGTGGGGCAATACATCCAGAGGAAGATAGGCCTTTAACTATCCCTGAATTAAAAAGAGTTCATAGCCTACCTGAAGACTTTATATTAACAGGTGATTTTAGTAAACAATGGGAGAGGGTAGGGAGATCTGTTCCTCCTCTATTAATGAAGGCTTTAGCCTTAAATATAAAGGAAAATATTTTGGATAAAATAGAGCAAACGGAAAAAACGCAAATAGATATTTTAGAGGAAACGCAAAAAAGCGATCAGCCTCAAAATTTAAGGCAATTTCAACACGCATATAGTCATATAGGGTCAGTTATAGAGGAGAAAAAAGAAAAACCACCTATTGTAAAAGAGGAAACACCCCAAATTGATAAAACGCAACCAGGGGAAAAATGGGAATTTGACAAAAGCGTTACAGACTGTTTTGAGAATATGCTAGAGAGATCTATCCCCCAATATGATGTTATGAGAGAAGCTGTATTTAATTTAGGGTCACAGTTTGTTAGGCCTCATTCAACTATAATAGATGTAGGCTGTAGTAAGGGAACTGCTATAGATCCTTTTATTAATACCTATCATCAAGATAATAACTTTATTTTAATAGAGCCTAGTAAACCAATGTATGAATATTGTAAAAATAAATATAATAAATATCCATATAAGCATAGTGTAGACATACAAAATACTGGTATTTTAGATGCTAAGTTGTCTAGTGATACTTCGTTAATATTATCTATTCTAACTATCCAATTTACTCCTATTGAATACAGATTAGAAATTTTAGATAAAATATATAATACATTATCTTTCGATGGGGCTTTTATATTCGTAGAAAAGGTTTTAGGTTCTGGGAATGAACTTAATAAAAAGATGGTTAATGTTTATCATGATCATAAAAAGAAAAATGGATATACTCAAGAGGATATAGATAGAAAGAAAACCAGCCTAGAGGGTGTATTAGTTCCCGTTACAGCTAGTTGGAATCAAGATATGTTAAGATCTACAGGATTTAAGAAAGTAGATTGTTTTTGGAGGTGGATGAACTTTACAGGGTGGATAGCCTTAAAGTAATGCAAACTAAAACTTTTTCACTTATTGAGGCTTTAATTAACGTATTAACTGGTTGGCTAGTAGCTCTAGCTACACAATTATTAGTCTATCCGTTTTTTAATATTAATATTACATTATTAGCTAATATTAAATTATCTATAATATTTGTGTTAGTTTCTTTAATAAGAGTTTATCTAATTAGAAGATTATTTAATTATTTTTAAAAACTATAAATTGATTAGACGATATATTAAATGAGTGATTTTAAAGCAAATGAAAAAAGTTCTTTATCTATTAGTTTACCTATGTTAATACAGGCAGTAGGTGGAGTGGCTTTACTTGCTGCTATGTGGACATCTACACAGGCTGATCTAAGTGCTTTACAGAAAGATGTTGGACAATTACAAGATCAGGTTAATAGCCTGATGGATTTACAGGATAAGCCAATACCTTCAGATGTAAGACAAGATAATACTTTAAAATACTTAGAGAAGGAATTGGATAGAGTTAAAAGTATAGTTTTTAAGAATTGAGCAGATACGCTTCCTTAATGGATATAAAATACCTGGTTATAGCATCCGCACAGCTATCTGCTCAAATAATTCCTATCTTGCTGACCCAAAGGGCGATGATTGGATTACAGCTAGTAGGATTTTGGGGGGTAGTTACGAGGACTATCCCCCATAAATTTTAAAAAGGGTTTATGGCAAAAAGGATAGCAATTAAAATTTATTATGATGAATACTCAGGGGAAATTAATAAGATTGACTGTACTAAGAGATTTGCGGAAGAGGGACCATTATTCAGGATGGATATTTTAAGGGATTCTATTGAAGTATTAGAAAATATTTATAAATATGAAAAAGATCAGCTTTTTGAAGATAATCCTAGTTTAGCTAAAGCATGAGGGTTATGGTTTCAGGGTGTTGTAGTGAGTTACCAGTAGATAATACCTTAAGAATGGATGCGGGGGCTTGTTCAAGTGGTAGCTGTGGTAATGATATGGGACTATGTAGTAAGTGTAATAAATGGTCAAGATTTCACTTAGAGTTTTGGATAGAAGAAAAAATAAAAGGAGAGCATAATGAAGAATAATAATATATATTACTTTTGTATAGGGTTCTGTTGCGCTATAGTTACAGCAATGATTATAAGTTGTAATATAACCCCCTTAGAAGCCAATATAGGGCAGGAATGCGGAAATGAAGAGTGGAACCCTTGCTTTGTTAAAATAGTGCAGTGAATAAGCAAATAAAATGTAATGATTGCAATCGATGGTTTATACCCTTATTTAATAATGATTATTACTGCGGTAGGTGTTTCGCAGAAGAAGATGGTTACTTTGATCATTTAAGAGATAAAGAAAAGGAGAGCACAGATGCCAAGAAAAAGAATGATAAAACCTGAGTTTTGGACCGATCCTAAAATATTAGCCTTAAAGAGAGATATAAGATTATTTTTTATAGGAATATGGAACTTTGCAAATGATGAAGGGATAATAGAGAATAATCTAGTTAGCTTAAAGGTTAAGATCTTCCCGGGGGATGAAGATATTAAGATTAAGAATATAGAAAGCTCTTTAAGTGAGCTTTTAAAACAGGAACTTATTATTAAAGGCACAGACGCTAAAGGTCATAAGCTATTAAAAGTAACAAACTGGTCAAAGCATCAAAAGATAAGCCACCCAACCCCAAGTGAATACATATTTGAACCTATTAAGGAGGAGGAATTGGAGGCCTCAAATAAACCTCAAGAAAAGGATATTGAGGACTCACTCGTAGATAAGTATAGTATAGTTAAGAATAGTATAGATAAAGATAGTATAAAGGTCAAAGATAAAAACCACTTTGACCATTTTTATTATTTATATCCAAGGAAGGTTAAAAAGAAGAAAGCTGAATTAGCATTTAAAAAGCTATCTAAGAAGGATAAAACCCTAGCTATAGAAGGATTAATTAGATATAATCTATATTGGACCAATAATAATATAGATAAGAGCTATATACCACATCCTACTAGTTGGCTTAATTCTAGGCAATGGGAAGATGAAATAAGCACAGATATAGTTACTACTGATACAGTTATTAACCCCTTAGATGTAGAAAATACTAATAGGCAGCATAATATAGTTAAGCAATCTTCTAAGTTAAGACACTATCTTAAAGAGGCAGAGAAGGAAGCAGGTGATATACCAGACCTATTAAAAGACTTTAAACAACAAAGAGATAATAATGTACAATCAGTTAGTAAAGGTATTAGACAGCTTATTTCCCAAGTTAAGCCTGATACCAGTACAAATGAGTAATAGGATCTTTATAGGTATCGATCCAGGTAAGGCAGGCGGGTTTGCTTTTATATATGACGATATATACATAGCTAAGAAAACTCCTAATACGGTCTCAGAGATAGCTATAGAGATAGGAGCTATAAAACTTATAGCTCCAGATGTAAGTATATATGCTATTATAGAGCACGTTCATTCTATGCCAGGCCAAGGTGTTAAGTCGGTATTTACCTTTGGTAAGGGATACGGTCAATGGTTAGGTATCTTAGCTACCTTAAAGATCCCCTATATAGAAGTAACCCCTAATAAGTGGATGAAATACTACGGGGCTATGCCTAAAGATAAGAAGGATAGGAAGAATCACTTAAAGCACTTAGCTCAGCAAAGGTTTCCTAATATAGATATAACCTTAGCCACTTCAGACGCTATACTAATATGTAATTATCTTAGGGAAACCAATAAGAGATGATAGGCATTATTATAGGGTTAATACCCCACTCTCCCACCCACATATAAGGTCAATAACTACTTTACATAATACCAATTATCGGCACAAGGGTAGGGATGGGGGGAATATTACTGGAGCCTTCGGTGATAGCCATAAGAATTATTGTTAAATAATAATGTCCACATAATATATTAGCCTATGAAAATAGAAGTTAAAACAAGCAAATTAAATATTAAACAATTGACGGCTGTAGAAATGATGGCTGCAAATCCTAGTATATCTAATAAAGAATTGGCTGAGAAGGTTGGTATAAATATACAAACTTTAAATAAGTGGGTTAATAGTGTGTCTTTTATAGAAAGATATTATGATAGATTTATGGAGATATTAGGGAAGTATTTACCTAGTGTATTAATGGCTCAAGTGGTTGAGGCTCAAAAGGGAAGTACGCCTGCAGCTATATTTTTAATGAAACATGCTGGAAAATTTGAAGATACTTTAACTGTAAAAATACAATCGCCATTTGAACAACATTTGAAATTTAAAGATATTGATGACGCTGAAATAGTAAATGTAGACGCTAAAGAGATAGGTAATAGTTTTAACCTTCCTGAGCACCTTAACCTACCTAATAGAGATACTTCTAATGATAACCCTAGAGCTAAAAGGATTAAGCAAAATAAGGATCTTAAGAAAAGCTATAAAAAGGCTAAAAGGCTAAAGAGTAAATCAGAAAGACATTCTTGGAGGAGAAGAGCTAAAACTGTAGGAGTTAGTATGCTTCCTATGGGTAGGCCTAAGAATACTGTGTATAAAAAGTGGCAAGAAGATATATTAAAAGCCGAAACTCTTGTAGCCCAGGGATTAGCCCAGGAAAAACAAAAAAGCTCCTAAATGGAGCCTTTCTGCTTATTTTAGATGTATTTTAGTATTAAACTACTCTTACTAAGGCCTTTTCTACTTCTATTTTAATATATCGTACTATATCATCTTGGCTATAGCCTTCATTAGTTAGCTTATCTGAAATATCTCTTACGGATCCTTCTAGGCTTTGTAGATCTGTATAATCTATACAGCCCTCCATAGAATCGTATGTATTATCTGTAACTTCTTCTCCGGGTGTGACTTTTAGAGGTTCTTCTAGGTTACCGTTTTTCACTCCTACATACCTAGCATACTTATAACCCTGAGTATCTACAAAAATAGTATCTCCAGTAACAGCATGTGTGACCTTAGTTACTGTTCTTGTATTCTCATCAAAGAACCCACCTATTTCTCCATATAAGTCTGTTCTATCAAAAAGAAGGTTGCAAACAATTAGTTTATCCCATTCACCTTTACTTAATTCTACTTCCCTTTGGACCAATACCCTATAAGTAGAACAACTGTGAGGAACTTGATCTATATATTCTACTAGCTTATCTAGTTTATGTGATCTAGGAAATAGGATACCATCTACGAAGTAATAAACCTCTCTAATTTTCCGTTCAGCTATATCTTCCTCTTCGTCTACAATAGAGCCATCATCATTAAAGGTAGTTTCTGCCATCTCTGAGGTAATTTTCTCCATATCATTTTTAGTAAGATTAAGACCTTCAGAAGGTGTCTCTTCTTCTAGAGCCTTTGCCATTTTTTCATCTTCTATTTTTTCAAGCTCAGAATTGCAAGATCTACAATGGCTCCAACCTTTTTCCTCTACTACTCTTCCACAGGATTCACACATTTCTTCTCCCTCTACTACTTCCCTGGAAGGCTCTTCATAACAATTAATACATAAGCCCTCTTCATTAACTACTCCCATATTTTTACAATTATTACATCCTGTATTTCTCTGAGAGCACTCAAAGCCAATATATTCTTCCTCTACTATAGAAACTAGCTTATCATCTTCTTCAAACTTAGGCTTTATATAATCACCTGTAGCTTGTGCGATTCTAATAGAATCTCTTTTAAATTGAGGAATAGATTTTTGTGTTTCATCTGCTGAGTAACAATATTTTTTATAAAGTTTAGCAGCATTTCTTCCAGCATCTTTAATCTCTTTTTTACCCTTTAAAGTATTTACAGGTGGAAGGTCTACATTTCCTGCTGCTATTGTGTTAATAGTCGCCTCTAAAACTTCTTCTCTAACTAGGCTATAAAAGATGGTCCAAGTTGCTTTATTCATTACTATTTTTTCATTCTTCATTGTTTCACTCTCCTTTTTATTATTTAAAGATTTACAACAATTATGGAATTTATATTCATATCCAAAATTATGCATTAACTCTTTGTCTGTCATAGCTTTTATATCTTCAGCTGTAAACTCATGTCCACCATCACTAGAAAAATCTAAACAAGCACCTCTCCAGCTTTCAAAATAAGAATCTTGATATGTTTGACCTTCTTCTACTTCTATCAGATTTCCTGTTTCAAAGTTTTGATGTTTAAGAGATAGGTTTAAGTGACGATATTTAGATTTTTTTAAATCCCTACAGCCCTTTTTATGAACATCCATAAAAGCACCGTCTGTTGTTATTTCAACGATATATTTTTTATTAGTGTTTTCCATTTTGCTACTCCCTTGTTTATTTATGTTTGCTTTCTTAATCACACAGTAATTTAGAGGGGTAGGATATTACACACCCAGTTAAATATGTTATTTTTGTTATTTTTATTATAAATATATCTAACTATCTATAAAATAAGGACTTAGCGAGGTATTTTTTCTGGTGGGCCTACATTAATTTTAGTTTTTATTTCCCCTGTGGGATCTAAAACGCAATAACAATAGCCTTGACATACAGACCATCCTGATCCTGGTAATCCAGCTGATTCCCAGTTATTGAAGTTCATTACTATACCTTCCCTAGAATCACAGTCAGGGCATACTCTATGACCTCCCACTGTAATCCAGGAAAATTGGCCTTTATCTAAGTCGTAATTTTCATATTGACCTAGCCTAGATGCTTGTCCTATTCCAAATGAAATTGAGGCTTTAGTTGTGTTTTTTAATTCTCCAAAGATTCTACCGCCCACTTCCATATCTTGAGCTAAAACACTTTCTATAGCTTTATCAGATAGGCCATTAGCCATCATTGTTGATACTGTTTTTTCTATATTTGTATTAAATATTTGAACATCAAAAGTCATTTGATCTAATATTCCTAAAAGCATAGCTTCAACTTCTGGGGCTAGACTATCTAAAGATGCTAATACAGAAGTAAGATCATCTCCAAATATTTCTAATAATTGGGTTTCACTAAGGGCCATTATTTTTTGCCCTTTTTACCCCAACTAAAAGGATTAATATTCAGCTCCTTTTGTAATAGGCTTACTTGTTCTTGCAATTGTTCTTTATGAGCTTTTTGAGATAATATTCTTTCTTGTTCATGTAGTTCTATTTCCTCTAGAGCAACTAGCATATTACGTTCTAATGCCTGGATTCTACTTTCTATTGTCCAGAATCCATATACAGCTATAGAAGTTGCAACGATTATTTGAAGTAACCATTTAAAGTTTATTGAAATGGAAAAAGAATCGTTAAGTATTGGCCCTTTATTAGCCAAGTTTCTTCCAGGCCATTTTAATTCTTAATCCTCTTTCTAAGACGGCTTTTTTATAGCCAGATTGACCTGGTGTCATTGTTTTAGGGATTCCAAACCATTCTCTTTTTTCTACTTTAGATCCATGAAACCATTGTTTTGGATTTGTTTGTGTAAATCCAGTATTATGATAAGCCCCATAGGGGGTTTTCATTTCTATAATAAATTTAGGATTACTAGATGTTGCTGGGATTTTTTTTGTCCTTCTCATCTTACCAGTTCTATTTAATGGCTTTTTCCCACCAAGGGCAACTGTAATGGGTTCTAATTGTTTAAATTTATTTCCTCTTATATCAGTTCCACTATCAATCCCATTTTGTATAGCGTTATTAATATGACTTCCAAGTGTGTTTATATCTTTTACAATTATATCATCTATTTTTTTAGATAATTTTTTAAAACTAAATGTTTTTTTTATTCGGGTTTTATTTGGCATTTTTAGAAAGCTCTTTTCCTAGCTTATTACCTAGATTATATGCTTTTTCAAATGTTTTAATATGTTTAGTAAACTCAATCTCTATAAGATTATTTCCATATTCTATAGGATCAAAATCTTTAATACTTCCTTTTGGAATTTTTACTTCAAAATCATTTAGTTTCTGTTGTTGCGTTACGAACTCTATTAAAAATTGATCCAGTTTGTTGTTTTGTGCCATTTAATTTCTCATTTTCTTTAAGTTCAGCTTGTGCTTGGTAATCATTTAAGTCCTTATTATATTTTTGTAATAGTTTAGCCCTGGTAGTCATATTATTATCCAGTAACCATGTATTCCACGCAATCTCATCTTGTACCATCATGGGATATTCTGGCTCGTTGAAATCTACACCAAAATTAAATGGGAGATTTAAACCGTTTACCAGGGCAATTGTATGTTCAAGATCGTAAAGAGATCTTTCATGGTGAGCAAAGATTTCTAAATCATCTTGATAATCCTCAAATCTTTCGAGGTCTTTAATTTTAAGTGCTATGCCAGAGCTAGGCCGATCCCTATTAGTTTCAGAAAAACTAATCTGCAAATGGTTATTCTGAGCCACAAGTTCTAGCATAGCCCTAGCAAGTTTTAGGGCATCCCCAACATTAACTGATGGAGATACAATAGATAATTCCGTTCCCTCTGGCATTACGATAATTTCATCAGATCCAGCTCTCTGTATTTTCTCATCCTGATATAATCCTGTTGCTACATATTGGCCAAACATCTGAAATCTCATACCTAAATTCATCTCAGAAAATAGGATGTTAATCATTTCATTAACTGAAATAATATCAAAAGCAGGATAGCAGAAGAAATTATCTATCTGATGGTCCCTATGAAAGAAAACAAAGGGGATCCGACCATAAGGGTTTTTAAATCTTTCGATTTCTTTCATGTCAGAATCATATATAATTTTATATTCATGATCCCAATAGCAATATAAAGGGTCTGGAGCTACAGTATAATCGTCTACTGGAAGCATCATAGGATAAATAAGGGCAGCAGGTTCTAAAGGGTTATCAGGGTTTAGAATAACATCAAATTTATAAAATGGAGTATATTCAAAATGTTGTAATCCCTGAGCATTTCCTTTCCACGATACTTGAACAGCAATAGTTCCAACAAGTTTAGTCATTTTTTCAATATGTTTTAATTTAAAATCTTTAAACCTTGTAAGGGATTGGTATTCATCATTTTTTCCTGATAATGTTCTAGATGCCCCTAAGGTATAAATTCTTGACATTTTATCAATCATTCTTTTAGTGACATTATACGACATTAAAGGAACTTCTTTAAATGCTGTAGCTTTAAAATAGGGCTTGATATATTTACTAGTATCATCTCCCTGGTAATAGTCTAAGAGCTTATTTATAAATATGTATCTTTCTTGAGTATTTTGATGTTTGAAATTTTTTATAGATTGTTTAATTAAATCATTGGCATAGTTATTTGAGTCATAAATATTAAGTAAGCTCATCTTTTATCCGTCCTTAATTTGTGATTTTTTATTGGGAATCTATTTAATATCCCGTAACGAACCGCATCCATCCCATGATCATGCAATCCATCTTTCAGGGGCGTTTCTTTTAGATCTTTACCCTCTGCTTCATCTGGATACCTATATCCTTCAAAATCTTCTATTATTCCTATACAGCTTTTATCAATATGTAATCTTCTAGTCCCATCTTGGGATAAAATAAAATTTCTAACATGAGAAACCCCTGAATTTATATTCCTACTAGCCCCATCCCTTACAGAATAAAGCCTATAGCCAGTCATTTGGTGAAATATCTCGGCTTCTCCTATCCCCACTGATGCTTGAACCTGATAGCCAGCAGGATCTCCAAATACTCTGGTAATTTTATACTTCTTTTCTTTAATTAAGTCAACTAAATCTGCTGTTCTTAAGTTTCTTTTATGAATTATTTCATCAAATATATGAATATGTTCTACGCCTTTCTGGTCCCTAATAACTTGAAAAAATATAACAGCTGGGCAGCGGTAGCCAAAATCAATAGAAAGAAATACAGGAAAATTATACTGCAATTTATAATCACCAACATTGTCATTTCTTGTAAAATCATTATAAACCTTACCAGATAGGGATGTAAACTCTGCTCCAAATTCTTGATAATAAACCTCCTTAGATAATGTTCTTCTAGCTTCTATAAGGTCTGGATCGCCCTCACCATCTGGGAATGCGTATATATTTTCCCAAGAGGGGGAATTAAAACTATACCAGTTTTCCTCTACCTTCCCCTGTAAAAATAATTCATAAAAATGGGAAAACCCATCAGGTGTAGATATAAATATAGCTCTTCCCTTCTTGTCAGATAATGTAGGGCGTACATACATTTCCCATATTCTTTTTAAGTTAGGAATCTTTGCAGCCTCATCTAATACTACGAGATCGCAGCCACTTCCTATTAATCCAGCAGGGTGTTCTGCGGATTTTCCACATAATATACTCGATCCACCATTCCAGTCAAATTTTAAAAGCTGTTCTTTATTAGAGAACTGGCTAGGTTTATATCCCTTAGTAATAACTAGTTCGTCATGGACCATTCTAAAAATCTTTTCAGAAGTTGTATAGGTAGGTGCTACAATCCAGGATTCTGTTCCTGGGGTAGTTAATACTAGTTCTAATTCCCTAGCCGCAGAATAGCTTTTACCAAATCTTCTGCCACAACAGGCAACAATAAATCTATCACCTTTAGGGTTGTGTTTAGGATGATATTGTCCATTTGGTGGATTATGTAAATTTAATTGGCCAGAATGAGGGGAATAGTCTACAAATTTAAACCATTCTTCTTTAAAACCGGTATTAATGTCCATTAGTTATAAACAAGTTATTAACATTTTAATTAGTATATATACTATAATAATTTATAATTTTGAGTAATGAATTTACTAATAATAAATTAAAGAGGTATAAAATGCCAGAAGAAATGACACAAGATAATGTGCAAGATAACCAAGAAACATTGGTAGGGAATAAACAGGAATCTCCTTCTGATCCTAGTTTATTGCAGGAAATTATGGCTAAAAAAGAGAAAATCAGATCTTTAGAATCTCAATTAGCTAATAAAAATGATGCAGAAGAAAAAGGAAGGCAGAAGAAACTTGCAGAAGAAGGTAAATACAAGGAATTAATTGCTGAACATTCTGCAACTATTGATAAATTAAATTCTAGGCTAGAATCCCAAACGGGAATTGTTAATAATTATAAACAAAATCTGGTTAATGGTTTAACTTCTGAAGATGAAAGGAAAGAATACCTTTCAACTAAGTCTGTCGATTTCTTAGAGGAATTGACCAAGGAAAAAGCTGCTATGGTACCTCCACCTGTAGATAATCCTAAAGAATCTTTAGGGGCTGTTCGTAAGGCTACTTCAAACAAGTCTTATGCACTTATGGATGAAGCAGAAAGGCAGGAGTGGCATGAGCAGATGACTGGACATTTAAAAACATAACTTAGCCCTAACCAAAGGCTATTATTAGCAGTTGAGGAAGGGTATAATAATTAAGGAGTATGATAAATGGCAATAGCTGCTGATAGTATATATACCGGTGGAGCAATGGATACAGGCAGTGCAGGTTCGCATGCTGTATTTGTCCCAGAAGTCTGGGGTCCGGCGGTTCAACTTGCATTTCGGGAAAAATTAGTATTTGGGGCATTATGTACGGATTTATCACCTATGATTTCAGGTGGAGGAGATACTATTCATCTCCCAACCATTGATACGGTTGCATCTGGTGATAAGACCGCTGAAGGCACAATATCTTATGGTACAGGTGCTGCAGCCCAAACAGAAGAAACCTTAAGCGTAAACAAGCATACCTATGCTGCGTGTTTAATTGAGGATATTCTTGCAACAACTTCAAGTTATCAATTAACTCAATTATATGCTAAAGAACTTGGTGAAGCACTAGCAAACTCTATTGATTCTTATATAGAAAGCCAGGTACTAGCATCATGCCAATCATCAGCTGGTGGAATAAATGGAATAGGATTAGGAGGTTCACCACACTTAGGTGCTGCTTCTGATTTTGACTTAGTCCTTACATCCATATTACCAGAGGACCAGGAGTTATCGAATTGGACGATGGTATTACCTCCTGCTACTTATGCGAATCTTGCTAATCTAGTCCAACTTTCTTATGGAACAGCTGGTTCTCCATTAGGAAATAAATTCTCTACAACTGGTGCTGTAACTAAACTGTTTGGAATGGATGTAGTAGTAAGTCCTAATGTAACATCTGCTACAACTGATATGGATAGTGATAGTGGTACTGATAATCAAGACATAGAAGGATATGTGATTCATAAATCTGCTTTGCATATAGCTTTTGCTAAGGATGTGAATCTAAAAACATTCTATGATATAGATCATCTTGGAACTAAAATGGTTTCAGATGTTATGTATGGCACTCTAGTTCGTAATGCTAGTACGACTGGACAGAAAAGAGTTCATTTCTTAACTTAATAATTAAGATAATCTGAATTACTTAAAATATTGGGGTGGTAGTTTTTCTGCCACCCCATAATTAAAGGAGAAAATTATATGGCAATTACTGTAGATAGTGTTATACATGATTCAACAGCAGCAATTTTAGCAAGTACGCAAACTGATAGTGCTGGAACTCTTGCAAAAGATGTTTTTGATTTTCTAGCAGATGGTGATACCATTATCTCTATCTCACATTGCTATTTACCGTTACTTAATAAAGTATTAACTACTGTCGTTAAAGATAGTGATTAAGGGAGATTAAATGTCAAAAGTTAAATTAATCACAATTATGCACAAGCTCAACGGCCTTACGAGAACACTAGGTGAGCCTGAATTTAATGGAATGATTGATAAAGCTGATTATGAAGTAGTAACTTCTAAAAAATCAGTAGATTCTAGTCCAGATGATACCTGGACAAAAGATAAAATAAAGGAATATATGGATTCTGAAAGTATTGCGTATAATTCTGGCGATACTAAACAAGATCTTTTGGATAAAATCGAAATCTAAAATGATTGATAACCTTATTGAAAGATTAAAAGTCAATGAGGGATTTTCTTCTACAGTTTATGATGATCATCTTGGTTTTCCAACAATCGGTTACGGATTTGCAATAAAAGATCTTATACTCTCTGAAGAAATTTCTACATTAATTCTAACGGATCTAGTTGAAAAGAAATTAAAAGCCCTTCAAAGACAGCTAGATTGGTTTTCCGATATACCTCCAGAGGTCCAGGGCGTAATTTTAGAGATGACATACCAACTAGGTTATTCTGGATTCTGCAAGTTTAAAAAAACAATCAATTATTTTAAAGAAAAAGAATTTAAAAATGCTTCAGAAGAGATGCTAGATTCTAAATGGGCCAAGCAAACGCCAGATAGAGCTAAAAAATTATCACAAATAGTTTGGAATCACGGATGAAAAATGTAAGCGTTGGAAATTGGCTTACTATATCTATCGTAACGGCTAATATTATTTTTATGGTAGCCTTTATGTCTAAGGATGTGTTAAATGCCCAAGAATCGGCAACCACAGCCCTTACTATGGCTTATAGGAATGATAAGAAGATAGCTGTAATGGAGTCGAAGATAGAGCAAGGATTTTTGAATTTGGAGAAATTAATTATTAAAAATGGGAACTGATGGAATTAGTAAACGAATACTGGCAAATCATTGTCGGGATAATAACATTGATAATTGTATTATCAAAATTGCATTTAGATGTGGAGATTTTGAAAGACAAGGTAAAGAATCTTTTTGATCTGTTTAATAGAAAAAAGGAGAAATAGATGGTAGAATGGATGGTATCACATTGGGAATGGCTACTAATAGCTTTTATGGTTGCAGAAAAATGTGTTAAGGCATCAAAGACTCAGGCTGATGATATATTACTTGATATTGTCTGGAAGAATATAAGAAATCTAGTTAAGAAATGATAATAGGTAAAATAGCCAAAGCTGTATTAAAACTTATTATGCCAGATATAATAGAGCATCTGATGAAAATATTTAAAATGGATAAGCTCGTAAATTATATGGAACTTCCAAATGAAGCAGATAGGGGGCTTAAAAAACTTGAAGATGAGTTCAATATATTAACAGGCACAGTTAAAGACATGGTTAAAGATATGGCTGAAGTTAAAGATGCTATCAAGAAGGTTAAAAATATGAAATTTAAGACTGGGCTCTAAAATTGGCTAACGATATAAAATTACAATCCTCAAGTGGCAAGCATCCCGTTGATGAGAACCTCCGCCCGATTCTGGTTGGGAAAAAGAGGACTTCTATAGAAACTGCCCAGCATGGTGATGGTGCAAGAGTCAATGGGGATTTAATTGTTACAGGGAAAATAGAAGGCAAAACTGATATTCAATTAACGGATGATATTACTTGTGATGATATTACTTGTGGGACCTTAACAGCTTCTGCAACAATAAGTGGTTCTGACTTTCTTACTACCCATATCACTTCTACCGACCTTACGATTAATGATGCTGGGACCATTATTTTGGATTCTAATGATGGTGTTATTAAGTTCCAATTAGCTGGTGATGCCGATGATTTATGTACTTTAACAGTAACTGCTAATGGTGCTACGACTCTGGCTACAGCAGATAGTGATGGTAGTGCTGGACATTTAACCTTAGATATAAATGGTGATATTAATATAGAACCTGATGGTCATGTTGAGTTTGATGGATGTGGAGTAGGGTTTGACAAAGAAACAACCACATTTGCTGCTGCTGCTGTGACGAGTGAAGGGGATGATTCAACTGATATTGATTTTAGGCTGGGAAATAAGCATGAGTTAACACTTACTGATGATATTGCAGGTTCAGGTGAATATATAAATATGATATTTCCAGCAACTTCTGGCAATTTTATACTAGTATTGATACAGGGTGTAGCAGATTGCACAGTTGCAAGTGCAGGATGGAGAGCGTATGCTTCTGATGAAACTCTATGTGACAATCTTGCAGGTACAGACCTAACTGACGGAAGGGTTAGATGGGCAGGTGGTACCGCTCCAACGCTTTCAACATCACAATATGATATAGATATAATTTCAATATATTGGGATGCAGATAATCAGACAGCATTCGCAGTAGCGAGTTTAGATTTCTAATGGCTTTCTTTCTCATGCTACCAGACGGAACTACAGGAACTAATGAATGGGGTTTTACTGGTGGTGCATCACCTCAGGAATCAGTAGAGTCTGATGACGATGATACAAGCTTTGTTTGGGAAACTAGGCAAGGACATGAAATAACTTTTACTACGGCAAATCCTAGTGTAGCAGAAGCAGGTATAGATTTTAATGAAGCTATTAATGTTCGGGCTGGGACAACTGCACATTATCAGGGTGGAAGTGGGACTGTTGATATGGATATACAAGTAACTGGGACAGGAATTACATTAACTGCATCTACTGTGAATGTTGCAGTAGATAGTAGTTATCCTACATATTTTGGACTGAGTAATGGATACAAGGCATTTGGTACTGATTGGGATTATGCAGGGCTTCAGAATGCACAGGTTTATCTTGAGTGCACAAGTCGTCCAGATAGATTTTCATATCTTAGGGTTAGTTATGTATTTATTAGGGTGGATTATACAGAAGCAGTAGCAGTAGCAGATAATGCAACATTCTTTGGAGCAAATTTTTAAATGCCATCATTTTCAGATAAAACATTTGCTTCCTATTTTAAAAGAATATGCCAGATAGGCCAGGCTTCAAATACTGGAGTAGATGCTACGACAAGAGCTGTGCAGACGGGAGATGGGGCAAATACTTCAATATCTCTTTCTGATGATAACTTATTTGTCAGACCACAAAATGATAATACTACATCAACATTTGTTGTATATGATAAAGATTCTAATGAAATCTTCGCTGTTGATGCAACCAATTCAAAGGTCCGTATAGGCAGGAATACTATTGCTGGTAATACGCAATATGCTCAGTTTGGCTGTCATTCTGGGGATCCAACAATGGCTTCTTTTTTAGCCGATACTCATTACGCTTTACCATTTACTATAGCACACTTTGGGGGGACTGCTACCAGTTTAGCAATGGGCAGTTCTACAAGTTCAAGTTTTAATGATACAAACCCAGCGACATCTTTAACAATTTCAACAACTGCCCATGATATTGTGGGTGCTTATTGGTATGTGATGGATGATATTACAATAGATGCTGTTAAATGGTTACACGCTGCCGATGCTGCAACAGGAGAAGCAACTGCTGCACATCTTATGGCATATACAGTAGATATTGCCAATGGATCAACAGGGGGCGATCTATCAAGTGGGGTTGTAGTGGCTGATGGGGCAAATATTACAAATGCAGGTTATGAGCAGATATATTATCAAAATATGTCGCTTGAATCCGATAATGTCGATGTGGATGCTGGTAAAGTAATATTGTTCACATTTGCATCAGATACGATTAACTCAGACTACTCGATTTCAGCAACTATAAAGTATCATGTTAGGTAGCTTATGAAAATAATATTAGATAAGGAGAAATAATTATGCCGTATGGTAAAATAGGCGGAAGAGGGGGTAATGGTGGTACTAGTTTGATGAGTGTTCCAGAAAAGAGTCCCCCAACATTTTCAAAAACAAAATCTATTTCCTATAATGCAGTATCGGATCAGGTATTTTCTTTATCATCTACCGTTTCTGCATCTGCCCCCTCAGGGACACTTCCAAGTAAAATAGAATTGCAAAATACAGGTGGTGTTCCACTTAATATTATGGCAGGATTTGAAACTTATTCTAATGAAACAACTGAAACAGGGGCTACAAAATATCTTCACGTTATGCTTATGCCAGGTGAAATGTGGAATCCTCCTGTTAGGGCTGTAATATCAACAGAATCTGCTTCTACTCAATTTGATGGTACTGCTGTTTCAAATACCGCACCTAATTCTAATATGTATGCAGATATTTCAACTGTATCGTCTGGGTTTAATAATACAACCGATCCTGTTACCTTTGCTTCTGCTGATGGTGATTTTTGGAGAGTTGGGGATATGATAAGATCTAATGCAGAGGTGGCTGAGATAACTGCTATAAGTGGGGCGAATCTAACTGTTAAAAGGGCTATGTTAGGAACATCGGCTGCATCTCATGGAGATGGTGAAACTTTAAGATTGCAATTTTCTAATGATTATTACGATATTGATAAATATAGTGTAGCACAGACTGATTCTAATGGCAAATATAAAGCATCTAATTTTTTTGGTGTCGGCAGGACAGCATCGGGAAAACAGGGCATAGTCCCAGGCTCAGTTGCTATCAAATTCTATGACCCAGGGTATCAGTCATTAGGCTTATCTGGCATCACTCCTACGACAAATTCAGGACTGACAGCTTCAGAAACGCTAAAGCTAGATATTACAGTTGATGGTGGAACTTTATTTCAGGATTTAACATTTACATTGGATAGTTCTAACGTGAATTTTGGGGGCAATAATGGTGTGATTAGCAAGATACAGGCTGCTCTTGATGTGCAATATTATACAGCAGGTAATCTATTTGAGAAAAAAGTAACTGTGAGTATCGTAGGTGGCGATATTAGATTCACTTCAGGATCACGACTTTCAACTTCTGCTATACTTCTTGCAGATACTGGTGATTCTGATACTTTTATTGATGCGGCTGCAAATGGTAGAATCCCTGGATCGGGAGATATACCAGCCGCTGTTGATGCAAGGCTTCCAGACGATGTTCTTTACGATAGAGTTACTTATGCTACAATGCCAAATTCATCAGTATTTGGATATGATGATGGAAAGGGAAATTTATTTGGAATGTGTAGTGGCACTATTAACTACGAAACAGGGGCAATAAGTATGGGAGGATGCCCAGTTAATGCAGAATTTGTCTATAGTGTTGCACATACATCGGCATTTTCAGGAAAAGTTGATACTGGGGCAAATGCTTTAGTAGAAATATTGGCCAACACCCCAAGTCAGAAATGGGATGGATCTTTAACTATAAAGTCCTGGTAATGCCAAAATCTAAATATAATAGAAAAAGAAAAATGCCAAAAAGACCTAAAAGGAGATATTAATGGCTGTAACTAGCACCATAGAATATTGCACAGATAGAGATTTACAGGATATTTATCCCCACATTGCAGAATACGACCTGAAGAGGAGAATTTACAATTGGGAAACAACAGGTACTTCAAATCGCTATAGGTCAAGAAACTCAGGATTAGTTACTATATTATTTGCAAATGGAAGAGATTTGGGGACAGGGCAAACTTCTGAAGGTGCTGTAGATACTAATAATGAATGGTATTTAGACTCTGCCGGGGATACAATTTATTACTTTAATGATGCAACAAGCCCGAATGACATGGTTATGGAAGCCGGTGATGATTGGGTAACAATTAAAACAAGATTTAGAAGAAAAGCATCAAGGTTAATTGAATCATTTTTAGATAATAGACTATCTAGGGAAATAGTTAAAGATAGGGAGGGAAATTATCCTGAAATAATTGTACATATAACCGCATTGCAAGCTGTAATACTATTATTAACGGCCCATGACCCTACCAGTGAGCTTATAGAACCATTTAAAGCGGAGTTAGATGAGCATATTGATGGTTTAAGGAAAGGATCTATCATACTCCCTACTTCAATCTCAGGAGATGCTTCAAAGGGCGTTATTCGTGAGGTTTCTGTTAATGCTGCTTCAGATTTAAGGCCTATAGAACTAAAAGGTAGTTATTCCGGGACTGGGTATGAGCTTTTGAAGGTTTATATTGATACTAGTGAAGGTGGAATTATAGGAACTAGTAAGATGACAGTAAAGGGTAAAAATTCTACATTATTAAAAACTGATATTTTAATAAATTCAGAGATTATAACCGGAGATTTTCAGCATTTAGGTGTTGGCAATTTATATATTCGCTGGGGTGGAGATAATGTTATAGATGCAATAACAACGGCAGCAGATGAATATGAAATAGAATTATGGGGATCTTCTTTAGATTCTACCATTTCTTCAATAGGTTCTGTAGTTATGACTAGAAGATAATGGCAGTAACTTATGAAAATGTATTTTATGATTATGTTATGGACCCACTTAGGGATCTATTCGTAACGGAATATTCTTATGGGAATATATATATTGCACCAGCACTTACAAACCAAGTTCCATTTTCGATTAGACTTTGGGGAGATGGTGCTGAAACAGAAGTTACCGCTGCATCTACATGGCACAAGCAATATAATATAGAAATATCTTTATATGAGATTGAAACAAATCCAAATGAAGCATTTTATAAGCAATTTTATAATGATATTGAAAGGATTTATCAATTATTATTTACAAATGCTAAGACTAATTCTACAACAGTATCAGGATCTGGTAATAATTCAAGTTCAGTTACACATATTTGGGCAGATGGAAAATGCGAAGAATTTACAATTAATGAATTTGAAGGAGCTGAAGAAACTATAGATGGTTTGAATGTGTGTAGATTTATTTTTAATTGTAAAATGATGAGGGTGACATAATAAATTATAGGGAGATAATATGAAGTATAAAGCAAAAAAAGAATATGCAGAATTACCAGATGACAAGAATTTTCTTGCATTGGGTAGTGCTTCAACTCATTTAAGATTAGTAGCAGGTTTAACTGTAGAAATAAATACTAAACAATTACCTATCCCAAAAGCGATTGATGATTGTTTGACTGAAATCAAAAGCAAAGGAGATAAATAATGGCAAAAAGTGATAAATTCCAAGTAAGTTCACATTCAAGCGTAATTATCGGAACAGAAGTAACTCCAGGTACTCCTACAAGCGCAAGTGATGGAGTAACTATTGAAATGCCTGTTACAGAATATTCATTTTCTGATATTAACAAGCATAGTTTAGCTGTCGCTCCTTTTCGAACAGGGTTAGGTGGAATGACTCAAAGTGATAGTATGCTAAAATGGCAGGAGCATGATAGGATGCACGAAATATCTTTAACCTTTCATTGTTCAAATTTAGCAATAGATAGAATTTGCCTTGCATTATTTGGTGATGGATCAACTCCAAATGTTCTTCTCGGCTCAATGCCATCAACTGTTCAGAGTCATGTTCAGCATGGTGTTGCCAATATTACACCAGTAACAATATGGTTTGAAAATGGATCTCATGCTGGCCTTGATACTGATTTATACTTTACATCCTGTATGTGCACTTCTTTTACCATGACAGGTGATGTTGCTTCAAATGCTGGGGTTGTGATGGGGACAGCGACTTTTGTAACAGGATACCCTGCAGTTGAAGCAGCACTTGCGATTCAATCCACATCGTCAGCAAATACTTTGCTTACAGCTCATACCACTTTATTTAATATACACGATATGACAACAGCTCAAACATTAGATTCTGTGGATTTAGTTCTTTATAGTTTTGATTTTACTATTGCAAGAGATGTTCAAAGGATTGGATTTGATCAAGATGCTAGTTTTCATCCATCAGGATATGCAGTTGGTGGATATGAAGTAACTGGTAATTTAACTTGTAAAAGAGATGATAATACACTAACAGCTACTAATAATAAGGTCGGAGTACCTCTTGATTTAGATACTAATGTATTTCAAATAACAGCTTCTAAAGTGTTTGTAGATGATTCTGGAATTAGTTTTGATACAGATGGATGGAAACAAACTATACCATTTAGATGCACTTATGCTAGTGCTGCAACTTCAAATGCTGTAGTAAGTATAGGAACAGCAGCTTAATAAAATAAGGAGAGCAAATTGACTGAAAAGAAACTTGAATCAGGCCGTAAGGTACAGATTAAGGAATTATCAGAAGATCAGATTGCAGATCTTAAAGATATTCCTGAAATCTATTTTATCGGTGAACAAGAAAGAACTATGCGTAATACTAATAAAGCTCATTTAGCATGGCTTAGATGTGGTTTAGGTGGCGGAGAATTTAATGATTGGAAACCGAACGGTGTAGCCCCACCGGATCATGTATTAAAGCAATTAACCAAAGAGGAAAGGGCGGAATTAGTATTATTAATTCAGGCATGTCAAATAATAAACCCCAAAAAGCCCTCCAACTTGGGTTAAATGTTTTAATTGATCAAAGTTGTGGGGGCTATAATTGTAATTGGCACGAATTTCCTTATGAAATTAATAGTATCTTATCTGATGATAGACGAAAAAAGGTAAAATTTGATAATTTAGATGATGTTTGGAAATATGTTGATCTCCTAAGATCAGAGTCGGAAGAACATCAAAAAAAAGGTAGTTCGTTTTCAAGTTTAAATAATATTTGGGAGCAATTGCCTTTTTTTACTTGCGTAAATAATATAATAGATGAAAATGCACAAAAAGACATATCTAGATACACTTATTCACAAGATGCTAATACACCCCCATATTCAGGGAGTTATGGCGATACACCCCATATTTGGGTCCAAAAATACTATATTATAAGACAAGCAATGGCATTAAGAGAAAATAAACTTAGAGAAAAGGCACAAGATGGCAACAAGTAAAGAAAAACTCCAAATAATTGTAGATGCCCAGGGAATAGCACAGACTAAAGCCCAATTGAAGGCTATGGATAAGGCCACGGGGGGAGCTACTAAAAGTTTCGGATTAATGGCTGCTGGGATTGCCGGTGCTACGGCTTCTATGTATGCTCTTGGAAAAGCAATTAGTGTTGGAAAAGAATTTGAAGCATCAATGGCCAAGGTCAAGGCAGTTTCTGGTGCTACCAATATTGAATTTAAAGCACTTGAAAAAAATGCTAAAGCACTAGGGGCAACCACCGCTTTTACCGCCTCTGAGGTATCTGGACTTCAAACCGAGTTTGCAAAATTAGGATTCACAGCAACAGAAATTAATAAAGTAACCGCTGGAACTTTAAAATTAGCAGGGGCAACAGGAACTGATTTAGCCACAGCCGCTGAAACTGCTGGTGCAACTCTAAGGGGATTCGGTCTGGATGCAAGTGAAACTGGTAGAGTAACAAATGTGATGGCTGCATCATTTTCTAAATCTGCTCTTGATATGACAAAGTTCTCTGAATCCATGAAATTTGTGGCTCCGGTTGCAAAATTAGCAGGCTTTGAGTTAGAAGGGACCACTGCAATATTAGGAAACCTTGCAAATTCTGGCCTTCATGGTTCTATGGCCGGGACAGCATTAAGATCAATATTATTAAAATTAGCCGATACCAATTCAGCCTTATCAAAGAAATTAGGTGGTTCTGTAAAAAGTTCAGAGGAATTAATATCTGGTTTAAATAGATTAAAAGAAGAAGGTGTGGACTTGAACGAAATGTTAGAGCTTACAGATAAAAGAGCTGTAACAGCTTTTGGTGTATTGTTGGAAGGATCAGATACATTAACGCAATTAGAAGAAGATATAACTGGTACCAATGAAGCTACCAGACAATATGCAATTATGATGGATACTGTTGAGGGAAAAACAGCCGAATTTAATAGTGCTATGGAAGCCTTGGGGATAAGGATTTTTGATATAGCCAAAGGACCGCTAAAGGAGGTCCTTGAAGGCCTGACGACCTTTATAGGGATGTTAGATGAAGAAACATTAAAAAGCTATGCAACTGGATTAGGGATTGTTGCAACGGCTTATGGAGTATATAGGGCCCAAGCAATAGCAGCAACATTCGCTACAAAAGGATTTAGAGCTGCTATGATGAGTACGGGAATTGGAGCTGTCGCTATAGGAGCAGGATTATTAGCCGGAAAATTAATAGAATTAACTGGAGTCTTTGAAAATTCTGACGATAGCTTAGATGATTATAATAAAACCATGAAAGATCATGAGAAGGCAATAAGAGGTATTATATCAGCAAATTCTGCTTTATCATTGCAACAGGAAGAATCAAGAAATATAGAAATACAAAAGGAATTAGATGAACTAGCAAAGCAATATGTAGTATCCAGAGATGCTGTTGAAGCAATGGTATTTGAAATTGAAAATACAAATATTATGAATGATGAATATTATAAGCGATTAGTTAAAAATATAGAATTAGAAGGTGCTAATCGAGATTCAATTTTACAAACTGTTAATGCTAAAGGTGAAGATGTAGAAGCATCTAATAGAAGGATTGCTGCTCTTAAAGCCGAAGCAAATGCAAAACAAGGTAATGGTCCAGCTCCTAGCCCCGATGGAACACCCGGCCCCACTGATGGACAATTTGCAGAAGCACGGCAAAAATTAATTGAATTTCATTCGGCTCAACAGAATATAAAAATAACGGCTGCTCAAATGGAATTATCCGATGAAGAAGCAAAATTAACTAAATTTTTGAATATAGTTAACGCTGGTGAAGAGCAGAGAAAAGAGATAGAAGATCACTTTAGGGAGCAGAGAAAAGAACTTGCAGACGCTGAAAGAGCACAACAATTTGCAGATATTAGTGAAGCAGCTACTGCTACTTTAGGGTTTGCAGGTGATATTTTTGGACAAATGGCTACTATGAAGCAGAAAGATATTGATATAGAGAGAAAACGCTTAATGGATGGGCTGAAGGCAGATAAGGAAAGAATGAAATCCTCTGGAAAGACCAATGAGGAAATTTCAAAATTTGAGAAAAACCGATTAAAAGAAATTGATCAGGCCTTATCTGCTGGGACCGAGAAGGTTCAGGCATTAAGATATAGACAGGCTCAATTTGCAGCATTTGAAGCTGCAATTAATGCTTATAATTCATTAGTTTTAACTCCGTTTGTTGGTCCATTTATAGCACCGCCAGCAGCAGCAACAGCACTAGCTTTTGGATTAAAACAAGCAGAGCAGATTAGGGCAGCACAATTCGGTATGGATGAGATAGTTACAAAACCAACTATGATTTTGGCCGGTGAAGCTGGTCCTGAGTCTGTAAATATCACTCCATTGTCTAAAATAAAAAATAAGTCTGTAAATATCACTCCATTATCTGAACAAGGATCTTCAGCAGGACAAGGGGAAATTATAAATAATTATATTACTATTGAATCTATAACAGGAAATCTTATGACTGAGGAGTTTACAGAAGAAAACATTATTCCTGCCATAAAAGAAGCCCTTAGACGAGGTGAAGATTTACCACATTCACATAGAACTCACCCTCTAGGTATTCCTACAAGTGGAGCTGATTGGAGTTAATGAAATTATCTGATTTTAATATCCAACATATACCTAAAACATTATTAAAACAGCTTGTTTTTGAGGAAGAAGTATTACAAGAACGCTGGGATGCTTGTGGTAAGTGCGAATTTTTAACTAAAAGGAACAGATGTAAACGCTGCGGATGTTTTATGGGGATAAAATCAAGAATGTCAAAAATGAAATGTCCTATTGGGAAATGGACTAGCGTATGAGTTTAACGTTACCAACTAATTTTCAAAATGATATACAGGGCAGGGATACTAATCTTGTTCCTATTGTATGCTTTGGCAACTATCCCTGGGATACTGGCATTCCCGATTTTGCATTATCAACTTGTGAAATTACTACTGGCGAGCTCCCTGTATATAATTTTTTACCCATTTTATTAAATATTCCATCTATTAAGCACTCTGTAGATCTTATGCATAAAAATTATAAGATCTCAAATGTCACTTTAAGCATTTCTAATCTTCCCTATAATGGTAAAAGATTTTCAGATATTGTAGCAGAGCAACCTGGCAATGTTGGTTTTGGGGAGGTTGGTCAAGCTCTTATCAATATGGAATGTAGAATATTCTGGATTTCCCCATCTTCTACGCAGTTAGCCTTGGCTGATGTTAATGCTAGTTTTGTCCAAGATGATTCTGCCCTTGAAGTCTATTATGGAAACGTTCGCAAATATGAGCATGATGACGAAAAAGTAAAAATTATCCTAGAGGATAAAAGTCAATCAATACTACACAGAGATTTGCCTACCTCTGTTCTTGGAAGTACTGATACAATTCCCCTAAAATATCGGAATAAAAGAGTTCCAATGGTATATGGGCATGTAAAGAGAAGCCCGGTAGTTATTGCACATTATGGGGATACTCCTAACGAAAATGATACTACGGGCAGATATACTATTCTCCCTGATAATGTATATAATTTATCAGGTACTCAGTTGAATGTAGAGTATGGTAATTACTCAAATTTCACCTTAATTAAGGGAATCGTAGACTACAATGAAGAACTTCATCCTCAAGTACAAATTTTTGGAGATTCTGCGAATAAAGCACACCTACATATCTATCGAAATAATACATATGGGGCTGTATTAAAAGATTATAATCTAAATTCCCCAGATGTAAATTCAACACCCTTGGGAATTATGGAAGATGAAAATTATTTAGATTCAATACAATATGAGGAAATAGCATCAGATGCTAATAATCAAATTCAATATCTTTTTATACTAAGTAGGCAAGGCCATACTAACACTGGCCTTTTTGAAACTGGGGTAAACTCTATAGGAAAAGATCAAGGAGTTATATATCATACCTCTAAAATAATAAATACTAAAATATATAATCCTGATGATAATTCATCATTTGAAGGAACTTTCCGTTTTGGAACTGGAGATACCCATGATGCGGAGGAGTTATTAATAAAATATAATTATTTATTTACTGATAATTATGCCCCTATCGGGGGACCAGAAGATTGGGGACTTTGCAATTGGAAAGGGTTGTATAATCCTAA
>VTLG01002434.1_pt1 | contig 31557 bp, 31 predicted proteins | sample 4694571 | NCBI WGS metagenome assembly VTLG01 (sample SAMN12604809, study PRJNA352737) | marine metagenome | biome: ENVO:00000447; feature: ENVO:00000209|ENVO:00000569|ENVO:01000036; material: ENVO:00002151; isolation source: viral sequences binned using virsorter ...
TTAAAAGAGGAAAAGATGTTTTAGTAAAACGTCCACACTCAGAAGATAATTATTTAATTAATCGAGTTGAATTAAAAGATGGTACTAAAGGATGGGTTTTTTCTCAAAACCAAAAACTTGGTGAAGGTATGAGTCCTGAAGAATTTGCAGCTGCTAAAGAAGCAGATCGTTTATCTAAACATCCAGAAAGAGATAAAATCTTAAAAATCCAAAAAATGATGGATAAAGAAAGAAAAATGACTGACTACGAAAAACGTAGAAAAAAAGAAGATGATTATTATCAAGATCCTGAAGATTTTAAAGAAATAGCCACAGAATTAGGATATTTAGATGAAGAATATTCTCAAATTATAGACAATAGAGAAGCACATAAACATCCAGATTTTCAAACATTAATAAATCAATTAAAAGAAATAGGTTTAAAAACTTTTGATGAAACTTCTCCTTTTGGGAGTCTTTCTAGCTTTGGAAAAGGAAAAGGATATTATGTGACACTTGATAGAAATGCTGAAGAAAACCAAACAGGTCTTAATATATTAAAAAATGGTGTATGGAGTGAAAATGCTAATTCTGTATTAGAATTAGCCTTTAAGGGAATGGAACAAAAAACAAAAGAATTTAATTTTATATTCGATGGTTTAAGTGATGAAGAAGTAGATCCAGGAGAAAGAATATATCCTCCTGAAATTACTTTTTTCATAGAACCTAAAGAATTAAATGAAATAAAATAAAAAGTTATGTTAAAAAAAGAATTTAAAAGAAAAGACGTAGATAGAATGCGTAACCTAATTAGAGGTAATGCAAATGCTTCATCCGAAACACAAGTAGGATGGAAGAAAAAAAGAATAGATTATAAAGAAGGTGACATTTGGACAGAAGGAAGAAAAACCTGGACTATAAAAGATGGTATAAAACAAACAATATCTAAATTAGATGCGATTAAAAAAGAAGTATTTATGCCTTTATGTTGTCCTAAATGTAGTAAAGTGATGAAACATCATTTAGATAAAAGTAATTATAAGATGCATAAAAAATGTCATAGTTGCGTTGTAGAATTTGAACATAAATTAAAGATAGAAGGTAAGTATGATAATTATATAAAAAAATTAAAAAACAAAAATAACATCACCGCTTTAAATGAAATAGAAACATATTTATTAGACGCAGTCAACAATACATCTAATTCTAGTTTTGTGTCAGAACATGGTACAATAGAAAGATGGGTAGGTGGTGTTGATAAAGAAAAAATGACAAAAGAAATTTCTCAAGCTGCTAAACAAGCTAGAGAAAATATAAAAAAACATATCAATGACTAAAGGAGAACTTAGAGAATTGATAAAAGCAGTAATTAGAGAATATACTGGTACAGGAGCTAGTGGAGGAAACTCTACTGATGGTAACGATATACCTTCTCCAAGACCTTTTCCAGATGATGAAGATGAAATAGAAAATTACGCAGAAAAAGGTGCTCCATATGGAGGTGCAGAAGGAAACCATTACAGAAAAGAAGCAGAGCCTATTAATTATAACAGACCAGGAGCTCAAAGCTCAGGGGGTCCAAAATTTGAAAATAAAACACATATTAAGGAAAATACAGATAATGTATTCCAAGAAAAAGCAGAAGAAATATGGGATGGTTTAATATATAATTTTAGAGATAATAAAAACACTAGATTAGAACATTTAAATCAACATTATAGAACATATGCAATTATGGAAATAATGAGAAAATTAATGGGATGGAGAAAAATATAATGAAAAAAAAAGAGATCATACAATTAATTAAAGAAACTGTGGCTGAAAGAAGAAAACACTATGGAGTACATGATACTTATGGAGTAAGTTCAGGTCAGAGAAGAAATTTAAGTGGTTTACCAGGTGTAATGGATGAAGAAGGTATGAGTTCTAGTTTAGAAGCTAGACAATTAGCTGATAGTTTTACATTTGATGAACTTGAACAATTATTAAAAGGTAAAAAAATCTCAAAGGAGGATTATAATGGAGCTGTAAGTTATTTAAGAGGGTGGATAGAAACACATCCAACTTATCTCCCACAAAGAGAATTAGATTCACCAAAAAGACAAGCAATTAGAGATAAATATTTAAGTGAAAATACAACTCTAAAAGAAATGAATATGATGCCCATTAGTGCTGAAAGAATTAAACATGTATTTGACACTGTAAATGGAGCTAAAGATCCAGTTCAAACACCTGAATTTTGGAAAAATTTCTTCAAATCAAGATATGGGATATCTTTCCCAGAAAACTTAAAAAACTTAAATCAAGAACAAGCATTAGCTATGAATAAATTCGCAAATGATATGAAAGATAAAATAAAAGAACAACAAATAGGTGCTATAGGCACAGGAGCAATAGAAACAATAACTGATAAAATATTAGAAATTGTAAATGATGCACTTACACAAGAACCACAATTAATACAATCTGATGTAGCAGAAGATATAAAAAATGTTTTAAGAGATTGGTCAGAACAAGAAATAGATGAGATAGATACAAAAACATTCGCTGGCGTAGATGCTATGCAATCAATTAGAAAAGATCCTAGATTTGGTACTCTATCAGGAGATGCTAAAATGGATATAGAAAAAAAATTAAAAGCAGGAGGTACTGTTGAATTAGAAGAAAATGAACCAACAGATCATGAAGGTAGAATGGCAAAATCACAAATGCACAAAATGCTTCATTATGCTACAACATTATCTCAAATGATTGACGATTCAGATCAATTACCAGCATGGGTTCAAGCTAAACTTACAAAAGCATCAGATTATATGTCTGCAGTATTTCATTATTTAGAATATGAATTTGCAAGAACGAATACTAATTTAATGGAACATATAGATTCCTACAGAAAAATAGCAAAAAGATCTATTCTTATGGAAGGTGCCATAAAACGCTTATTTATTATGTTTGATGATGGAATGACAGATGAAGAAATAATTCAACATTATGCAAAACAAGGAATAGATATTCCTGAATCTTTTGTTGCTCAAACTAGAAAACAATGGAAAGATTTTAAAAAATCAGAATTAGAATTAGAAATGGGTGAAAAAGAATTTAAAAATTCAGCTAGAGATATTGTAAATAACCCTCAAGAAGCAGAAACAGGAATGGAACCAAGAGAAGAAAAACAATTGGCATCTGGTTTCACTAATGAAAAACTTGATCCTGTAGGACAAGAAGATGATGATATTAATAATGATGGAAAAGTTGACAACACAGACAAATATCTAAAAAACAAAAGAGAAAAAACAGCAAAAGCGATAGAAAAACAAAAACAAACAACTAAAAATTAATAAATTATGGCAAGAGGAGCAGTAAAAGAAACTGGAGTTAATGCAATAACCGGAAGTTTTTCAAGAATATTAGCAATAGGAAGTGGATCTGGAGGAGGAAAATGTGTATTTGCTAACATAACATGGGGATTAGAAAGAAAAGAAGGAGCTAATCTACATTATAGTAATGCAACAGATTTAACCTTATCTTCATCAGCATATATAGAAGGACCCATAGTTAATTTTAAATTAACATCTGGTGGAGTATTAGCAGAAGTAAGTGATTAATGAAACAACTTAGAGAACATATTAAAAAAGAAATAAAATCTTTGATGGAAGCAAAATATCCTGCTCCCCCAGAGATTATGAATACTTTAAGAAATACTCTTAGATTAAGACCAGTTATCAGGTATGTAAATGCTTTAAAAGCAGTAAATTCTGTACCGCCATCATATAGAGTGTTTTTACATAATGGGCAATTTTTTGATTTATATATTGAAGAATCATCTTTAGTAGCCAAAATAGGAGCTAAATCTTATTGGTTGATGAATAATGATGAAACAGCAGAAGCTATTAAAGCTTTAAATAGAGTACTAACTCAACCTATACCTGTAAAACAAGGAGATGAAGAAGAAACAGACATAGGAGACACAGGAGGAGCAGTAGAGCCAGCAGCTGAAGAAGAACCTGAAGCTGAAGAAGAACCAGCAACATAATGGATTTCAAAAAAGCATTAGGAGCATTATATCAAGACGCTAAAAAAAAGTATAATATACAACAAGCGCCTAATCTTCTTTTAAAACAAGATGAAGAAAATGCTAAAAAAATGTTTGGACGTACTGCATATTATAATCCAGAAAATTCAACAATTGTACTTTATACAACAAATAGACATCCAAAAGATATTTTAAGATCTTTTTGTCATGAAATGATTCACCACATTCAAAATGAAAGAGGTGATTTAAAAATGGGAGATGCTTCATCCCCTACTTATGCTCAAGATAATGATCATATGAGAAAAATGGAAATGGAAGCTTATTTAAAAGGAAATCTTTTATTAAGAGATTTCGAAGATAATTTCAAATACCAATAAAAACAAAACGTTATGATACCAGGATTATCAAAAATATTTGCCGGAGGAGCCGGTGAAGTTCTAGACAAAGTAGGTGGTGTAGTTGATAACTTAGTCACCAGTAAAGAAGAAAAACTCCAACTTAAAAACGAATTAGAAAAAATCCTAAATGAAGCTAACGCTACAGCACAACAAGCTGTAACATCTAGATGGGAAGCTGATATGAAATCAGACAATTGGCTTTCTAAAAATATCAGACCTTTAGTGTTGATTTTTCTAACTGCAGTTTTTGTAGTAATGTCATTTTTTGATGGCAATGCAGGAGAATTTACAATAAATGACGCATATAAACCAATTTATCAAACACTTTTAATTACGGTTTATGGTGCTTATTTTGCAGGACGTTCTATAGAAAAAGTTACTAAAAATAAAGAAACTGAAACAGAAGAAAAGAAAAAGAAAGGATTGTTTCGTAAAAAAAGTTAATATTTATTAACAAAATTTAGTTCGATTCATAGCCGAACGATTTAATTTAAATTTTAAGAGAGCTGTGGCCTCCAATTTGGTAGTCACAGTTTTTTTTTGTACGCTACCACAAAACCAATAAAATATGGCTGTTATAGAATTTTCTAATATAGTAATTGTAGGAGCGGGAGTTGCTGGTGTAAATGCAGCAACAAAATTAGTAGATAACAATTTCAAAGGTAAAATAACAATTATTGATATGGGTTTAAATCCATATGATAGACCAACCTCAGATGTAATGAGAGGTTTTTTAGGAGCTGGAGGATGGTCAGATGGTAAATTAACATATCATACTTCAATAGGAGGTCAATTATCAAAATATTGCGGAGAAGAAAAAGCAATGGAATTAATGGACCAAGTTATTGAAAATTTTAAACGTTTTCATCCAAAACCAGAAAAAGTACAATGTTCAAACCCAATAGATGAACCTGACTTTATTAAACCACACTTTGGTTTAAGGTTATTCCCAGTATGGCACGTTGGTACTGATTATTTACATGAAATAGGTAAAAATTGGTATGATTATTTAGTAAAAAAAGGTGTAGAATTTCATTGGGAAACTAAAGTTAGTGATATTGATTTTAATAATAAAGAAGTTATTTGTGGTTTAGGTGATACACGAGATCCTATTTTTAAATATGATAAACTTATTTTTGGTGTAGGAAAATCAGGAATTGATTTTGCAAAATCATTATCTGAAAATTATAAACTACCTACAGAACCAAAACCAGTACAAATAGGAGTACGTTTTGAAGCACCTCAAAAACACTTTCAAAAACTAATTGATATTGCTTATGATTTTAAGTTATATAGAAAATTTGATGCTGAAGGTGTATCATTAAGATCATTTTGTACAAATAATAATGCAGCTTACGTAGCAGCTGAACACACTTATGGTGATATAAGTTATAATGGTCATGCTAAAAAAGATAAAAAATACGAAAATGGTATGACTAATTTTGGTATTTTAATGGAAATTAGAGGTATAGATAACCCTTTTGATTGGGCAAGAGAAGCAGTAAAGAAAATGCAATTAGATAGTAAAGGAACATATTATTCTCCAAGTAATAGAATACCTTCAAAAACAACAGAAGGAGATTATGTAGAAACCCAAGTAGTAAATAGTATGGGTCCTTTATGGGCTTCTATTGGAGATTATGCTTCATATATTAATGAATTTATTGAAGATATGGAAAAAGTATTCCCAACATTAGGTAAAGATTGGGGTATTTATATGCCTGAAGTAAAATATTTAGCACCAGAACCTTTAGTAAATCACGAAAATTTAAGCCTTACTAGGTTTCCTGAAGTACATTTTGTAGGTGATGCTTTATCAGCAAGAGGTATAACAGTATCAGGAGCACAAGGAACTTATGTAGCAGAAAATATAATAAAAAATAATGAAAAATGACAAAAATGGAAGGTAAATGGGATAGATGTCTTTCTAAACCTAGAGTTTTAAAAAAAAGAGAAGAAGATGGTAGTATAACTACATTTTATACTTTAGAAGTTAAAGGTTTAAATAAATTACATAATTTTGAAGGACCAGCTTTAGTAAATGAAAAAAACAGAAAAAAAGAATATCATCTAAATGGTATCCAATATACAAAAGATGAATTTGATTATATTAGAAAAAGTAGAGAAGGATTACCTTGGTATAAAAACCCAGCATTTAAAGGACAAACAAGATTTTAAATTATGAAAATAGGTTTTTGTGGAACAATGAGTGTAGGAAAAACTACACTAGTAAATGCTCTAAAAAATGAGCAAGAATTTAAAGATTATAAATTCGCTACAGAACGTAGTAAATATTTAAGTTCATTAGGTATACCTTTAAACACAGATAGTACTTTTAAAGGACAAATTGTATTCGCTGCTGAACGTTCAGCTGAATTAATGCAAGAAAATATGATAACTGATAGAACTATTATTGATGTTATGGCTTTTACTGAATTATCCAATTCAATAGATCTAGCTCATAAATATCATCTTAATGCTACTTTTTATCATCTTATAAGAGAATATAATATTATTTTTTATGTTAGCCCTAAAGGAGTTAAAATTGAAGATAATGGGATAAGAGAAACAGATGCTAAATATAGAAAATCTATAGATGAAGAAATAAAAAGACTTTTAAGAATATATGGTTTATCTACAAAAGTAGTTGAATTGTCAGGTAGTACTAAAAAACGTATACAAAAAGTTAAAGACACTTTAGCTCAATATGTATAATATATACTATGGCTCAACAAAATATCAAACAAATTATAAAACAAGAGTACATCAAATGTGCTAAAAATCCAGTATACTTTATGAAAAAGTATTGTTGGATTCAACATCCAACAAGGGGTCGTGTACAATTTAATTTATATCCTTTTCAAGAAGGTACTTTAAATTTATTAAATAAAAACGAAAGAAGTATTATTCTTAAATCTAGACAATTAGGTATTTCAACTTTATCCGCAGGTATTTCTTTACATATGATGCTTTTTCATAAAGATAAATCAATACTTGTAGTAGCAACAAAACAAGATACAGCTAAAAACTTAGTAACTAAAGTTAAATTTATGTATGATAGTTTACCTTCTTGGTTACAATTAGGTTTTACAGAAAATAATAAATTAGCATTACGATTAAAAAATGGTTCTCAAGTAAAAGCAGTATCAGCAGCAAGTGATGCTGGTAGATCAGAAGCAATTTCTTTACTAATTGTAGATGAGGCCGCTTTTATTGAAGAAAATAGAATTGAAGATATTTGGGGTTCCTCACAACAAACATTATCAACGGGAGGTAAAGCAATCGTACTTTCTACACCTAATGGCACAGGAAATTTCTTTCATAGAATGTGGGTTAAAGCAGAAGAAGGAGTTAATGGATTTACTCCTATTAGATTACCATGGACCGTACATCCTGAAAGGAATCAACCCTGGAGAGATCAACAAGATGATGAATTAGGACCAAGAATGGCAGCACAAGAATGTGATTGTGATTTTACAACCTCAGGTAACACTGTATTTGAACCTGAATTAATGAATTTTGTTGAAAAAACAAATATATGTGATCCTCTAGAAAGAAGAGGTATAGAAGGAAATTTACATATTTGGGAATATCCAGATTATACAAGAAAATATATGATAGTAGCAGATGTAGCTAGAGGAGATAGTAAAGATTACTCTGCTTTTCATATAATTGATATTGAAGAATCAAAACAAATTGGTGAATTTAAAGCACAAATTGGTACAAAAGAGTATGGACATATGTTAGTTGCTATTGCAACTGAATATAATAATGCATTACTTGTAATTGAAAATGCAAACATAGGATGGAATACTATACAAGTAGTTATAGATAAAGGATACGATAATTTATATTATTCACCAAAAGGGGAAGCAGCAACAAATGCAGAAGCATATTTAGCTAAAGGATATGATACAATAGATCCTTCTAAAATGGTACCTGGTTTTACAATGTCAATGAAAACTAGACCTATGACTATAGGAAAATTAGACGCTTATTTAAGAGACAAATCAATTATAATTCAAGGAAAAAGAACATTAGAAGAAATGAGAACTTTTATTTGGAGAAATGGAAGAGCAGAAGCACAATTAGGGTATAATGATGATTTAGTGATATCTTTAGCAACAGGATGTTATGTAAGAGACACAGCACTTAAATTTGCACAACAAGGAATTGATATAACAAGAGCCGCAGTAAAAAACTGGGCTAAAACATCACCTACTATTTATACAGGTGGTACAAGTAAAAAAGGAGCAGGTTGGACTCAAGATTTAGGAGATAAAGGACAAGAAGACTTAACCTGGCTTCTATAATATGTATTAGAAACAAATAATATGGCAGACACTAGTTTATTTACCAGATTAAGAAGATTATTTTCAAATGATGTTATCATTCGTAACGTTGGGGGAAAACAATTAAAAATCATGGATACAGGTAGGATCCAAAAATATGGAAACCTAGCTACAAATTCACTTTACGATAGATTTACACGTTTACATAAACCTGTAGGATCATCATTACAATACAACCCAACACTTAATTATCAGTCAATGCGACTACAGCTTTATAGTGATTATGAAGCTATGGATCATGATCCAATCATAGCAGCCGCATTAGATATTATTTCAGACGAAACAACAAATAGAAATGAATTTGGAGATGTTTTAAATATAAATTCTTCAGATGAAAATATTAGAAAAGTATTACATAATTTATTTTATGATGTGTTAAATATAGAATTTAATTTATCTACATGGATTAGAAATATGTGTAAGTATGGAGATTTTTATTTAAAAATGGAAGTTTCTGAAAAATTTGGTGTATATAATGTTATACCTTTATCAGTTTATGAAGTAGTAAGAGAAGAAGGAACAGATCCTGATAATCCATCTTATGTTAGATTTACACTTGATCCTAATGGTTTAGCTAGTGGTGCTACTAATACTATTAGAAGAGATCAATTTAGTTTAGAAAATTATGAAGTCGCTCATTTTAGATTACTTACAGATTCTAATTATCTTCCCTATGGTAGAGCTTATTTAGAACCAGCTCGTAAAGTATTTAAACAATTAATGTTAATGGAAGATGCTATGTTAATTCATAGAATTATGAGAGCACCTGAAAAAAGAATATTTTATATAAATGTAGGAGCTATACCACCAGAACAAGTAGAACAATTTATGCAGGAAACTGTTAATAAAATGAAAAAAACACCTTTTATAGACCAAAATACAGGTGATTATAACTTAAAATATAATATGCAAAATATTACTGAGGATTTTTATGTTCCAGTAAGGGGTAATGATAGTTCAACTAAAATTGATACCACAAAAGGTTTAGATTGGAATGGTACTGAAGATATTGAATATTTAAAAAGCAAAATGATAGCTGCTTTAAAAATACCTAAACCATTCTTGGGTTATGATGAAGGAGTAGAAGGAAAATCAACATTAGCAGGTATGGATGTTAGATTTGCAAGAACAGTAGAACGTGTACAAAGAATTGTAGAATCAGAATTAACTAAAATTGCATTAGTACATTTATATTCACAAGGATTTGAAGATAAACATTTAGTTGATTTTAAATTAGAATTAACTACACCTTCAATTATATATGAACAAGAAAAAGTTGAATTATTTACTGCTAAAACAACTGTAGCAGGTGATATGTTGGATAAAAAATTATTTAGTAAAGATTGGGTTTATGAAAACGTATATGGTTTATCACCTGATGAATATGAACAAGAAAAAGATCAGTTAGCAAGAGATGCAATGACTAATTTTAGAGTTTCACAAATTGAAAATGAAGGAAATGATCCAGTAGAATCAGGCATGTCATATGGTACTCCTCATGATTTAGCTTCATTATATGGCAATAAAAGAGATAAAGCAGTAGGTCCCGCTCAAATACCAACAGGATATAGTGAAAAAGAACCAGGTAGACCAGTAGAAAAACCAACCACATATGGGTCTGATAAGAGTAACTTTAGTAGAGACCCATTAGGTAAGGGAGGACTATCAGCACCTTCACCAGAAAAACAAACAGAACCATCAAGAATTCCTACACTTGAAGCTGAAAATCTAAAAAAATCACTTCAAAAAATAAAAAACAAAAAGCAAGTTTTAAAAGAAGAAGACGAAAATGGACTCTTATCTGAGAAAAATATTAAGCCTCAAGAATAAGCATATATTTATATCCAGATAAATTGCAATTTATTTTATAATGAAAGTAAAACATTCCAAGTACAAGAATACTGGGATTCTATTTGAACTTCTCACAAGACAGTTAACTGCTGATACAATTACAGGGAATCAATCAAAAGTACTATCTTTTTTGAAAAAATATTTTAATTCTAAGACTGAATTATTAAAAGAATATAAAATATATCATACTCTTGCAACTAAAAAGTATGAAAAAGACAGTCAAGCTACAATGTTAATTGAAGAATTAATTAAAGCTCATGAAAGGTTAAATAAAAGCCAGTTAAGACGCGAAAAATATAATTTAATTAAAGAAATTAAAGATAATTATAATGTTAATGATTTTTTCAAATCTAAAATAACAAATTATAAAATAATGGCTTCTTCTTTTAATTTACTTGAAAATAAAGAAGCAACACCTCTATCAATAGTTAATTCTAAAGTAACTCTTTTAGAACATATCACAGAAAAAACAAAAAAAGAAACAAAAAAAATTACTGTTTTAGAAAATTATAACAAACAAGATAAAGATACTAGATTACTTACTTATAAAGTTTTACTTGAGAAATTTAATAACAAATATAGTGGTTTAGAAGAAAATCAAAAAAGACTATTAAAAGAATATGTTAATAATGTCAGTAATAGTCCTTCTCTTAAATCTTATATAAATAAAGAAATAAAAAAACTAAAAAAAGATATAACATCATATTCTAAAAAAGTAGATGATAAAGCAGTAGCTATTAAATTAAAAGAAACTAGAGATATGATTAAAACTCTTTGTAAAAAATCATCTGTACATGATGATAATGTTATTAATTTACTTAATTATTATGAATTAGTGAACGAATTAAAAACAATTCATGGTTAGTTTAGTAGATATATATGCTATAAAAGAGAAAACTTTTAATAAAGTAAATGAACTAAAAAAGTTTGGAAATCCTGCTAGAGGAGATAAAGCTAAAGATAGAGAAGAAGAATTTTACTTTATAGATGAACCAATGGACCCAGAAACGGGAGCAGTATCATCAAAAGTAGTTTATAAACGTTCTTTCAAAAATATGACAGGAGATTTAGAAGCAGAAGCTATAGATATGAAAAAATTATCCGATGAATATCCAGAAGATATGGTATTATATACTATAGCAGAAGATTTAAAAGATTTATTTAATAAATTTAGAACACACGTTAGAAAAAAATATAAAGATGAATAAACCATTTAACATACACGATTGGCAAGATAAACAAAAACGTTCTTTATTTGAACAAGAAGAACTAGGTCCTCAATCTCCAAAATTAGACCTAATAGTAGATAGAATATTAAATGTAACGGGAGGTAGGCTTGCTACTTGGCAACTTAAAGAAACTATCAAAAGTAGTCATGATATGATGGGATTATATGAAAGAGATAAAGAAAAAATGAGAATGATGATCTATAATCTTCTTAGAGATGATTATGCACGTATGGAAGAAGCAAGCATGACAGGTACTGGTGCTTCAGTTTCAGCAGGATCAGGTGAAGCTTATGCCACACCTCATGCTTTTAAAAAGAAAAGGAATAGAGATAATGATTAATGCTTTTAGACAAAAGAAGAAAACGGAGAAGAGGAGTACATGCTAAAACAAAGACAAGCAAGCTAAAAAATAGCAAAAATTATAAAAAGAAATATAGAGGACAAGGAAGAAAATAAAAATTATGCTTTTAACAGAATACAGACCATTTCACGTAGATAAAAGATTAGTAGAACAATCTATTAAAGAAAATAAACCTTTAATGGTTAAAGGTGTTATTCAAAGGGCTGAAGCTAAGAATCAAAATGGTAGAATCTACCCAAAAGAAATTTTATTACGTGAAATAAAAAAATATATTGAAGGTCCAGTAAGAGAAAGAAGAGCATTAGGTGAATTAGATCATCCAGAAAGTTCAGTAATTAATTTACAAAATGTATCTCATAATGTTACAAGAGTAACAATGAAAGGAGATGATGTGTATGGAGAAGTTGAAATATTATCTACTCCAGCTGGTAATATACTTAAAGAATTATTCCGAAATGGAATAACTATTGGTATTAGTTCTCGTGGGATGGGTTCAGTACAAGAAGGTATAGATGGTACAGTAGAAGTACAAGATGATTTTGAATTATTGTGTTTTGATTTTGTTTCTACACCATCAACACACGGAGCATACATGAAACCAGCAGGAAGAGCAATACAAGAATTACAAGAAGGTAAAGGAATCATACCAGAATACAAATATACAAACGTAAATAACATAGTCCGCGATATTATCTGTGATAACACAGGTGTGTGTAAATGTTAAATTTCTCCAAAAAAATTTGGCTTTTTCATAATTCTTTCATATGTATATGAAACAAGTACAAAAAATAGGTTACGATAATGATAAAAAATACAACCGTATGAACTAAACCAAGTGGTTTCTTCAATCACAGGTTTTTCTCACCCAAAATTAGTATTAACCAAATTGATTATTCTATGAAGAAGATAATTTTTTCTTTGATTTTATGTGTTTTATGTGCTTTTAGCATGAACGCACAAGACAAAGGTGACTGGTATGTTGGAACAGGTGACATTGCAAATGTTGCATGGACTAACTGGGCAGTATCACCAACTGTAGGATACGGTTTAACAGACAATATGGCTGTAGGCGTATCAATAACAGATGGTGATTTTGATTTTCACGCAAGATATTTCCTAAATGGATTTTTCGGATACGTGGAAACAAACGGCTTAAGCACTGACGGTATAAAAGTCGGTGGAGGTAAAATGTTTACATTTTATAAAAATGTTTTCGTTGACCCTAAAGTAGTTTACGACACTGACACTGAGGCTACTAACTTAACGTTAGGAGTAGGCCTTAAATTTTAACTTTTGTTTAACTAAAATTAAAAAAGAACATGGATTCAGTATTTAAGTATGTAAATGGATTTGTTAGTGGAATAGGATCATTTTTTATGGGACTAGTTCCAGTTTCAATTCTTTGGTACATTTTGACTGGTGGAGCAATTTTTAATTTCGATGTTGTTGCTAACCTTACAGCACTTATTGACCAATTGGGCAATGGGGGATTTGTAGGATTAGTAGTATTATTGATACTTGCTTCATTCTTTGTAAGTAAAAAATAATTAATTTTTTTACATACAAATCGAATAAGAGAGGTGCTTCGGCACCTCTTTTGTTTTCTTAACTTTTATTATATGTATATCTAGAACATACGGACTTCTCAATAAGCCGTCCCTGATTATTATAAACCCTATTAAGGTTCCTAATAACCTTATTTCCCGTACAATTTATTAACGAGACTCGAAAGAGAAAAAAATTTATCAAAAATGGCAAAAGACATTTTAAAAGAAGCTATCGCTGACGCTAAAGCAGTTCGTGAAGTTGCTCTTGCAAATGCAAAAGCCGCACTAGAAGAAGCTTTCACACCTAAACTTCAATCTATGTTATCTGCAAAATTATCTGAGGAATTAGATGAAGCAGAAGATAAAGATGAAGCAAAAGTTGAAGAAACTTACATGGAAGATGAAAAGGAAGATGTAAAAGAAACTTACATGGAAGATGAAAAAGAAGAAGTTGAAGAAACTTACATGGAAGATGAAAAAGAAGGCAATGATCTAGATGAGGAAGTTGATTTGGAAGAAATTCTTAATGAATTAGAATTAGAAGAAGCGGAAGATTCAAAGGAAAACACAGTCGACGAAGCTGAAAAAGCTGAAGGTGACAAAACAGTCGATGAAGCTAAGGAAGACGATGAAGACACCGTTGACGAAGCTAAAGACGACAAAGAAGATTTAGATGAACAAAGACCTATCCATAAAGCAGAATATGCTAATGATCCTACTTACAAAGCAGATCATGTTGCAGCAATAGCTGAAGATAAAGATTTTGATTTAGATAAACTTCTTGAAGAAATTAACAATTTAGACGAAAGTGAAGAAGAAACAGTTGAAGAACAAACTGAAGAAACAGTTGAAGAACAAACTGAAGAAACTAATGAAGTTCTTGGAGCAGCAGCTGGTGTTGCAGCTTTAGTTGCAGCAGCAGGTGGTTTAGGTGCTTTAGAAAGAGCAGCAGAAGATCCAGAATGGAAAGCTAAATATCCTAAAGTTGCATCAGCCTTAGAAAAATTACAATCTATGGGAGCAGCAGCAGGAGCAGCGATGAGAAAAGAACAAGAAGAAAGAGACGCTGAATTAGCTGAAACTAAAGAAGCTCTTACAACTATTAAATCTGAACTTAACGAAGTTAATTTGTTAAATTCTAAATTGTTGTATGTTAATAGAATTTTTAAAGCAAACAATTTATCTGAATCTCAAAAACTTAAAGTTGTTGAAACTTTAGATAAAGCTGAAAGCATTAAAGAATCTAAATTAATATACGAAACTATCAAAGATACTTTTAACGTTGCTAATAACAAGAAAGGATCTATTAAAAAACAAACGAAATCATTAAAAGAAAATTTTGGTTTAGCTTCTAAAGCTGCAGGAACATCTACAGCGCCTAAAAAAGAAATTATATCAGAATCTAATGACATGGTATCTCGTTTTCAGAAATTAGCAAACATTAAAATTAATCAATAATAATCTATAAATTAACAAAAAATGGACAATGTTAATCATTTATTAGAAGGTGCAAGCCCTTACCAAGTCTTACAAAACCAATCAGCTAAATTAGCTGGCAAATGGGATAAATCAGGCTTGTTAGAAGGAATTGAATCTTCTACGGACAAAAACAATATGGCCATGCTATTAGAAAATCAAGCGAAACAATTGGTGAACGAAGCTTCCGCAGTAGGAACTGGTACATCAATTACGACTGGTAATTCAGAAGCATGGGCAGGTGTTGCTCTTCCTTTGGTAAGGAGAGTATTTGGTGAAATCGTTGCTAAAGACTTAGTATCGGTTCAACCATTAAATTTACCAGCAGGTTTAATTTTCTATCTTGACTTCCAATATGGAACAGCTCAGAACTTTAAATCAGCAAACGAATCACTTTACGGTGCTACTTCGGATTTAAAAAGAACTACAGGATCGTTTGATAGCGGTTTATATGGTGCAGGTGAGTTTGGCTACTCAAGTACACAAAGTATAGCTACATTCTCAGTACCAGCTGTGACTGACTTAACTAATGGTAATATATCAACATCAGGAGATTTTGGTACAGGATCTGTTACATTCTTAGAACATTTGAATGCAGATACAGAATTCTCAAAATCAAATGCAGGAACATTTGGAACAGCAAATGGTACAGGTGATACTATAAAATTACTTAGGTTCTCAACAGCATCTACAACAGGATCTTTAGGTGATGCTGATTTAGAAGCAATAAGAGCGTTTAATGTTTCAGGTTCAGGTAGAATAGAAGCAGTTTATCCACAATTCACAAGAATTAAGAAAACTACAGATGGTGAAGAATTACAATTTGTAGCCAGAGTAGGAGCAGCTAATGAATTATTTGCTGTAGGAACTGAAAACAAAGTAACATTCTTAAAAGGACCAGATAACTTGAATGACAGAGGAGATTTTGAAGACTCAATCCCAGCTTCTTCAGTATCAAATCAAGGTATTCCTGAAATTAACGTAGTATTAAGAAGTGACACAGTTGCTGCTAAAACACGTAAATTGAAAGCACAATGGACTCCTGAGTTCGCTCAAGATCTTAATGCTTATCACTCAATTGACGCTGAAGCAGAATTAACTTCTATTTTAAGTGAGTATATCTCAATGGAAATTGATTTAGAAATCTTAGATATGTTAATCAGAAATGCTGATACAATTGAAGGTTGGAGTGCTAAAGTTGCACAAGATGTAACTGTAAGTTCAAATCATACAGAAGGAGGAAAATCTGCGATTACTTACACATCTACTCAAAACAATTTAGGTGTATATTACACTAAAATGTCTTGGTTCCAAACTTTAGGTGTTAAATTACAGAAAGTATCTAATTTAATTCATCAGAAAACTTTAAGAGGTGGTGCTAACTGGTTAGTAGTTTCTCCAAAAGTTTCTACAATCTTAGAATCAATCCCAGGATTTGCTGCTGACTCAGCTGGAGACGCTGACAAGTACAACATGGGTGTTCAAAAGATTGGTGCAATTAATAACAGATATACAGTTTACAAAAACCCTTATATGACTGAAAATGTGATATTGATGGGTTACAAAGGATCTCAATTCCTTGAAACTGGTGCTGTATTTGCTCCATACATTCCATTAATCATGACTCCACTAGTGTACGATCCAGTATCATTCACGCCTAGAAAAGGTATTATGACTAGATACGCTAAGAAAATGGTAAGACCTGATTTCTATGGTAAAGTAACTATTTCAGACTTGAACGAACTGTAAAAAGTTAGTTTAATATATTTCATTAAGAGAGCCGCGTTAGCGGCTCTTTTTTTATATTTATTTGTGATAGCAATATCGGTCAATATTGTTTAACAATATAAAAACAGGGAAAATGGCCTCTCTTGGATTGACCACCAGAGTTGTATCCCTATAATCGCTAAAAAATAAAACTATGGCAGCGAGTTCAGTTAGTTTTTTGAAAGATAAAAACACAAATTTTAATAATGTTATAGACAGTTTCCTAAATTTAACAGATGGTGGAACAGTAGCAGGAGCTTCTACATTTTCTGGTTTGATTCAACTTGATGGTGGTCATGAAGCTACAGTGGTATTGAGTGGTGGTGGAACTACTACTTTAACCTCAGCAAATTCAGGAGCAACTTGTATATTTGACACAGCAGGAGCATCAAACTTTACATTACCATCTCCTAATTTAGGAATGAGATTTCACTTCCTACAAGCTATTACAGCAACATCAGATCACGTTATCCAAGCAGCTACTAATGATCACGGATTTTTAGGTGGTGTAACTTTTACACAGCTTACTTCAACTTCAGCAGATCAATGTGATTCATTTTCAGCAGCAACTGATGGTAATAATGATTTCATTACTTTAAATGGATCAACAACAGGTGGAGTTGCAGGAGGTTACTTATTTTGCGCAGCAATATTAGCAACTTCAGCAGCTAAAACTTGGGCAGTGCACGGAAGCCTTATAGGTACTGGTAACACAATAACACCTTTCGGGGATGCACAAATATAATAATTAACATTATTATTTATTTGAATTTAAAAGAGAGTCGCAACAGCGACTCTTTTTTTTTTATATGTATAACCAAACGTTATATTAATGGCCAAACAAAATATTGAAAAAGTCCCTCCAAAAGGCAAAATAAAATTTTCATTAACCCTTTCAGAAGAACAAAAGTTAGCAAAACAAGCTATTTTACATCATCCTTATAATTTTATTGTAGGAAAAGCAGGTAGTGGTAAAACATTATTAGCATGTCAGATTGCTTTAGATATGTTTTTTAAAAGAATGGTTAACAAAATTATAATCACAAGACCTACCATATCTACAGAAGATAATGGATTTTTACCTGGGTCTGAAAGAGAAAAAATGGAACCTTGGTTAACCCCTATTCGTTCCAATATGAGAAAAATATACAATAAACCAGACATTCTTCAAAAAATGGAAAATGATGAATCAATTGAATTAGTTTCATTAGCCCATTTTAGAGGTAGGACTTTTGAAAATAGTGCCATTATTGTAGATGAATATCAAAATTTAACACGCTCACAATTAATGATGGCTTTAGGTAGATTAGGAAAAAATTCAACTATGATTTTTACAGGAGATAGTCAACAAATTGATTTAAAAGATAAAAATTATTCAGCAGTCCATGATTTGCCTAAAATAATGGAATCTCAATATGTCTACAAAAGAGTGCTCACAGATAATCATCGTCACGAAGCAATAGACGAAGTATTTGATTTATTAAACGGAATGTAATCTTTTCCATTATTTTTTCATATTTATATGAGAACAAACCTGATTAAAAATGGCAAAAATTCCTATATGGCCCGGTTCGTCATCATTTGATGCAAGTTTAACACCTTTTTCGTTTTATGATGCAGATACTGATTTTCAAACAGATGCTGTAACAACTGCAGATTGGTGTGCTAAAAGATTAGGATATCCACTTGTAGATATTGAATTACAATCAGCTAATTTTTTCACTTGTTTTGAAGAAGCAGTAAATGAATACGGAGCCCAATTATATAATTTTCAAATAATTAATAACTATCTTACTTTAGAAGGTAATACAACTGGTTCTAATTTTAATAGTCAATTAATTACTCCAAACCTAGGAGCAACAGTAGAATTATCAGAACAATATGGAAATGAAACAGATGGAGCAGGAGGTGATTATGAACATCTGTCAGGTTCATTATCTGTAAAAAAAGATAGACAAAGATATGATTTATTAGCAGCAACAGAATCTTCAATAAGTGGTTCAGAAGCAGTTTACATAAAAAGAATATATCATTATCCTCCTTCAGCAATCAATAGATATTTTGATCCTTATGCAGGTACAGGTACAGGTATTCAATCTTTAATGCAAACATTTGGATTTGGTAATTATTCACCAGGTGTGAATTTTATGTTAATGCCTTTATATTTTGATACTTTAAAATTACAAGCAATTGAATTAAATGATCAAATAAGAAAATCAGGATATAGTTTTAATATAGAAGCTAATAGATATTTAAAATTATTTCCTATTCCTACTAAAGATTATACTTTACATTTTGAATATGTTTTAAAATCAACAGCAAATGCTCCTGTTAAAAATACAGCAGATAATTTAATAACAGATATATCAAATGTACCTTATACTACCCCAACATATATTCATATTAATCAACCCGGTAGACAATGGATTAGAAGATATGCTTTAGCTTTAGCTAAAGAAATGTTAGGAGGAGTTAGAGGTAAATACCAATCAGTTCCAATTCCAGGAGATGTAACAACCTTAGATCATGCTAGATTACTAGCAGAAGCTAAGGATGAAAAAAATAAATTAATAGAAGAATTACAATCCTTATTAGATGAAACAACTAGAGTTAAACAACTTGAAAGAAAAAATGAAGAAGCTGATTTAACTCAAAAAACATTTTACAAAGTTCCATATCCAATTTATATAGCTTAATGATTAAAATAAAAAACATATTGTTAGAAATATTAAACACATTTCAAGTAGAAGCTATAATATTAACAGATACAAAATATAATATTACAGACATATTAGATCAAATTAGAGGTTTAAGAAAAGTAACTATTGTAAGAAATATTACACCTCCTGAATATGTACAAAAACCAAATATTGAATATACTTTAGTCACAATAAAATTTATATCAAGAGGAGATGCAAAACAAGATTTAACTAAATTTAAAGAAGACATATTAACATCTGATATGTCTAAAACAGATTTAAGAGTACCAGGTGTTAAATCATTTAAATTTAAACCAGAAACTTTAAAAAGAATATAATGGCATTATTTGGAGGAAGCAGAGACGTATCTTTATTTAGAACTTTGAATAATGAACTTTTAAAAGACATTATTCAAACGGAAATAGCTTATTACAAATTTGCTTTAGAACAAACAGCTACTAATGTATACGGTGAAGCTCCTGGTAAAAATTATTATGAGCCTTTAAAAATAGCATGTTTAATAGATAGAAGTGATCAAGCATGGTCATCTGATGATTTTGGATCAGATATTAATCAATCTATTAATTTTAAATTTCTAAAACAAGAATTAAGAGATATAAATTTAACACCTGAAGTAGGTGATTTATTACTTTTTAGGAATAATTTTTACGAAGTAGATAGTAGAATAGAAAATCAATTAGTAATGGGTAGAGATCCAGATTATGCTATATCTGAAGAAACAGTAGATTTTGGAGATAGTTTTTCTGTATTAGTTAATACACATATTTCTAGAGTAGAAAAATTAAATTTAATACCTTTAAGAGAAGGAAAATATCCTACAACTACTAAAGTAGATGGAGGAACAGCAAATTTATTAGGATAAAATGGCAGATAAAAAACAAATAAATCCAAGAAGACCTATACCTGCAAGCGGATATGATCGTTTAAGAGATAATTTGTCTTCAAATTTTAGAAATGAAAAAGGTGCAATGCCTTTTCCTACTGTAAATTTCCCAAATCCTGATAATAGACCTAATATAAATAGAGGAAGAATTACATCAAGAAAAGATGATAATGTGCAAGATGTTTCTATTGGTTTACAAGATCATGATGAAGCAATAATGTATTATTTCAATGAAGTTATAAAACCTTCCGTAGTAATAAATGGTAACAGAACTTCTGTACCTGTAATTTATGGAGCTCCTGAAAGATGGAAAGGAGTTCAAAGAGATGGATTTTATAGAGATAAAGAAGGTAAAATACAAGTTCCTCTTATTATGTTTAAAAGAGATAGTGTTGAAAAAAGAAGAGATCTTGGGAATAAAATAGATGGTAATAATCCACAATTATATTATCTTTTTCAAGAAAGATACACACAAAGAAATCAATATGATAACTTTTCTGTATTACAAGGTAGAAAACCTCAAAAAGAATTTCATGCAGTTGTAGTTCCTGATTATATTAAATTAAATTATACTTGTACTATATGGTGTGATTATGTAGCACAAATGAATAAATTAATAGAAGCAATAAATTTCACCTCAGATTCATACTGGGGAGATCCAGAAAGATTTAAATTTAATGCAAAAATTGATACGTATGACAATACAACTGAAGTATCTCAAGGGGACAATAGAGTTGTTAAAACTAATTTTGGTTTAGTGATTCAAGGATATTTAGTACCAGATAGTTTAAATAAAGAATTAGCTAAAAAACCACAAAAATTCTTTAGCAAATCAATAGTTACATTTAAGACAGAATTAGAAACAGAATCTTCTGGTGCTCCTAAAACAAGAGAAGAAGTTAGAAAAGCAACAGGAAAACAAAATGTTGAACAAAACACAAGAGGTGTTGGATATGGAGGTGTAGGAAATCAAAAAGTAGGATAATAAAATGGCAAAAAGATCAAGAACAGTTTTAAAAGGATTTTTCGAAGCAGGTGATGTACCTTCTCAAGATAATTATAGTGATCTTATAGATTCCTTTTATTCGTTAGATGGACAAAATTCAGGAAGTCTAAATATAACAGGTAGTCTAAATGTAGATCCACAAACAAGTTCTTCTTTTGGAGACATTGTAGCAAGAAATATAACAGCTAGTGGAGATATAAGCGCAAGTGGAATAGTATATGCTGATACCTTTAAATCAGCAGTAGGAGATGAAAACCCAATAATTTCATTTAATGATAATTTAAGTGTAACAGGTTCAATAACAGCTAGTAAAAATATAAGCGCAAGTGGAGATATTCAAGCAAGACACATAACAGCTAGTATTATTAGTGCAAGCACTTTAGATGTAACTACAGTATCAGCATCTTTCTCAGGAGATGGTTCAGGATTAACTGGAATAACTTCTACTACTATCAATACAGTCACAGCTTCATTAGCCACAGGATCTTTATTAATTAGTGGTAGTACAACTTATACTTCAGCTTCTGCTACTCTAACTAAAGGAGTTGAATCTTCAGGATCTATTCTTCCAAATGGAGATGGTGTTTTTGATTTAGGTTCTCCTACAACTTATTGGAAAGATTTATTTGTAAGTAAAAGTAGGTCAACTATTGCAAATATTAGTGAATTACATGTCACAAATACTGGAGAATTCAAAAACATTTCAGCCAGTGGACATATAAGTGGTAGTTTAACAGGTTCATTTGCCGAAATATTTTCAAAATCAAATATAAGCTCTAGTGGAAATGTAACAGCACTTTCAAGTTCATTTACTTTTATTAGTTCAAGTGGTGATATATATGGTTCTACATTTTATTCAAATAATTTATCACTAGCACAAATTACAGGAACTAGTAATAAAATTCAATTTTCAGCTAGACCAACACAAGTACAAGGTAATTTAACAGCTTCAAAAAATGTAAGTGCAAGTGGTGATGTAATAGCAAAAACGGGAACAGGCTCATTTGGATATGTCAGCGCAAGTAACATATACACAACTGGAAACGTAAGTTCAAGTGGAACAGTATCAGGAATAACAGCATCTTTTGATTATTATACATCTGTAGCTTTAACAGGTAATATAACAGCTTCAGGTAATATAAGCGCAAGTGGAGATATTCAAGCAAGACACATAACAGCTAGTAATAACATAGCAGTAAGTGGAGCAGTACTAACATTAGGAAACACAACATTTGGAAATGCAGCAACTGACACACATACCTTCACAGGTAATATAACAGCCTCAGGTGATATAAGTGCAAGTGGAACTATATATGCAGATAATTTTCAATCAGTAGGAGGTGATGCAGCAGGAATATCTTTTACAGATGATTTAAATTTAACAGGTAATTTAACAGCTTCAAAAAATATAAGCTCAAGTGGTGATGTAATAGCAAAAACGGGAACAGGTTCATTTGGGTTTGTTAGTTCAAGTGCTATTTGGTCGACAGGAGGTGTAAGTGCAAGTGGAAATCTTGAAGTAGGTGGAAATATAAAGACATTTGGAATTTCAATATTAGGTAACGCAGCAACTGACACACATACATTTACAGGTCACATAACATCTAGTAATAACATAAGTGCAAGTGGATATATAGTAACCAAAAACTTAACAGCATCGGGAGATATAAGCTCAAGTGGAACAATAACCGCTGAACAATTAACTACATCGGATGATTTAACAGTAGGAGATAAAATAACTACTGAATATGCAGATGTAAATATTGGATTACTTGTTAATAAGGATGCCGCAGGAGCAGGTGATTTTAGAGTAAAATCAGTCAATAATAACTACATGATATTCTCGGATGCAAATAAGGATAAAGTAGGTATCGGTTGGACTACAGTTTCCGGAGACGATCTATCATCATCATTACATGTAGGTGGTGATTTAACTGTAGGTAGTGGCTCATCTCTTGGTAACATAACAGCCTCTGGTAACATAAAATCAACACAAATTGATTTAACAGGAAATGTAAGTGCAAGTGCAACTGGATCATTTGCTGAAGTGTTTTCAAAATCAAACATAAGTTCTAGTGGAGACATATCAGCACTTTCAAGTTCATTTACTTTTGTTCAAACAACAGGAACTATAAGTGGAAGTGCATTAAAAGTAAATTCGGGTGATTTTTCAGATGGAAACATTACAAATGTAGGAATAATAAGTGTTGACAAAATTAAAGCAGACGCAACAACAGGACAATTCACAGTAGGAGATGCAGATTCTACACAACTTATAACAATAGCAGGTCATATAACAGCCTCAGGTAATATAAGTTCAAGTGGAACTATTAAAGCAGCATCATTCGACTTTTCAAACAGCTCTATAAATACTGTAAATATAACAGCCTCAGGTGATATAAGTGCAAGTGGTGGTATAATAGCAAAAACAGGCACAGGTTCATTTGGATACGTCAGTTCAAGTAATTTTTTCACAACTGGAAATGTAAGCGCAAGTGGTGATGTAATAGCAAAATTAGGTACAGGATCTTTAGGATATGTCACAGCAGCAGAAATAAGTGCAAGTGGAGACATTATAGCGAGTGGAAAAATAAGTGCAAGTGGTGATCTTCATGGTGATGATATACGTCCTGCAGGAAATATACATGTAAAAGAAAATAAAAAAGTAATATTTGATAATGAATCAACTTCAGACCAATATATACTAGGAGGAGATGATTATTTAACTATAGAAAGTGATGATAGATTATTATTAGAAGCCGATACAAATATCAATTTAGATGCACCTAAGGTAGGTGTAGGTGTTTTCTTTACTAGTAATACCGAAGTAGCAAAATCACAATTACAAGTAGTAGGAGATTTATTTGTAAGTGGAGCAGCTGGTAATATAACAGCTTCAGGAAACACACATATAAGTGGAAATTTAACAACAGATGGTACAGGTTCATTTGGTAATTTTTCTACTACTGAATTTACATCAACATCTGCCTCTTTAAGTTACATAACAAGTAGTGAAAATATTATTGTAAGATCTGCATCTATATCTCATCTAGATGGTAATGTAAAATTAGATGGTACATTTACAGTAGGTGTAGATGATACTGGTAAAGATGTTAAATTCTTTGGTGCTACTTCAGGTCAATATTTTCTTTGGGATGAATCAGCTGACGAATTAATATTATCAGGTGATACAAAATTATCATTCCATGACGCAGCAGGAGGTGAAAATATAGTAGCAAGTTCAGATGGTCATTTAGAAATAAACGCAGGAACGACATTAGACATAACAGCACCAACTGTAGATATAAATGCTTCAACAAAGCTTAATATAGATGGTCATATAGATCTTAATGGAAGATTAGATGTTTCAAGCCATATAACAGCATCAGGTAATATAAGTGGAAGTGGAAATCTTGAATTAGGTGGATTTGCCGCAGCTGCAGGGTTTTCAAATGCCCAAACAATTAATTCAAATGCCAACGTCCCTGCAGGATATAATGTAATACTTTATGTGAATAACAATAATGATTCTATCACAGTTGCAGACGGAGTTGAATATACTATAGGAGCAGAATCAAATGTAAGAATAATAAACATGGATAGTATAGGAACCTAATAATTTTTTTGAAAATAATTTATATTTATAATAAACAAAACAAACAATGAGTAATTTAAACGTAAATACTATAACTCCTTTAGCGGGAACTACGGGAACAGTCAATGTTTCGGGTTCACTCCACGTAAGTGGTAATATATCAGCTAATGGAAACTTAACCATCGGAAACGAGGCTACTGACACAATATCGATGTCAGCAGAATTAACTTCAAGTATAGTCCCAGATGTGAATCTGGCATTTGACTTGGGTTCAGGTACCAAAAGATGGAAGAATGTATTTGCAGGAACAGCTTCATTTGGTACACTTTCAGGATCTGTTGATCTTGTAGCAGGTTCACATATTAGTGGTTCAGGAACACTTACAATACAATCAGCTTCAATAAGCTACTTAACAGGATCAAGTAATATAATAGTTGCAACAACACAACAACCAGATGCTAACAATACTCATGATTTAGGAACTTCAACAAGACAATTTAAAGACTTATATATTGATGGAAAAGCTTACATAGACACACTTACTAATGATACTGTGAATATAGAAGCATCTGCAAGTATAATACCATCATTACATCATGCTTCACAAACAACACAATTAAATTTAGGTTCAACCACAAGAGATTGGAGTTATTTATATGCCCAAACAGCATCTCTTGCTGGTATTAACGCTAGTGGTTCCGGTGGAAATGTAGTTATCTCAGGATCTTTAATCCCTGATAATACTGGAACTAGGAAAAAATTAGGATCAGAAATTAAAAAATGGAATGCTTTTCTACATACAGCTTCAATTGGTATGATTTCAGGTTCAATTACTATACAATCAGAATCAGTATTTACAGTAACTTCAGCTTCAATTAGTCATATTTTAGCCCAAAGTCCTATAACATTTAGTGGTTCTTTAATAGCAGACGCTAATAACGCTCATGATTTAGGTTCAACTTCAATACACTGGCAAGTTGGAAATATAACTACTGTAAAAACTAATACATTATTTGCTGCTGATTCAAAGAATGGAGGAAATATTATAAGTTCAAGTGCAAGTTTAGTACCAATTACAGATGACGCTTATGATTTAGGTTCATCAACTATAGAATGGAGAAATCTTTTTATAGATGGAACAGCCAATGTAGACACATTAGACACAACTTTTATTTCAGCTTCTACTGGAACAAATGCAGTAACACATAGTGGTCATATTATTCCTGGAGTAGATGATCTTTATGATTTAGGTTCACCAACCTTACAGTTTAGAAATTTATATGCTGATGGTATTGCTTATGCAGATACAGCTTCAGTTGGTTTATTAATTCTAGAAGCAGAGAGTAGAGTAGCAGAAATAAGCTCAAGTTTAATACCAGCAATAACTAATAGATATCACTTAGGTAGTGCCACACTTCCATGGAAAGGCCTATCAGTAGGTGCTGTAACTGCTTCTATATTACATTCAAGTGGTTCAAATACATTTGGAGCTGAACTTAGCCACACTCACACATTTGCAGGTCACATAACATCATCAGGAGATATAAGTTCAAGTAGAAACATAATCGCAAAAGGTATAGGAGGTGCAACAGGTACAGGTTCATTCGGATTTGTTAGTTCAAGTGCTATTTGGTCGACAGGAGGTGTAAGTGCAAGTGGAAATATAACAACTGGTGGAAATATAAAGACATTTGGAATTTCAATATTAGGTAACGCAGCTACAGACACTCACACATTTACAGGTCACATAACATCTAGTAATAACATAGCAGTAAGTGGAGCAGTATTGACATTAGGAAATACAGATTTTGGTAACGCAGCAACTGACACACATACATTCACAGGTCACATAACATCTAGTAATAATATAGCAGTAAGTGGATCAGTAATAGTATTAGGAAACACAGATCTTGGAAATGCATCTACAGACACTCACACATTTACAGGAGGTATAACAGCATCTAATGGTGTAAGTGCAAGTGCTCTTCTTTCAACAACAACTGTCACAGCTGTTGGGGAAATAAGTGGAAGTCACTTGAGTGCAAGTTCAGGTGTAACTGCTGTTGGAACTTCTTCATTCCATAGTCTTCCTCAATCTGAACCTCAAATATCGGGAGCTTTATGGTTATCTGGTAGTGGAGCAGGAAGTGCTTCAGGATCAAGATATTTAATGGTATACGGAGGATAATAACTAATGGCCGCTGGAGACAAAATCAAATGGGAAAATGCTGATTTCAAATGGGAAGATGCACCTACCAAAACAACAGATAATCGAACAGATAAGAGATACACGTGGAATGATATAGCAGTATTACAAGAAGCTATAGGTGGAGGGGGAGACATGGAGGAAATGCCATGGATGAAATGGGAGGATGAAGATGAAAGAAAAGATAAACTCATTAAGCTTATTCTTAAAGTCTATGGAGATACTATAACAGAATCTAAACAGAAAAAAATCACACAATATAAAATTAAAGCTAAAGATATAAAAATAGCAGTCAAAAAAGTATTAGGAGTTGAAATGATTGCTGAGGACATATCTTTTTAATATTTATATATAAATGCAATAATGTATAAATTATTCACTGATAAAGCTGAGCTTTTTGAATGTAATATTTCACTACAAGGAGCAAGTTTAAAAAAATCAAAAGCAAGATTAGTAGTAGAAACCCCTGATTATTCATTGTTATTCAATGGTGCAATTTCTAAATCAGGTAAATGTGAAATTCCTATTAAAAAATTAAAAGGACTTATAGATGAAGACATTACAGGTAATATTCGTTTAGAAATTATTGCTGAAGATACATTTTTTACACCTTGGAAAAGTAATTTTGAAGTAGAAACAAGCAAAAAAGTAACCGTAGAAGTGAAATCACAAACATTTTCCAAACCTATTTTAGAAGCAAAAGTAAAAAAACAAGTCACACTCACTGAAAAACAACATGTTATTAATTTATTAAAATTATTAATTAAAGAAAATATCAGTATGGATAATATTTCATTTAAAAGAAATAAACTTAATAATGTAATTGGGACTTATATTAAAAAAAATCCTGTTAAAAATGCAACTAAAATAATAGGTGGTGTATTAAAATATCTTGAAAAACAAAAATAAAAATGGTTATAAATGGCAGTCAACGATTTTACAGGTCAAAATATACAAGACACATATCAAAAAATAGTTCAAACTGATGGAGCTAATTTAGCAGACGGCACAGGTAGTTTGCTTCCTATTTCTTTTAATGGTCAAAATGTTATAATTTCTGGTTCATTAACTGCAACAGAATATAGCGTAACTTCTTCGGTAACTAATGTCATATTTCAACAACAAAGTGGTTCTACTATATTTGGTGACTCAACAGATGACACGCATCGATTCACAGGAAGTCTTAAAATAAGTGGTTCTGGAATAGATTTTCAAGATCAAGGAGTAACTACATTTTCTAGAAAAGGTGGGGAATTTTTTCAATTAAGTGAAAGTTTTGCATCAGTAGCAGCTGGTGATTCTCATGTAAGAATAAATCTTGATGCTGGATCTTCACAGAAAAATATTTTAATTAACCCAGGTGTTGGTGATGTTGACTTTGAAATGAAAGCTGGAGCCCTTGGATTAAAACCATTTTTCATACAGGGATCAGATGGTTTTGTTGGTATAGGAAATAATACACCACAAGAGATATTAACAGTAGAAGGTAACATATCTGCAAGTGGAAATACAACTTTAGGTAATGCAGCCACAGATACCCATACATTTACAGGAGCAATTACAGCTTCAAGTGATATAAGTGCAAGTAAAATTTATGCAGAAGATTATTATATAAATGATGCTCATGTTATAGCAGCAGCTGGAGGTACAACATTTTTTGGTAGAACAAATAAAGCAACAACAATTACAGGTTCATCTATTACACTTGGTGGAGCCCCAACAATACATGTAACAGCATCAGGAAATATAAGTTCAAGCGGAGATATAATAGCAAAAACAGGCACAGGTTCATTTGGAGAATTAACGTTAAAAAGTAATATCATTCATGAAGGAGACACAGATACTTTCTTTGGGTTCACAGAAGATAATAATTTTAAAGTAAATGTTGGTGGTCAAGAAATGGTTAAAATTGAGGATACTGGTACAACTATTAATGTAGGTGCAGCAGATAGAGATTTCAAAATAGCAGGAGATGGTGGTAATTTAATGATATTAAATGATGGTTCAAATAGAGCAGTATTTCCAACCATTTCAGGTTTTAGAATTGGTTTAGCAGATGCAACAGCAAATGCAACATTAGAGGTTGGAGGAAATATAAGTTCAAGTGGAGCTATAAAAACAGATTCTCACATAACAGCATCAGGTAATATAAGCTCAAGTGGAGATATACTAACAGATGGTAATTTATATGTAAATGATACTGCAGGTATATATGCAGATAAAATAAGAAGAAATACAGATAGTGATAATACTACCAAAATACTTCTTAATGATGAAGTAATAAAAATCAATACAGGTCATGCTAGCACTGAAACAATGAATATCCAACTGCATTCAGTACTAGTATCAGGTAGCTTAAATGTTGAAAAGCCTGGTCACATAACATCATCCGGTAATATAAGTTCAAGTGGTGATGTAATAGCAAAAACAGGTACAGGCTCATTTGGATATGTTAGTGCAAGTAATGTTTTCACAACAGGAGATATTAGTGCAAGTGGTGCTGTGATATTTGAAGGTTTATTAAGTGCAAAAGCAACTTCTGGAAATAATACTTTTAGTAGTCATATATTAATGGATTCAGCAAAATCAATAGCTTTTGCAGATACAGGAGAAAAAATAACTGGAAATGGTACAGACTTAACATTAAATTCAGGAAATGATATATCTCTTACAGCAACAAGAGATGTAAACATTCCAGCAAATGTTGGTTTGACTTTTGGAAGTGATAGCAATAAAATTGAATCAGATGGAAATTCAAAAATGGACATCATATATGGGGACGGTGAGGCAGGTACAGGTGTATTAAATTTAGGAGATAAACCTAATATGAGTGTAAGCGCAAGTGGAGCCATAACAGCCAGTGGTTTTCATGGTCTTCCTTATTTCAATGCTGTAACAACAGGTTCAACAGAATCTGATGCAATTAATGGTTCAATCACAGGTTCTACAAATAATTTATATACATTACCAATTTCTTTAACATCAATCGAATCATCTCCTTCTGTTTTCACAAACACTGCAGGTGAAATAGCAATTTCAAGAGCAGGAATTTATAAAATTGAATATAATACAACTTTAGAAGTCACAACAACTTTAAATAGAACTGTAGGAGGTGTTGCAATAATGAGAAAACCAGATGGTGGGTCTTACTTAGCCATAAATGGTACTGCTGGATTCACTTACTTGAGAACAACATCTATGACTGAAAATTCAACACACGCTTCAACTATTCTTAGTATAGCCTCAGATGATGTTGTTAAAGTAGTATTTTGGAGAAATGCAGCACAAAGTGCAACTTCAAAAGTACAAAATGTTCCAAGTGGAAGTGCCATTACAATAACAGCACTATCATAAGCAATTATATTTATAACAAAAAATAAATGCCAAATAAGATAAAAATAAAATATAGAAACCCAAGAAGAACGGAATTTGCACCTAATGATTTAGTGGTAGATGTTAAAAATGGTGACTTATATTTTAAATCTAATCATGCTCTTTATAAAGTCCTAACAGAAGTAAATGAATTATTTGAAACAAGCGTAGGAGATCTTAAATCAGGAGTGGCACCAGGAGCAGTCACAGGTTCTGGTTTAGGAGGTTCAAAAAATGGACAATTTATATTCAATAATGATGGTAAATCTGGGGGTACTGATGGTTTTACTTTTGATACAGGTTCAAGTGCAATCACAGTATCCAGTTTAATTTCTACCGCATCTTTTAGTACTGTAACTGAATTTAATGAAAAAAGCAGTTTTACTGGCGCTAGTTTAAATATATCTTCCCCAATAACAGCAAGTGGTACAATATCCTCTAGTGGAGATTTTTTAATAGGAGGAGGTAACCGGTTCTTAATTGAATCTGCAATAACAGCTAGTGCTCCAATATCATCTTCAGCTAAAATATCATCACCTAACATTACGGCTATTTCAGCAAGTATTAATGTTGCAGAAGTTGCAGAAATTCAAGGATTACCAACAAGTCCAAGACGTTTAAAAATTAGTGGTAGTGTTACAATGAGTGACAACCCTAATGTGGAAAGAATATTTGTATCACATAGTATCATTATGCAATCTCCAGCAGGAGGTACATCGGCTACAAACAACATAATAATAAATCGAACTGACAAAAATCAATTAGTATTTTATAACCATTAT
>VTLG01005923.1_pt1 | contig 31553 bp, 41 predicted proteins | sample 4694571 | NCBI WGS metagenome assembly VTLG01 (sample SAMN12604809, study PRJNA352737) | marine metagenome | biome: ENVO:00000447; feature: ENVO:00000209|ENVO:00000569|ENVO:01000036; material: ENVO:00002151; isolation source: viral sequences binned using virsorter ...
AAGAGAAGTGGGTAAATGCCGATAAGTTCTTTGATTATATGATTAAAGAATATTCTAAGGTTAAGTATGAAGGTAAAAAAGTAGACCCATATCCAGATAGAGTTAATAAATTCTATGATAATATCCCTAAAGAATTAATAGATATGTGGAGCAAGGCGTATCCTAATGTAGATGTAATAGGCGAATGTGAGAAGGCTCGTGTATGGTTATTATCTAATACCAATAAAGCAAAGAAAGATTTTAAGAATTTTACTAATAGATGGCTTGGGAAGGCTTGTCAAAGTGGTGGTTCTATTCCTGTCCAAATGGAACATAAGATAGAAAAGCAAATAAAAGAACATCAAGAGTATATGGATAGAGCAAGGGTAGATGCTGCGACTCAAGAAGAAAAACAAGAAATTATATCAGATATATTAGCAAAATTATCTAACAAGAAAAGGATAAACAAATGAGCTATGACAAAGACATAGAAATATTAAGGCGAGAAATAGGAATTCTTGCAGAAGCAAACCATAAGTTGCAAGATAAATTAAACATTGCAACAGAAGGTTTAAAAGCACTAATTTCTGATGGTATCCAATCTGGAATTGCACAGGATACTTTAGAAGAAATCAAAAAATTAGATTTACCACAAGAAAATCTTGATACGGATTTAGAGTAAGTCGGATTACTTGTGTTAATCACACCTTGTGGTATTGGGGGTGTTAGGTTCGATTGTAGGGTTTCCCTTTCTATTGCCTTATAATACGGAGGTTCGATTCCTCCCACCTCCACAAGTTTTATTTATCAACTCATCAAGAAAGGCACACTATGACAGACAGAATATATGTAAGAGGGATTCTCAGAGATATGTTGAATCACTATTACGATAATATTGGGAAACCATCAAAATATACTGGCGACATTATAACACCAAAAATGATTTCAAGAGTAACAGAAAGATATTTAGAATTAGGAGGTAAACTTACTCGTGAGGAATGTGAGGCTAATAGGGAAGAATACCAAGAGGTGTGAGTGTTGTAGTAAGTATGGTTATCATACTTATTTTTTTAAATGGTATTCGCTAGTAACTGAAGAATATTTATGCACAATATGTTTTAAATGTGCAAGGAGAGAATTATTTGGTTCTAATTATAAACATAGTAAGGGGTATAAAAGGTGGCTAGAAAAACTAGAAGAACAATAAATAGATGTAAATATTGTGGCTCTTTTTTAAATAGTAGTGCTAGAGTTAGTAAAATTATATCTGATGCAGATGAATCTTTAGAGAGGTTTTATAATAAAATGAGGAAGAAAAAATGAAATGTTGGCATTGTCAAAATGATGTTATATGGGGTGGCGACCACTCCTTTGAAGATTATAATTTAGAGGGCGATGGTATCGTTACTAATTTACATTGCTCTGTTTGTGAAGCAGAATATTTAATATATCTAGGAGAAAAAGATGTTTAATTTTAAAAAAGAGATTAAAGATAGATATAATAAACTCTTAGAAAAATATCCTTTACATAATATGGAGGAAGAATATGAGGGGTGTGTATATTTTATTGGAGAATTAAGTCCTATAAAAGGAAAACATTGTGAAATAAATAATTTAAAATGGAGATTGAAAATGTTTGAAGAAGAACATCCAAAAAACAAAGAATATATAAAACATTTAAAAGAAAGAATCGAAGATTATGGAAATGAAAATGTAGATAAATATGATGCTTTTAGATATATAAAAATAGGTTATAGCACAGATGTAAAGAAAAGGTTGTCTTCTCTGCAAACATCAAATCCTAGAGAATTAATACTTGTTGGAATTATAGACAATGTAGACCAATGTTTAGAAAAAGAAATACATGATTATTTAGAAGATTTAATCCCTGAATGCAGAGTAAGGGGAGAATGGTTTGATTTTTCCTTAATAAAACCTTTTTTAAGTATATGGCTAAACAGATATAATAAGGATTTTAATGAAGGTATAGGGTTTTATGATAAAGAACAAGACTTATTAAGAATAGTAGATATATTTTACGAAAGAAGAAATGTTGATAATTGTTCAAAAGACATAATAACTTTAAAGAGTGATGGAAAAGTCCAAAGAAAGGACTTACCAACTAAAGAATTAAATTGGATTAATGAAAATATAAGTCAATATATAAAAGGCTCAACTACAGCAAATAAAAATCATATTGATTATTTCGGAGATTTGATAAGGAGTGGAGATAATTATTTTCAAATAGATTATAGCTCTACTTTTGGAGTTAATGATAAATTGTCAAGCAATTCTTTTAAAAAAATCTATAATGTAATAGATAAAATGGGATTAAAAACAAATGTTGAAAATTTAAAATTTCATCTAAGTAAGGAGAAGGAAAAACATGGCTCATCCAAGTAAAGTAAAAGGTAATGCCTTTGAAAGAGAAGTTGTAAGATTATTTGAATCTTATGATATAGAATGTAAAAGAGCATGGGGTTCTAATGGTCAAGCATTAGGATTACATGAAGAAGTTGATTGTTTAGCAGAAGGTGACCTTAGAATACAGGCTAAAAGGCGTAAAAAGGTAGCAGAATGGCTAAAACCTAGTGTCTTTGTAGATGCAGTAGTAGTTAGGGAAGATAGGGGCGAATCTTACATTATTTTAAGGCTTAATGAATTTGCAGAAGATTATGCTAAATTCTTAAAATGGAAAGAGAAAAATGGCGGACACATTTAAAAAAGACCTTCCTATAGGGGAGGAAGCTGAGAAGATGGTTCTTAAAATGGTTCAAAAGAAATATTCTCAAGCCTTTAAGAAAGAAGGTAATTTTAAACCTTACGATATATTTGTTCCTGAAAAAAATATAGCTATAGAAGTTAAAAGAGATATTAAGTCTAATAAGCATGAAAACTATTTCATAGAATATAAATGTAATGGTTATAATTCAGGTATTTTTGCATCTAGGTCTGATTATTATGTTATATTTGATGAGAATAGATTTATATGGATTAGGACAGATAAACTTAAAAGTGTATCAGAAACATTTGGCAAAAAATGGAAAGGTATTCCAGATGGAGGAGCTTCAGAAGTAGAAGCTTATCTTTTAGATAAATATTATGTTGTTGAATACTCTGATTTAATTACCAAACTTCTCTAATTTTAATAGAAAATGAGTAGACTGTATGTGCCTCTTGACTTATCTTTAAGCTATCTTGGTCAAACTTAGCTATACAGAATTGGTCAGGGTTATTATTTTCTGAATCTGGTTGAAATATAAATGGTAAAGCTCCTCCGCAAGTCTTATTCCACACCTGAGCTACGAAAGAATCATCTGTAAACATATTATATTCAAATTGTCTTGTTTCTGTGTCTATGTCAAGAGATTGGTAAGATGTTAATGTTTCTGCATGATTATTATAACTATAATTAGATGAAAATATATCTTTATCCGATAAATAAGAGAATTTTAAAGTCCAAACCCTTCTTCCATTTCTTCTAGCTCCGTTTAAATGTGGCTCAGTAGAACCTTCTCCAACTCCAAATGGATTCATATAAATATCACCATTCTTCCAACTTGGAGCTCCTGTATAATTTATATTAGTTAAACTTGAACCTCCTATAGTTTGTGTTGTGGAATATCCATCATTTTCAATAAATAAAGATAGCTCTAAATCAGGAGCATGAGGCATAGTATACATAACACCAGAACTTATTGCTCCTACTCTAAAATCTGAATAATTCATGTCTATCCCGTCATCAGTTTCTCCTGCAGGTACAAAAGGACTCCATAATCTAAATCCTGTATACCTGTGATTGCTACTTAATAAATCAGTATCATCGTTTGGGTTGTTATAAGGATATGGAACTAAGTTTGTATAATAGATAGTAGAACCATTTAAAGAAACATCATCCAAAAGACTTACTCTGTTTAATATTGGATTTAAATCTGTACCATTAACTCCTATATTATTTAAATAATCAACATAAGGCATAAACATTTGGTTTTGTATTTTGCCTCCACATTCGCCTAAATTATGGTTTAATAATGCTGTATACCACTTCATATTACCTTTATTAAAATCCATTCCACTAATCATCTCTCCACAAGGTATAAAAAATCTCATAGTTTCAGCACCACCAGACTGTCTTGAAAAAGTTTTTGTTTGGTTTGGGGATAATGTAAAAGCAGTTGGATTATTTAAAGGTGTTTGAAGCGTATCATCTGTTTCAAAAGTATTAAATTCTTCTGTTTCATTTATATATTCTACAGGGTCTAATCCCATTGCTCTTAAATATTGATAATTATCTATAAAAAATCTTGGCGATGAGCCTATATTTTGATAAGCCATTTTTAATACTTTCCTTTCTTAACACTTGATGGTGTTTTTATAATCTTTTCTTGTTTACCTTTTTGAGGTAATACTTGTTCATATTTAGTAATTTCTTGTAATTCTTTTTCCTTACTCTTAACAGGTTTTATATTTGAAGATTTATCCATATCAGCTTTATCTAAACCAAGTTTTTTTATATCTAACTTAATTTTATTAACTATTCTCTTAGTATCCTTTATTTTTTTGGAGTTAGATTTACTTATTAAAATTGGAACAGATGTGTTAGATGGTCTTTTGCCTGTCATATAAATTTTTTTATCTGGATAATAATGATAATATCCTGTATATCCATTAGGTAAAGGCTTTCTGGCATATAAGCCTTTTATGGAGGTATCGTCTATAGTATTTCTTTTTACTTTAATTCTAGGAATTAAACTAATTTCCTTTTGTCCTAAAATAAGAGTAGAATCTTCAAAATTAGTATTACTATCTTTTATTTTGTCAAGTTTATTCTTATCATCAACATCTAAGGATATTAATTTTCCATTCCAATTATATATATTAGCAGCCAATATTTCAATATCACTCTCAATTCTAAATAATATATTATTATTTTTAATATTTCTACCAAGTATATTCCTTATATGTATCATATTTCTTATAAAACTAATACCGTAACCATCTGGAAGATTATTTCTAATTGAAATAGTGCCATTAAATCTTATAAACATTGATTTAAAAGAACCGTTTAACTCGGCAACACATTCATCATCTTGAAGTATAATTTTACCAGATGTGCATTGTGTTAATGCAGAAGAAAATACAAGCCTATTTAATTTTTTTATTTCTCTAATATTGTACATTCTCATCCTCGGATATTTGATTTATAATTTCTAAAATATCATTAGTATTAACAGTAGAATCTTTTTCTAATTTAGTATAATCAAGAGAGCCTTTTTCGTCTTCATGTTTCCCTAGTATAGAAGATATTAATTTAATAAGCTTACCCGAATTAACTTCTGCATCTAAATTTAAATCTCCTCCTATATAATTCATAGCAGTATCTATTTCGCCTATATCATTTAAGTCGTCTATATCTATATATCCACTTCCATCCATATCTGCTACCCGTCTTTGCTCACGAGTAAAATATTTATAAGAGCCATTTAAAAAATCTTGCAATTCTTCATAATCGCCATTAATTCCTGCAATAACATCCACATCATTAATTCCCACAGTCCTAGTAACACTAGCTAATTGAGGAATGAAAGTTCTTCTAAGTTCATGTAATTGTGTGCATTTTATTTTTACATTATTTTCTTTTTTAGAACAATATGTAATTAAGAAATAGGGATATATTTTTTGATTATTTCTATATTGTTCATAAGAATAGTCTTCTCCATAGGCATTTACATTGTCAATCAATTCGTTAAATGCTATTATATCTCCTGACTCTAAAAAAATATATTTATTTGGCAAAGTTAGCTCAAATATATTATGCTGATTACAATTCATTAAATATAAAAAATTACGCAGGGCTAAAGCTGTATCATCATCTCTAATGTATTTAGATTCAAACTCTAAAACATTATCGTCCCTTTCTAATTTTAAATAATCGTAGCTGTATCCAGATTCTCTAAATCCTGAATCTCCATTGCCAAACAAATCATAGCCATCAACATATCCTGTTTCCCTAGAATATTTATCTTTAGCATAATCATAAGCATATTTAACATTAACTATAGTATAAATATCATTTACGGGTGTTCTTGAAAAAGAATAATCTATAATATCATTCGCATTTATTATGGAACTAACATCTGAATCATCATAAGTTTCTTTTAGTATGCTAAATGAAAATTTAGAATTAGCATCAAATGTCAGGCTCATGTTCGTAGATTTCATAAAGTCATTGATAAAGTCTTTTGCTTTTATTGTTTTATTTATACTAAAGGCATAATTACCAATACTCCCTGCTCTTGCTCTATGTAAACTTTCTTCATCCACAAGGTCAATCATCCCTAATTCTTTTTCTATAAAATGATATAAAATATCTTGAGATTGTTTTATTAGTGTATGCCCATCTCCTGGTGAGCTTTCTCCAGTATATTTAAAAAACATATTCCCGTCATCATCTTCAATAAAATCTTCTGGGTTATTCTGCCTGCCTGCTTGGGCTATATATAAATCAGCATCAAAAACATTTTTAAAGTGAAGTGATTGTATAATTCCTACATCATATATTTTAGTTTGTAGATAAGCCTTCCCTGTTCCTGAATTATCCCCTTCAACAGTATAATTTAATGAAAATCCGTTAAAAAAATTAGGTTCTGTCCATTCTGATTGAGAAATCCATTCTTCATCAGTTCCAACAAAGTGATTAATAAAATCACTTGTTGCTTGTTGGTCTTCCTCATTACTACTCCATATATGCACATTATCTCCATCGTGTATATCACTTAAAGGCACTCTTTCTATTAACATATCTCCAAAATGTTGAGCGTCTGGGTCAAAATCTTCTCCCCTTGACTCTATGTGGGCAGTAGATAATCTTAAAACAAATTTATCTGTAGCACTATCAGATGTGGCATCTTCATCAAAAATACAATGTATTTTTCCAGTAAAAACTGTATCACATTTAATAACATCACTCGCCTCTATATCTTCTAATTGGAAGCTAAATCCAAATCTATTATCTGGAGCTCCTGTGCCACTATTATTATCATATATTTGGATATGTCCACTTGTTTGCTGTGGAGTTCCTGTGCTTTGAAATTCTGCTAAATCCTGGTCACGCCAAAAATTCCACCCTTCTCCATGAGAAGTATTTGTCATGTGTAAGCAAGGCAATATTGTATTTCTTTGAATAGTTAAATTTTGATTTGGTTCTATTGTTTTAAAATCAGGATTAAATTCTACACCCATTTCATTATGCAGCATTTCTTCATCAACGCCATTTATATCTTGTTTAACCCAAATAGCCCAACATGACTTACCTGTTCCTTGTCTATATATGTGTTTTTCTAAAACAGGATGAGTTCCAGAACCATCATCATCCCAAGTGCAGCCATATCCTGTATAAGCAGAAGCTCCTCCCTGACCCCTAATTCCAAAATATTTCCAAGCTTTCATATACATATCATTTGGACTATCTGCATTTTGTATTGCATTTGCTGATGCAGTAGCAGAAACAATACACTCATAAGTTGTTTGAGCCTGAAAATCTTTAGCATAGGCATTATCAGTTCTAAATAATGTTTCTTGTCTTACAGGGGTATACCTAGCTACTTCTTGTGCTTCATGACTTCCACCTCCTGCGGAAAATAAAAATGGTCTTCTGCTAGTCCCGCCATAATCGCCCATATTTAAAGAAAAATCCCATGAACTTCGCCAAGAACCATGTGTTTCATAGTCATAAAATAAATCATAATATATGCCACATTCATTATAACCCTCTATAGGGTCATCACTTTCATTAAAAGCATCTTCCATACCATAAGCATCTGCACCTAAATCTGTATAATCGTCATCAAAAGTGCCATTATAGGGGCTACTACCACCTGTCATGAAAGCTGTTCTTTGGGATACTATTAAACAATGTTTAGCACTAGCATAGGTTACCCACCAGTTAGGGTCACCAGGGATTTCTTTTTTCATAGCAAATCTAAACGCAGTTGCTTGAGGAAATATTTGATTAGAGTTTGTTGCTCCTGCCAATTTATCGGTATCTCCCCACCAAAAATCAGAATTAGATATATTATGCCTATCTTGAAAATCATCCATAAAATTAGAACATATAAAAGGATATGCTTGCATCCTATTGTCCATACCATTACCATCTTGGTTAGCCCCTCTGTCTTGAAACCACTCAGGATAAGCACTATCCGCAGCCCCACTATTAAAACTACTTATTACACCGTTTTCAAGGTTACCCATATAACCATGATATGATAAAGAAAGAATTTTATTTAATCTATCTCTTACATTTCTAACTGTAGGCATTTGTATATATTGCACCTTAGTATTTAATGGAGAACTTGAATCGTCTGGAACATCATATCTATTTAATTTATCCATATTAAAATGTAAATATTGGAATACCTTAAATTGATATTGCGATAAATGTTCTCCAGAAATACCTGAAATTGTTTCTCCATATTTTGGTAGCCAACAGCCTGCTTGGTCATCGCCATCTGTTTCATGAACAATAAAGCCACTAACTAAATTATAACCTTCAAATTCACCTTCAATGTCAATTTCATCAGAAGGGGGCGATTCCATAAATGTTCCATAAGGGTCGTTTCCATATCCTGCTTCTACATTATAATTAGAAGAAAAATATGAATCAGCATTATCATAAGCTAACTCAGGGTTATTGACTTGCAAAACAGAAGAACTAAGATAACTATAATCATTATTTATGCTATCTGTTGTTACTACCATATTAACAGGAGTTCTAACTATAAAAGCTTGAAACTCATTATATGCAGGAGGATTTTGTGGAATACCGTCTATAAATTCTCTGGGAATACTTAAAACATTTCCGTTCCCTGATTCTTGATGATACTGCTTATCCCAATCCCATTGCCACATGTGTTCATCATCGCCTCCAACTAATCGGTGTTTATGTTGCTGAAAAACTTGAAAATACTCATCTTTATATATAAATAAAGGATTCTCAGTATTCGTGAACTGATAAACTTTATTAGGAGTGTCAAGTAAAGCAAAATTCCCTAAATTTATTTCTCTATCTTCTATGGAAGCAGAATTAAAAACATCGTCTGTAATAGCAAATAAAGAATTTACACCATCTGTTACATTTTTATCAACATATAAAACACCTGGAGCTTTAAAAGCTTCTCCATAAGTTATAGGTATTTCTTTATTAATATACTTATCATTAAAAATTTTGTCAGTATATCCTAAATTTGCTACAGGAACTTCCTTAGTAAGCTTATCTTCAGTTAAATCTTCTAAAACTATCTTAATTCTTTTAGAGTCATGTTTAACAGACTTTATAATACCTTTGTAAACTAAACAACAATCTTCTAAAGTTCTACATGATTGTGTTTTATAATATACATCTACATACTTATTTATCAATGAATATTGTGCTATATCATCACTAAAACGCTTTTCATTAACTTTATAGTTAGTTAAACTAAAATTCAAATTACTTGTTTTAAAACTCTTTGCTTTTAAGTCTATAGATTCTGTTATGTTAGCTATACTAAGGTCATAATCTTCCCAGTATACAGAATTTTCTTCATCTACATTAAAATTTTGTTTATATGTTGAAATGTATATAGGATTGTTATCATTATCAATAACAATTAATGGTTGTATAGAATAAGTATTGGAACTTATATCGAGTTGAAACTTATCTGATAACTCTATCATTAGCCAACTCCGATGTCAGCACCCCTTCGGATAGCATCTCTTATTTGAGGTATAGCTTCTTCTTCAATAAAATCAGAAGATAAAACATTGCCTGTGAAATTTACATTTATAGCACCACCACCACCTTGATTAATTCTGTTCATAGTTTCAAGCCCTACAGACTCAACTGCATTTCTACTCATTATAAATTCGCCTCTTTCTGCCTCTATCAATGTTCCTCCCTGATAGTGCCTTTTTCCTCCAATATAACCACCCTTTGCAGCTTTAGGAGGTTTCTGAGCAAGAACAGCCGCTATAGAAGAAACTTGCATAGCCCTGAAAATACCTACCCATGGAAGTCCAAATACACCCAAACCTGCTTGAGCTTTAGATATAGCTTCCTCGTAGTTAATAACAATTTCCATAATAGACATCGCTTGTTTAAGTCTAAATTGAGCAGCCAATAATTTATTTTGCTTCTTTCTTGCTTTTTCCCTATCCTTGTCAGCCTTATCTCTTATCTCTTTCTCTTTTTTAGCCCTAGATTTTTCACTCATAAATCTATATTCATTAGATTTACGGAAAGCCTCTATCTTTTGATTCTCAGCTTCTGTGATTATAGCTACTTCTGCATCTGCTGACTGTTGAGTAACCACAAGCCATTCTGACATCATTCCACTTGCGAGGCTAAATAAATTTGCAATTTCATTTACTTTATCTTTAAACTTGTTAAATTCCTCAGACCATCTTTTAAAAACCCTACTTTCCCAAGCCTTTATCTGTGCGTCATTTACTGCATTAATCGCCGACACTAAATACCAATACGCATCAGTTCCTTTATTAACAGTTTCTAGTAAATCCATCAAAAGTAATTTTTGTGCCATTAAATCGGGCTTTAAATTATCCCAACTATCTCCTGTTAAGCCTAAGACTTTTTTTAAGACACCAAAAGCATCATCAATTTGCTTATATTTTAGAATTTGATTATCCATCTCAAGAGCTGCCTGCCTCATTTGTTCTGTTACTTGGTCAAAAGGCAAAGTTAATAATGAATCTGAATAACTTAATACTCCATCACGAGCAAGAGAAAGCTTTAAGCCAGTTATTCTTAATCTGTCTAAATAATCTTCTTCTACCTTTTTATTTGCTTTAAGTATATCAGATTGGGTTGATAATACAAAGTTGTTGTTAGTTATAGCTGTTGCTATTTTATTTTGTATTTCTTCTATTTCTTTACTTGTAAGGGTAGCATCTTTTAATTCCTTACGCCATTCTCTTAATTGAGAAACATCTGTCCATATATCTTGAGCTTCTGCAGCCTTTAAAACAGCACTATTATAATCCTTTAAAGATTTATTAAATTTTATTATACTTTGATTTGAAACACTTAAAGCTTGATTTATAGCATTTTGATGTTCGTTATATACTACAGCATGCTTACCTAAAGTTAGAAACCATATGCCTAAATTTGCAAGTGTTTGCATAAACTTAGTTACCATATATATACCTTTAACAATACCTTCTGCAAATTTTATCAACACTAATACCAAGCCATCAAAGAACAATCCAACCTCTCTTACTGTATCTCCCCAAAGATTTTGCAAATCTGTAAGTTTGGCTGTACTTCTTGCATTATCTCTTACTTTTGAACTTGCATTTCCAAATTCTGTTGCAAGTTCTGCAAGTATAACTTTTTGAGCCCCTACAATATTTCCATTTTCTTGTAGAGTTTTTATTTGCTCTTTTTGTTGTTCATTAAAACTTACACCAACTCTCCTTAATGCTGAAAGTCCTTGAATCGGGTCATTTAAAGCTTTACCTACTTGTATTATAGCTCCATTTAAATCTGTACCAAGCACAGCAGACATATCTGCTGAAATTTTTATAGCTGCATCAAATTGAGTTCCAATTACATTCGTAAATGTTAATAGCCTCGCTTGCATTTCCATAACTTGAGTATTAGCTAAACCCATAGAATTTTGGATAGAATTAGCCATATTTTCTAATTGAATTGTAGTTTTACCTGCTGCCCCACCCGTTGAAGCTATAACAGCATTTAATTTACCTTGGGCTACCTGAAATTCTGAAACAGCTTGATGTAAGGCTTGAACAACTTTTGCAACTACACCAAAAGCGAAAGCAACTATAAGAAGTTTTGAACGCAACATTGACATCTTTTTACCAAATCCCCCAATAAGACCATCAGTAGCAGAAGTATTCCTTCCAAATTTTCGCATACCTTCAGAATATTGGTTTGTAGCTTTTTGTGCCTCTTTATTTGCTTTTGTGGTTTTTTTTGTAGTTGATTGAAGTTTTTGCTGAGAGGCTGTAACTTCTTTAGTAGCTTTTGCTAAGGATTTAAAGGCTGCCTTTAATTCATCCTGACCTTCTGCTTTAAATCTTATTGTTAGAGTGTTTTCTGCTGCCATCTTCTTGTGCCTTATTAATTTGTTTAGATTCTAACTTTGCAAGGTATTTTCTAATTAGAAATGCTTTTTCTATCCAAAGACATGGTTGTTCATTAAAACTCCCGCTATAAGGAGGAACATTAAATTTTTCACAATACATATATCTTCTTATATCTTCTTGGGATTCATTATCTATTAATCTATTCTTGCAAGCAAAAAAAGAAACTTGAGCAGCTACGGAATCAATTACATCAAAATTATTCCCATGCTCTTTATTTGCTTCCTTTGTATCTTCTATTAAAAGATTTATAACTTCCCAAACATCTTCATCAGACTTAAATTCCCAAGTCTGATATTTCCCATTTAATTTTATAGGAATTTGTGCTTTGTAAGGATAAGATTCGTAATGACAGCCTCCACAACTATCACCTAGTATACTAAATGCTATTTGGAGGCTTTTTTTTCCCCCAATATTAACTTACCTTGCATAGATATAAACAGTTCTGTTTTTTCTTCTAAGGAAAAATCCATTAAAGCCTCATCAGAAGTATCTCCATCGATACATGTTCTCATCCATTTTGTCATTGTAGAGTGCATCATTTCAACACCTTCTACATTACCATCAACTATTTTATAAGAAAGCCCATCCATTAATGAATCTCTTTCATCTAATGTTACTTCTTTGATTTTAACCTTACGACCAGTTTTAAGCTTAATTTCCATTGCCCCTTCTCCTTATTATATTATTCGGATTTTTTCTTTTTAGATGATTTCTTTTTGGCAGATACTTTATTGCCTTCAGAATCAACTTCTATAAAACCTAAAGACATCCATTTTTCAACTAATTCTTCATCAGTTGTCTTTTTGTATTTTATATTGCCTTCTTTTTTAAAAAATCTCATATATTCTCCTTTATACATTATCTCCACCTAGTAAGTGTAATGTATTTCCTGATGAAGGTGCTAATACTTTAGCTTCAAAATTCACCATAGCTACATCATCACTTGAAACTTCGCATGAAGTTAATTTAGATTTTCCTGCCCACATTCCAAACTTAACTGAAGAACCACCGCTAGCAGTATTGAAAAACTCGTTAGCGGGTGTATCAACACTTGTGTCTACAGGGACATCAGCCAAGTATAAAACTAAGAATGATGCACTTGATGGGTCACGAAAAGCCTCTACCATTTTATCTGTTTCAGTATCATATTTAACAGAACCTCCATAAGTAACAGAAAGTTCAGGTAATGCCTTTGCCCATACTTCAGGCTCACCATTTGTTCCTGTTGCTCCTAAAAACTGAGTAGGATTATCAATAGTAAAATTAAAAGTTTTAATTAATGGTGTTGTATCTTGGTCTGTTGAGCCATCATAATTTTCAATATTTAAAGCTCTTTCATCCCAAAGGCTTAAATATAAGAAATTTGTACCTATAGCTGTCGAAGCAGCAATTAACCCTGATTGTTCACCTTTAGCAGGAGTTGATTGTGTTTGAAATGTAGCAGTATAATTAAATCTTCCTGCTGCACTATCCATATCAGCATCTATTGAAAAGTTAGTAACAACACAACTTTTTAATGAATATGAATCTGCTGCTGTTGGAGCTGCAAAATATACTGATAGCAAATGACCATAATCAGTTGCAGAAGCAGGGTCAGTACCTACTTTAAAATTTTGACCTGCATAACTTCCATCTAATGTTAAAACACTATCACTTCCTGTTCCTCCATCAAATTCTTCCCCTGTTGCATTTTCACATAAGATAACCCACATTTCTTGTGTTAATCTGCCTGACAAAGTAAACTCTGTCATAACCCTTTTTGTTGATGAAAACACTTGGTCAAATTCAGCTATTCTAGTAGACCCTGTTCTCATTTCAAACTCTTGCTGTGGGTTGAATGTAGGTAGTGTTATACCTTCTACATCCACCCTACGATAATTTGCATCTGTTGTATTGAAAGTACCAGTAGTAGTTTCTGATGCTAAATATACAGCAAATTGCTTTCCTGAATAAGTTGTTGCATTAACTGCCATTTCTTTACCTCTTTTCCTTTATTTTATTATACTGTTGTATGCAGACATTTATAATCCCATTCAACTATATAAGAGCCTGACTCTGGGTCAGAATTTAATACTTCTTCTTCTAGTCTGCAGTTAGATACAGTTGTGCTATTTGTATCAGATAATGTCATTATTTTATGCTGCTTTATTAATTCTTCAAATCTTGAAACATATCTCATTATATGGTCTATAGCAGTTTCATTTATATTAGCTTCACTATAAACAAAGCGAATAGTTATACTATATTCCCTAGTTTCGCCATTGCTAAAAAACTCAACTAAGTTACTTGAAACGGGGTTAAGTTGCAATGCTTGGCTTATGCCTCTAGGTACAGAGATTGCTCTATAAACAGGTAGAGATGCTCCAAATTCACTCTTTATTTCACTCTCTAACTTGTCTAAAATATTCTTCCAATTATTGTCAAAAGTTACTGCCATTTTTTAAATTTTCCAAATTTGATTAAGCATTATAACCCAACTTCTTCTTTCCTCTACCAACTGCTGTTCCGCCTCTAGTCATTTTAATAGAGTTCATAGTAGAGTTATCAACTTCTTCTTGCCATCCTGCTACTTCAACTTCCCATTCATCATTAGCCGCAGCCTGTGTGGAATCAGCAGAACCACTAAATCTTATTTCCAGACCACCTGCTAAATGCTGATAATCTCCTGTAATTTTTTGTTCATCTACAACTTTTGTATTCTTTAAACCATCTCCGTCTTTAACCCACACAGAATATGTAGCAGTTCCTAAAACGCCACCTGTTATAACTTTTACTTTAAGCAAATCCCAAGTACCGCCCCATCTACCTCTAGTATCTACAGGTCTTATTTTTCCTGATGTATAAGTAACATCTCTTATAATTCCTTTTGATGAGTCGCCTGTTGTTTGCCATGATAGTGCTGCTCCTCCTTTATTTAAAGCATCTATATTACCCATTGCATCTTCCATCATTGCTGATGCCACTTCTGATGTTGGGTCATGGCTTCTTATAAGAAATGTTGCAGCTATTAAAGCAGCAGTTCTAATTATAATATAATCGAAGTTACCTTCTTTATCTTTTAATTGTTCTTTGGGCAAATTTGGGTCAAGTTTAGCATCTAAATAACGACTTGCATTTGCTGTAATTCTTGTAATTAATGCAGAAAATTCTTCTCCTGCTTCCATTAGTTTGTCATTTGGATTGCTTGTTGAATAATAATAAGTTATATCTTCAGCCGAATTATAAAACCACTCCCCTTCAATATTTAAGTCAGTATGTGCAGATTGAGCTGCTCCCAAATCTTCTCCATCAACAAATAATTGAGTTGTTAAGCCACTATTATGTGCAGCATATTTATTTGTTGTTACGACTTTCCATCCATATAAAACTCTTTTATTATCAAATGAATCTACTTGAGGAAATACATCTTTTAATTGTCTATGCGTACAATATGTTGGTGCTGTTGCCATTTATTCCTCCCTAATTATAAGCTGTAACTTTAACAGTAGTATTCATTTTACCATTAACGCTTCTAGCTCCTATTGATTGAATTGTGTTTTTGCCATTCGCTGTATCAGCATCAATTCCTCCTGCATGAGCAGATTTATGGATACAACTAACAACAAATTCAGCATTTGGTCTTGCTGTGAAATCTATTTCTCCTGTTTCATAATTAATTCTACCTGAGCCTGCTCCAACTAAATTACCATGACCATCATCATACATAAAAGCGGCTTTATTTTTAGTAGAGTCATAAGTTACTCTATCATATACAACATCATCAGGAAGCTTTGCTGCTACAGCACCTTGAACATTTGCTATAGCAGGTATTCTTCCTGCTGCCCATAAATCAGTATCACCACCACTAGAATCTCCTAATGCTATGGCAGAAGAAGAAAGACTTGAACCTGAAGTAAATCTTATATCTCCATTTACTATTCCAACTGAAACAGCTTTTTCAAATAAATTACTTCCTACTGTTCTATATTGAGTTGCAAAAACATCGTTTATTTTATTTAGCAATCCGTTTTTACCACCGAAATTTAAATTAGATGAATCAGTCGTAATATCTACATCATAAGCAGAGCCTCCATCTACAGCTATAGTAAATTGATAGGCAGTTGAAGCCGTTAAGCCTGTATGTGTGCTTGATGTTATACCTGATAATCCTAATTCTTGATAACCTGAAGAATAAAATTTAATAGCAACAGAGCCTGATTGTATTCCATCAGCTATAGCATCTCCAGTTCTTCCATATCCAAAAAAGTTTTTAGCTCCAAATTTACCATCTTTATTAGTTTGAGATACTGAATATTTGTTATATTTATTATAAGTATTAAAAAATGGAAATCTTATTGCAACATCATCAGCATGTGTTGCTGCAGTAGACCCAAACAAACCTCTTTTAATTGTACATGTGCTATTTGCTAAATCTGCACCTGTACCAACAGCAGTAACTTCACATATCTCATTTTCTATTCTAATTAAATCTCCAACTTTAAAATATTTAGAATGTCCATTTTCTAAATTCAAAGTAGTGTGAGTAGCATCAGAACCCATAGTTGCAGATGTTGCATGGTCTAAGTCTGCACCACTATCTACATACATATTAGAGTCAGGTACTGCATTATCTATTTCTGTAGCATTTGCTGCTGAAGCATCTGCATTATATCCTATTATTCTTCCATGTGGCAAATAAAAGAACTCTCCTGCAGCCAATAGTATAGATACATATCTATTTACTGTTGCACCTCCACCCATATCTACAGAGTTAGCATCATCTGTATTTGAATTATTCTTCCATTCTTGAAATACTAACTGAACTTCAGCCGCACAACTTCCTGTATTTTCTATAATGAATGATTGTATAGAAGGAACTGTAGATGCTCCTTTAGTCGAGCTTACAGATAAAATATTTATAAATCCATCTGTATTATCTACTTCCTGCACATTTTCATATATCTGGGAATAACCCTTAGACATATTATAAGTATTCCCATTCAATGTTAAATTTGTAATTAAATTTGCCATCTTTTTACCTTTCTTACCTTAAATGATATTTTATGTTTACAGAAACAGTCATATCGTCTGTGTCTGATGCTTCTGCAAATACTACAATAGCTTTTCCGCTATCAACATTTGCTGTGTTAATTGTCAATGTCCCATTTGAAACTCTATCAGCTCCTGTAGTAATAGGGCTCAAACTATCATCCGCAGAACCTGTTTGAGCTAATACTACTCCATTTGACAAATTTCCTGCTGTAGAGCCTGAGCCTGTTAATAAATCATATTGCATAACATGGACATTTATAGTAGAAGCTGCATCAGAAGCCATTACATATTGAACTGATTGTAGTGATATATTTTGTTGTAATATCCATAAAGAGGGAACTAGCTCTTTAGAAACACTTGATATTGTTAAAGATGTTACAGGATTTGTTCCATTACTTCCCCATCCTCCACTAGATGAATTTACCTCAGAATCAAAGTCATCTCCTGATGCACTTGTAATCATGGGGAAACAACTTAAAGCAACATGGTCGCCTGCAGTAGGGCTAAAATCAAAAATTCCAAATTCTTTAAATTGGGTATTCACAGTATGTTGTCCTATACCCGCTTTAACTAAATCATTAGTAGAATCTACCGTTACTAAAGCATTTCCACTTGCATCATAGATTACTGTATTTGTATTGCTATCTGCTGAAGGCTGTACTTTTAAATTCTGTTGAGATAAATATAAAGCTGTTCCATCTCCATCTCCACAAGTTATTTGTTTTATACTTGTAGATAGCCCTGAGTTTGAATTGTCTGTATGCAAGATGTCCTTATAGACATCCTTAATTGGCTTTCCTGTAAATGAACTCATTATTTATCTTTCTTTTTATCTTCCTTTGGTTCTTCTAATTTACTCTTTAAGAATTTGATAGCACCCATACATTCTATGTATGCTTGCTTATAAGCTTCTGCTTTATTTTCTAATTCTTTAATATCTTTTTCAACATTTTCCATGTTTTTGCCCCTTTTTCTTTATTATAATATACTAAAACTAATTTTTTACTACAAATCTCAAAAATTCGTTCCAAAAAATATTGCATTATCTGTTGCTACAGGCTCTGTATATGTTACAATAACATAAGCTTGTGTAAAAGCAAATGTTCCTCCACTATGTGCATCTAATTTAACATAAATTCTTAAACCATCTACCAATGTATTATTCCAAGCAGTAGAACCATCTGTTGTTGTTCTATTCGTAAATGTGTGTGTTAAATAGAATCTATTAGAATTTTCTGTTCCTGTGGATTCAGTATAATAAGCAGAACCTAGTCCTGCAGGTAATAATTTTGTTTCTATATCATAAGTTTGACTTCTAGCACCATTACCTGCTCTTAAAACAAGTTGAACCCCATCTATAGAACTATGGTCTTCAGTAAAATCATCTAAAGTAAGATAACATAGCTTACCTGAAGTAGTAGCACTTAAATAATTACTATCTCCTGCAGGAGTAGATGCATCATCTCGCACTAAAGTATGAGCATCACTACCTGTAGATAATGTAAAAGTATTTGAACTTGTTCCATTAGGGTATAAATTAACAGTAGCCATTAAAACTGAAAATCCAATGTTGCTACACCATAAGCTATTTCATTATCAGCATCCCAATAAAAACTTAATATATCAACATGATTTGCATCTGTTGTTAATGTTGGTGCAGAGCCACCTGCCCATTTAACTGCAGTATGCCCATCTGCAAGAGTTTCATCAAATTCATATACTTTATAATTAGTAATAGTTCTACTGCCTGTACCATCTTGTTTTAAAAGTAATGTAAAATTACCCGATACTAATGGAAAGTATAATGCAAGATTGACTGTACTCCCGCTTCCAAATGTTAAATTTTGTTTATTAGAATGTCTAAAGTCTACAACAGTAGTAGTTAAATCAAAAGTTGGTTCTAATTGAGTAAAACCTATACAAGCATTCTCTATATCTATTGTATTTCCATCTGCTCCTGACTCTGTGATTTGAAAAATAGTGTCTGCTCCTACTACAACATCAAGAACATCATCAGAAGATTCTACTATATAAGTATGTCCTAAAACTGAAGCACCATTTCCATCAAATAACAGCTTTCCTGTTGCTTCCACGCTAATATGACCATTTAAGAATATATAATCCCCTACTCCTGTTCCTTCACTAATCCTTACCATTTCTTGAGTGCCAACAACAAAAACAAGTCTATCAGCTGAAGATTCTGATATATAAGTACCTTCATTAGAATTACCATCAAACATCAATCTTTGCGTAGCATCTAATACTAAATTTGAATCTACAACTTCAACTAAGTTTAATGTGGTTTCAGTTAGTTTGAGTATAGTATCCCCACCTACAACAATATCTAATATATCGTCAGCAGATTCAACTATGTATGTATTCCCTCCAAAATATAGTTTTGTTTCTGTAGGTATCCATATTTGCTCATTTGTAGGTTCTAAATATAAATTTCCGTCAGGTTCTATATACATGTGAGATAACCAAGATGAGCCATCTGAATCCACAGTACCTATATATGCTCGTAAATATCCCCCTGTCAATGGCTGTATCTTTATATAAAAATTATCTCCCTCAGTATTGTCAGTAATAGGATAGGGATATATATTTAATTCAGGATACCTTAGATTTACAGGAGATTGAATATCTCCGTCTAAAAATAAATCTCCGTTAATTTGAACCTTATTCCTAGCTAAAAATAAAGAGGAATTTAAATCCCCTACTTTAAGGGGTTTAAAATTATCATCTAAATTGTCATCATCTCTCAGGGAAATAGGGTTCTTCCTGTTAGGCTCGAAAGAACCCTGAGTAATAGAATTTAATTTAGGTAGACTATATCTAGGCATTATTTATCGCTTCTAAGACCCTTTATAAAACCTTCAACAGCAGCTCCTACAGTATTATCTACTAAGTCTATAAACCAAGGTTCTACAGTAGAGTTCCATATTTTTTTAGTAAGCTTCCATTTTCCTAAACCTAATGTCATAACTGAACCTGCCCAGTAAGCACCAGTTTCTACCCAACTATATAAATCTTCGTTAGGTATTTTTTTAAGTAGCCATAAAGCTAAACCTGCTGATGTTCCACCTGCTAATAATGTTAAATTGTTTGTTAAAAAATCCATAATAACCTCCTACGGTATTTGTTTTATTAAATTGTTATTTAAACGCACTAACCCTTCTGGTGGGTCAGTTCCTTCAAAAGTAATCTTCAAGGTAGCATATTGATTTCTCTTAGGCAAGATAGATGCACCTAAGTCAGCATTTATTGCTCCTGCATCTTCTTTGCAAAATATTCCACCACCTAATCTTGATTTCCTTTTTCCAAATGAACCCATTTTAACTTTTAGTTCCATTGATAGTTCTTTTATTTTTATAGAACTTTGTGGAGCTAGAGTTGCAAGAGGTACATTGACAACCTTTTCATTACCTTCATTATCTGGAATCTTAATATCCAAACATAAAGGTTTACCATCTTTATCAAAAAACTTGTTTAAAGCCTCTATATGTTGGTTTTCTGCCAAGCTTTGAGCTTGAACCACAGCATCATATAAACCCTTAGTTAAATGGTCTAAAAAAGACCCTTTTTTATAATTATTTTCCATCAGCAGGGGCAGACTTCTGTTTGCCTATTGAATTATTAAGCATATCTAATACTTTCATTAATCCTTCAGGTTTTTCTTGCTTACCCTTAACTGATACTGTATATTTAGCAGATGTATCTGATTTTCTACTATTTTCACTATGATGAGATACTTTACCTTCAAATTTAGCACTCCAACAACCCCAACCAACTGACGCACTTGCTGTTGCACTAGAATCTGTAGATGATTTACTTGCTGTTTGAGTAGATACTTCCATATCAAAATTAATACCTATTTCATCTACACACAAACTTGGTATATTTATAATAGATAATAAAGGCACATCTAAAGCAACACTTTCAGAGCCATCCTCATATTTAAATGCAACTGATTTAGTATTTCCATCTTTATCCATACCTACTTCCTGTATGAATGAAGCAGTAGTTGCTGCTAATGTTTTTTGTCCTTCTGCTGCCGCCAATAATGGTGCTGCAATTAAATTTTCTATTGGTAATCCTGTGAATTGGTTTGCTATTGAATCTGCCATTTACTTCTCCTTTAGTTTACATTTACAATTTTCGCATACTACGAAATCTCTTTTAGGGTGTGAATTTGCTTTTAAATTAGCAACTTCTTTTTCTAAATCTTCTATGTATCTACCATATTTAAATAAGGTTTTTTGCATTTGTTTTACTTGCATATCTTCCATTATCTAAAATCCCCAAATCTAAACCAACTCAATAAAGCTAAAACAAGAGCAGACACAGTTCCACCCACTCCCTTAATCCTAGAAATATCTTTTTCATTCTGCCTAACTCTACCATTAAGCCTAACTAGATGTTTATTATTATCATCTACTTTATCTTTAATATGTTCTATATCACTTGATATTCTAGTTAAATGTAAAGTAATATTATTTCTATATTCGTTTACTTTACTCATCTTTGTTTAACATATTCATAAATTTATGTTTTAATCCATTTCCACTTAATTTAGCTATAATTTCTACCAATGTTTTATAACTTCTTTCTAAACCTTTTTGTTCAATCTGCATTTTCTTTTGTTGGTCTATAAGTTTAACTAAGATGCCTTCCAATCTATTAAATTTCTGATGTATGTCTTTAGATAAGTCATCTTGTATATACTTATTTTGCTTCCATATAAAGAATCCAAATGCTATTGCTACTGCTATTGGAACTCCGTATTGCTCTAGTATCTGTAACCAATCCATTTAACCCTCTATATAGTTGCCCCAAACAGTAGTTCTTCCATTTATTATTTCTACTACTTCTACTTTAAAATCTCCATTATCAAAAAAATCAACTATAGCAAAAGCATGATTCCAATTATGAAGGTTGCCTCTGAGCCATCTATTCTTAGATGATTTCATATTTTTTAAACAACCCATACTCCAAGCACTTTGAGTGCCACCTAAACCTGTTTCTGTAAATCTTTGTAAATCGTGAGTATGCCCATACATAACATTTTCTTTATATGCTGCTAAATGTTTTTTAGCATGATGTATTGGGACATAATCCCCATGTGTAAAATTTAACTTACCTATTTTTAACTTTTCATCAGATATATATTCCCAGTATTCATATCCTCTTTCTTTAAGCTTTAAAGCATTTTCAGTCATATACTCAGACAAGTAAGGATGTTTACTAACAAATTCATCCAACCAAACTTCATGGTTACCCTGTATAAAATACCTTTCTTTACAATCAACATTATCTAAAGCTTTATCTATAATATCCATTCCATCATTAACAGCTTTAACTTCTTTATCTAGCATTGGAATTAAAACTTCTAATGGAGGTTTTTCTTTATTCTTCCAATGATGTCTGCTAAAGAGTTGCCATTCTCCCGTATCCCCTAAATCAATATAACCATCAGGCTTTATTAATTCAATAGATTTACATACAACATTGATAGCTTTTTTATCATGTAAGGGAAAATGTTTATCAGGCGTTACAACGACTCTTTTTGTTATACCGTAATCGTTTTTACGCATATATTTCCTTGAAAATTATTAAGATAATTTAATTTAAAAACTTGGAATTTCCTAATTAGCCAAAGAAGCTATTTCTTCGCTAAGCTCTTTCGCACGATTTGGTGTTTGTTTTGCCCAAAGGGAATTGAGCATTTCTATAGAAGCCTCTTCATATTGTTCTGTTTCTAGGTAATAGATTGTCTTTTTAAATTTAGAAAATCCTCTTATACCTAGCTGATAACACATATTTATAACAACTTTTTTAGCTGTTTCGTCTATATCTTTAAACCAAGGAAAAGCAACTGTAATTCTTTGCAATAAAGCGTGCAACTTTTTCATTAATATTAAAGTAGCAACATCTTCATCCATAGTTAAATCTTTTATAGCAAATCCGTAACCTATAGTATCATAACCTTCTGTACACTCATATACTTTAGGTCTAAAACCCTCATGCTTTTTTATATCTTCTACAATGTCTTGTAATTCTTTTGGAATCATTTACCGTCTGCTATAACTTTATTTTCAACAGCTATATTCTTTTTGCCAAATATTCTATCGTAATTCTTTTTATATTTTTCATCGAAAATATCAATTCTAAGCCAATCGCCTTTACCTGCACCTGTTAGGTCGCCTTTTTTACGAACAACTCTCTGCTTAGACATTATTTAGACTTTTTAGTAGTTTTTTTCTTAGATGCAGTATAAGGAGTCCAATCTTTTCTACCTTCTATTCTCTCCCATCTTCCTGAACCTAGCAAAGCATCTACTGTCCCTGTATCACCATCTTTATATTCTCTTACTATACCATTTAAATTTTTTAAATAAATCATATTATCTCCAATTTAGTAAAGGGGAGCATTACACCCCCCTTTATTATTAATCACTTACCCTACTTATTAAGGATTAGCAATATTTACACCTCTGATGTCGCCTGATTCATCTATTAGTTTAGCACCATAAATCATATCAGCAACTACTTTTGTACCTAAGTATTCAACATCATATTGAGATTGAACTCTAACATCTCTTTGTGCAGCGAACACACAAGCGTCAGATGGATAACAAGCACCTACAACAGTCCCATCTGTCCCTGATGTTGATATAGCACGAGAATAAAACACATCCATGCCATAAATTAAACCAACAGCACCTGTTTTAAGCTCTTTTCCATTTCCACCTACTGCATCTTGTCTTATAAAATAAGAAGCTATACCTGAAGATGGATTCATTATATCAGCCATTATTGTTGAGTTTACAGCAAGTGAACAGTTATTAGGGTCAAGGTCATTGCCATACAAATTAGCTAACAATGATTCCAAGTCTGCTACTGCGAGTGTATTATCTGCTGCTAAATCTTGTGATGTTTGGAAACCATCAAGCTCTGCCCATAGGTCAGTTTCAACACCCCTTGCAAGACTTTCACCCATCATTTGAGTATATTTAGTCAATAATTCAGAATTTGATTGAATTGTTGCAATATCCTCAAATATATTAGCAAGATATTTATGTTTATTAATTGATAAATCAACTTTACCCTCTGTTCCTGCAATAGAAAAAGTTACTGCTGTTGAAGCAGCTTTATCATTTGTTCCATCCATTTGGATTTTAGGAATATGAACTGTATCCCCAGCATCCTTAACTAAAGCACTATAATCGTCAACTGAATTTTTTAATTTAAGTTTTCTTTCATAAAACTTAAAAATAGGCTCTGCCCATAATTCAGGTATAAAATTAGCACCTGTGGTTGTATCTAAATAAGCCATTTTAGACTCCTATTTTAACTCTCTTTCAACTCCTGAAAGGCTTCATTTTGAGAGTTATAAAGTTTTAACATCAGCCTTGCTTCTGGAAATTGCATCTTTAACTATATCATCCCAATTTTCTCGTCTTTCTTGAGCAGATAATTTAGTCCAATCCTTTGGAGGGGTTTTATATTCCTTCCTAGGATTGCCTGCAACTTCAGGAGCATTAGCCTTTGTATTATTAATTTTATTAGTAACATATTCGAGAGTATCTAAATCTAATCCAGATAACTTCTCTCTATCATCTTCAGGATGTTTCTCTAAAAGAGATGCTCGCCTTGTTTCCTCATACTTAGCCCATTTTTCAGCATTAGAAGTTAAACTAGAATTTTCGGAAGACACCTTTTCATACAAGGTTTTAAAATCTTCTTTTTCTTTTAATTTGCTTTCCTCTTGCTGTGCGAACTTTTTTTCTAATTCAGCTAAACGAGTTTCTGCATCCTGAGCTCTTTTTCTATACTTTTTGCTTTCTGCAATATACTGCTCATTAGAGCTATCTTGAGTAGTTTCTTTAGCAGGAGCTTCACTAGCTGTTTCTTCTACTGCTGTTGTTTTATCTTCGGACATACTGCCCTCCTTTTTGTTATAAAAAGCTTTAATATGCAAATTTTTGCATATTTTAAGTATATAACTTAAATTAAAGTTAGAAATTTTGCAAATTTTTGAATAACTCGCAATTAGATTATAAGAAAAAATGGTTTGAATATATGGGCTATGAGCCTCATTATGGACAAACCAAATTGCATTATCCACATAAGGATACTGCAAGGTTTTTTGTCATGGTATGTGGTAGAAGATTTGGAAAGACTACAGCATCAGCAATGGAAGCAACTTATTATGCTTCTCAGCCTGATAAAAAGATTTGGCTTGTAGGCTTATCCTATGATAAAGCAGATTTAATGTTTCGTGAAGTATGGAAGAATATGGTTGTTGGTCGTGCTAATGATATAGAGAGGGCTTCTGAAAAAGAAAGATTTATAAAATTTAAATGGGGCACTACAGTAGAAGCTAAGTCTGCAGACAATCCAGATTCACTTGTTGGTGAAGGATTAGATTTACTCGTTATAGATGAGGCTGCTAAAGTTAAAAGGCGAATATGGGATATGTATTTATCGCCAACTCTTTCCGACAGAAAAGGGAAGGCGATATTCATCACGACACCAGAGGGTTTCAACTTTGTTTACGATTTATTTCTCCTAGGCAAAGAAGATGATTTATGGGAATCTCATCAAGCCCCTTCATGGGACAACCATTTTGCCTTCCCTGACGGAAAAAAAGACCCTTTTATTCTCGAAAGAAAGAGGAATATGAGTAAAGAAGTATTCGACCAAGAATATGGAGCTAAATTTACTTCTTTTGCAGGTCGTGTTTACCCATTCGAGAGGGATTTAGATGTAGGGCGTTTCCCTTATAACCAGAATTTCCCTACTTTTTGCTCCATAGACTTTGGTTACCGTATGCCTGCTGTTGGATGGTTTCAGGTTTATAAAGTTGGAGGAATACATCATATAAATATGATAGATGAGATATTACATAAAACTAATATAAAAACAGACGAGCTAGCTTTAAAAATTAAGGCAAAACCCTATGATGTCATAAAATATTATGGCGACCCCGCAGGTATGCAAGCTCAAGGGCAATCAGGTATGGGGGATATAGAGATTTTTAGAAGAAAGGGTATTATAATTAATACTAAAAGAGATAGAGTATCAAAAAGTATATCTTCAGGGGTTTCGCATGTTCGAGGATTTATAGAAAACGCAGAAAACCAAAGATTTCTACATATAGATAAAAAATGCACAGGAATGATGGTAGATTTAGAAAATTATCGTTATCCTGAAGCAAAAGAAGGGCAAGATTTAAAACCTGAGCCTCTAAAGGATGGTTATCACGACCATGGTTGCGATATGCTCAGATATTTTTTTATAAACAGATTTCCAATTAAAAACCGACAATTTAAAGTGAGGACAAGATGATAAGTACAACATTTATGCAAAAATCAACAGTAGAAGACATTATAGCTGATTCAGTTAAAGAAACTAAGCTAGAAAACCAAAGAAAGCGTAGAGATTGGGTAAGAAAGATGCTCGATTACTATGGAGGCAACCATACGAACCAATATATTGAAGATTATTTTAGTTCTTCAGCTTTTCAGGAAATTCCTTGCTATAATGCTAATTTTACACGAAGATTTGTGAATAAAATGAGCAGAATTTACACAGTTGGAGCAAATAGGAATGTAAATAAGCAATATGAGCTCTTAACTATCAAAAAAGATGCTAGAATGAAGCATGTTGAGAGAATGACAAGACTTATGGGCACAGTAGCAACTCAAGTTATCTATAAAGAGTTTAATGGTATGCCTTATTTTGATTATAGACCTGTTTATTATTTTAATGTACACTTAAAAGACCCATTTACACCTTCTGCTATCATGTATCCTCTATTAATGCAACCTGAAGACATATCTATTTCTCAAAAAATGGAATGGGCTTACTGGGATGAATCAATTTATGCACATTATGACTCAGATGGCAATATAATTGATGAATATGAGCATGGATATGGCGTTTTACCATTTTTATTCACTCATAGAGAGGAACAAGTTGATGAATTTTTTGTAGACGGGGCGAATGACATTGTTGATTGTAATGAGCAGGTAAATATAGCAATGACAGAGATGCAACTTGGTTTAAGATTCCAAATGTTCGGACAGCCTTATATGACAGGGGTTGATAGTGATAAAAGGATAGAAAGAGCAGGTTCTGACCAGATTTTAGACCTTCCAGAGGGTGCAACTTATAATATTGCTTCTCCATCAGGCGACATTAACGCTGTAATTGAGAATATTAAGTTTCAATTAGACTTAGTTGCTCAAAATAACCACTTATATGTCCAATTTGCACAAGATGGAGGCGAAACTCCTAGTGGAATAGCACTAAAAATCAAAGATTTAGAGAGATTTGAAGATTATCAAGATGATTTAGACCTTTGGAGGATGTATGAACATGAATTATACTATATTGAGAGAGAAATCGCCGCTTATAACAATATTAACCTTCCAGATAAGCTAAAATTAGACTTTAATGAGCCTGAATATCCAAAAACTATACAAGACCAAGTATTATTAGATGAACATCGTCTAAAACACCACATGATTGATGAACCTGACTTGTTAATGGAATATAATAAGGATTTAAGCCGAAAAGAAGCTGAAAAAATCGTTGAAAAGAACAAAGAAACTCGTGATGAACAAATAGGAAACATGTTTGGCGGTCAAAACGAGGCAAATAATACAAATGACCTAGAGATTATAGAAGAAACCGATGAAAATTGATATTTTATCTAATTTTGATTTTGATAAGCTTGAAAAAAAATGGTCAAGTAAAATAAAAGTGGATATTTTTGAGCATGTAGCTAAAGATACTGAAAAAGTATGGAAAAATACTATAAAAACAAAAAATTTTACCCCTTTAAAGCAATCTACTAAAGAAATACGAAAATTAAGAGGTAGAAGCAGAACTCTCGGTAAACCATTAATAGATACAGGAAGACTTTTAGACTCTATAAAAGCCAAAAAAAGAAGTATTAGCCATATTGCTTATGGAGAATTTCACATGGAAAGACATAAAACAACAAAAAGTTCGATGATACCTAATAAAACAGTTCCTGCAAGAAAATGGAAGGATAAAAGATTCGGACACCTTACAAAGAAAACTAAAAAAAGAGTTTTTAAGGAAATAAAATTAGGGCTTAGACGAGCAGGAAAGGGGAAAATAATTGCAAGATTCTGAATTTAAACAATATGGAGATATTATAATACCTGAAGATGTGTATTGGGCTATTTGTGACGAATTAGAATGTGATTATATAGAATTTATGGGGATTTCTTAGATTTTGAGGAAAACTCTGTTTGAATTATTAAATTTTGCCATTCTTTTCTCTGTGCAGGTGTTGGTCTACGGCTTTTTAATGGGGGTACTCCTACTTTCTCTGCTCTCTTACGCCATTTATACCATTCCCTTTGTTTGGCATTATATTCTTCCTTGTTTTTTACTTCTTTTATTTTTTTCCCTTCTTTCATAGTTCTTAATCTCTGGCTTTCCATATTTCTTGGAGGTAATTCAACTTCTTCAAACTCTACATCAGCAGCCGCCTCAATAGCATTATCATCAATTACATCAGCACTCTCAATCTTATTTAAGAACATTTCATAAGGACTTACAGTAACATTAACAACATTCTTTATTAATTTCCCGCTATGTTCTAATATCAATCTCCCCGCTTGAACATTACCCTCTCTTGCTTCTCTAACCATAGCATCTAATATAGATGGCAACTTAGAATCAAACTCATTCATATAAGAATTATAAATCGCCAAATGAAACTCAGGGTCTTCACGCCAGTTCTTTACAACCTTATATGAAACACCAACCTTATCTGCTACTTCTTTAATCGAAATACCATGATTGAAGGCAAATAATAAAATCGCCGCCTGTTTATGTGGGTTACCCTTTTTCTTTGCTAATTTTGCCATATTATAACTTACGAAATTTAAAGTAATTTGTCAAAGTTCTTTGGAAATTCTCTTTTGGAAGTTAATTTTCACTTTTTTTGAGGAATGGTTACCCCCCACAAATTATACATCTCATACCCCTTACCCCTACTTATGCACAAATTATCCACATAGGTATATAGAGTGTTGAAAACTTGTTGATAACTTCTCCATACAACATATTAAGAACATATGCAAGGAAAAAATCGCTTCAAAGTAAAATAAATTAGGGTGTGGTATGGAATACCCATATTTAGCCCTAGAATAGCCCTTAATCGCCATATTAGTTTAAACCTATACAAGCATATACAAAACACCTTAAACATCATAGCAAACCATGTAGAATGTATTCTCATGAAGGGTTAACAGATTAGTTAAGTATAGAATTAAACAAATACCCTCTAAATTGCTGAAAGCAAAAAAAAATTTTAGTAGATTTTAGGAGGAGAAATAAAAAAACTTTAAATAAAAATAAAATAAACCCTTGACAATTCCGTGAAGTTTCGTAAGTTGTGGTAGTTAGTTTTTTGAAATAATCGTTTGTTGGTGGTGAAATAGAGGGGTAGCCCGAGAAACCTCGCCGACAAACACACTTGAAACCAAGTAACAAGTGATACAAATACCGACAAGGTAGCGAGGGGATAAGTTGGCGATACACTCCGACAAACCCCCGACAATACGGCACATAACAAACTGTAAATCTCCACAAGGAGTAGGTAGGGCGAAACACTGAGTATCACTAGGTAAACGAGGACAAGGCGGGGACGAAAGTCAAAACCGCGACACAATACCAAGTGTCAGATATATTAGCTGTGTAGATAGTGGCTAAATATCGAATAAAAAACTTTTTTTGTTGTTGTGTTTAGGGGGGTGAAATACACCCCCACAGATTTTGATTTAAACACACAAACAAGGAGATAAAAAAATGTATAGTTCAAAAATAACAGTCCATGGAGATAAATCTCATTTTAGATTAGATACTAAATATGAATATATAGAGGCTTTAATTGATGAAATGAGAGCAAATACAGAATATGGCAGTTTCATATTCAAAGCAATGCTTTTTTTAGATGAGGAACTTAAAGACGATTTCTATAGTCCTTCAGATGAAGGAAATTTAACATGGTATAAAGAACATATAAAAAAGCAGTTAAATAAATTAGATATAATAACATTAACTTTTTTGCTAAATGGTATAGAACAAGCTAGGGGATAATAAAAAATCTAAATAATAGGGGGGGCTTGAAATATAGCCCCCCATTTACACTCCTTAAAAAGATTTCAAAAACACAACAAGGAGAAGAAAAAATGATAAACACTAAATTAAAAGCTACATTTGAAAAAATCCAAAAGGTAAGATTAGAAGGAACTTTCGGGGCTTCTGAATGGGAAGAAGTAAATATAACGTATAATGTTGATTTCAATATGCTTAAACAATATGGCTCTTTTGAAATGTATTCAGATGATGGAGAATATTATACAGAGGGTGGTTTATGGTTTAAGAATGGAGAACTTACAGATTATGATGGAATATTTAGCTTACCCATTGAAATATTAGAGCAGTTAGAAAAATGGGGTTTAAATTGTAAGGATATGATAAAGTCATTATCTGAATAATATTCATTTTATAGGGGAGTATTTTACTCCCCTTAACTCCTTAAAAAGAATTTAACAAACACAACAAGGAGAAAATAAAATGAAATATCTAAGTAATTACACAGAAGAAAAAACTACTAAACTATTAAATAAATTTGGGGCTTTTTTTTGTTTTTCTGAGAAACAATTCAAAGAAAATAAAAAAGATGGTGTTATTTATTCCCGTTTATATGGTGGATTAGTTGCCCCAAAAGAAAATGTTAAAAGCATAATGAATGGTATAAGTAAAATTACTTCTGATGGTATAAAACAAGATATAAAAGAAAATGGTATTAAAAAAATAATTCATAGAGAATTAGCCAACTTTGAATGTCAAATTAATGGTGATATAACCAATGCCGTTGATGTCTTAATAGATTATGGTATAAGTAAAGAAGAAATTAAAAAAGAATATGCTATATTTTATCAGAAATGTATTGATAATGATTGGTTTTAATACTTTTCATTTTATAGGGGAGTATTTTACTCCCCTTTTAACCTCCTTAAAAAGATTTAATAACACAACAAAAAAAAGGGGATAAAATGATACAATTACAATATATAGCAATAAATAAAAATAATGATAAATTATTCTTTTGGGCTTATGGAGATTATACGGCTAAAAAACATAATAAATTATTAAATGCTAGGCATTGGGTTATAAATCATTTGGATTTATCTGAAGATTGGAATTATCAACCAACTGGTAAATTTAGAAATGTATAATTATATAAGGGGGTATAAAAACCCCCTTTATAAATACCCCTTAATAAAAGATTTTAACAAACACAACAAAAAAAAAGGGGATAAAATG
>VTLG01011211.1_pt1 | contig 31549 bp, 41 predicted proteins | sample 4694571 | NCBI WGS metagenome assembly VTLG01 (sample SAMN12604809, study PRJNA352737) | marine metagenome | biome: ENVO:00000447; feature: ENVO:00000209|ENVO:00000569|ENVO:01000036; material: ENVO:00002151; isolation source: viral sequences binned using virsorter ...
AATGAATATTTTGTTGGAGCATTAAAAAGTTTATTAAATACAAATTCTAGACAATATAAAAAACATAGTATAACTCTTTGGGATGCAGCTGTTTATAAAATACAATGGAATGAAGGTAAAGGACCAAGGATAGATGAAGCTAAAGAATCTATGGATGAAATCAAAATAGGATATGAAAAATCTCAAGAAAAATTAAAAGAAATTAAAGAAGATTTCTTTATTATAGATAGAAAAGGAGAGAAGAAAAGAGTTTCTGCAACACAGATGGTAGATTTAATGATTGGTACTAAACCTATCTATAATGCAAAAGGAGATATGGTAAAAAGAGGAACAGGTATAGTATTACCTCTTATGGATAAAGTAGAACAAGATTATATTAAAAGTAATTATAAGAGAATACAAAAAATGGCAGGAAAGAGTTTTAAAGTTTATTATAAACCAGTTACTTTTGTGAATGACGAACATCCAAAATATTGGCAACAACAAAATAGTAGATTGTTTATGGACAAACAAGGTTTAATTATGCCAAGTAGATTAATTCTATTTGATAAAATAGTTCGTTCTAAACACAAATTAACTGTAGGAGATAAAGTAGTAAGAAATCATTTCCATGAAAATGATATAAAATGGATACATTTTCAATTGAATATACGTGAATACATGGTAGACAAATATGGTGATTCATCAGGAAGAATAGATTGGACTTATTATAAAAACATTAGTTCTGAAACTGGTGAAAAACTTACTAAAAAAGAGAAAGCAAAAGGCTTAGAAAGTCAGTATCATAAAATAATAGATGAAATTGAAGGTTATAAAAGAGATTATAGAGAATTAGAAGAAGCTGCTGAGATAGGACATATTAGAGCTTTTTGGCCTTTATTACAAGAACAAACACGTGGACAAAGAAAAAGAATACTAAAAGAATACTTGCCTCAAGAAATAGAACGTATCAAAAAAGCTACTACTCCAGAAGAATTGGGTAATATATATCTTGAAAGAGATGTAAATGAAGGTTGGAAAACTCTAGAATCAGCAAAACAAGAATTAATTGAATTAACAAAAATGAAACTTGAAGGAATGTCTAAATATGAAAATCCTCATTTAAATGCTGAGGTTGAACAACAATTACTTAATATGCAGAGTACTAGAAGAGAACGTCCTTTTGTTGCTGGAACAGGATCTCATGGACATTTAAAATCACGTTCTAAGATACCAGTCCCTGGTTATAGAACTGATGAAAATGTTCCTTTAGAATATGCAAATAAAATATCTAGAGGTTGGAGTCAAGGAGTTGCAGCATTATATGCTAGAATTAATATAAGAAATTTTGCTATAAAAGGTAGAAATAATCCTCAAATGAAAGATCATTGGGAAAATTGGCAATATTTTATGTTAGATCAATTAAAATCATTCATGAATTATCCAAGTACAAGAAGTATTGAACTACATGGACTTAAAGAAAGTGATGTAACTTTTTTAAAAAAATGGGCTAAGGTTAATTTCGATGATGATAAAAGACCAGGGGGAGATATTATTCAGAAAAAGTTAATAAGTGATTTTTATAATTATGCTACTCCTTCATTAGAAGCACAAGCTAAAAGAAAAGGAGAATTAAAAGCTGTTATGCATCATTATTTTGTAATAAAAGATAATAAAGTATTAGATTTTCGAAGAGATTCAAAAAATAGAATTTTAAATGATGCTCTTGCGGATGCTCATAGTAAAGGTAAGACAGTAAAAGAATTGTATGCAGAAAAATTAGCTCAAAGAACTATATCATTTAATAAATGGATGGATGCTGAACGAAAAAAGAATATGAGAAAAGAATTAGAAAGTGGAAATATCGATAAAATTGCTTATTATAAATCAATGAAAGGCGTTTATGGAGATGAAGCTGTTGGTAATTTTATGTTGAGAATGGAACAAAGAACTAATAGAATGCTAGGAAAATTACCAGGAGATATGACGATATGGAAATCTTTACCTGAAAATCCTACAGCTAGACATAGAGCTATGGTAGAGAGGATTCAATGGATTTCTGATCTAGAAGGTAAATTTGAAATGATTTCTTTATTATCTCACCCTAAATCTGGTATGGCTAATATGATTGGTGGTACTGCTAATACTATTGTTGATACAGGATGGACACATATCCGTGGTGCTTATAGTCCAAAATTATTATTAGGAGAAGTTTTTAAAAATAAAACTTATTTAAAATTTGATCCAACAACAAAAACATATAAAAAACATCCAATAAAAACAATGGAAGATGTTTATGACTGGGTAGAATCATTAGGTGTTATTGAAAGCAATATTCAACAAGAATTAGTTTTACTTAAAGCTCAAGGACCAACAGAATGGGGCCATTTTTTAGATGCAGTAAATAAAAAAATGGTAAGATATATTAAGAAACATGGATTACCTAATGATAAAAAATCTAGAAAAAATCATGAAGATTATAAAGATGCAACTATTGGAGAATTAGCTAAAAAGCATAGAGTAAGTAAGAAATTTGTTGATTGGGGATCTACTGTAATGAGTGTAACAGAAAGACATCTTCGTGTTAGATCTTTCTTGGCTCACTATTTAAAAGCAAGAGATATATTTGCTGATTCTCAAGGTAATATAGAATTAACAGAAGATTTTATAGTTGAATATGCTAAAAAAGGGGTTGCTGCTTCACAATTTATCTATCATGCTACAAATAGACCTGGATTTTCTAATACTGCATTTGGTAGAATTATGACACGTTTCCATCCGTATGGTTGGAATAGTGTTAGAAGAAGATATCATATTATACAAGACAATTTGATTTCAGAAGGTTTTGCTAGTACTAAAGATATGGGTTTTGAAGCTAATAAAAGATTTCAAAGACAAATTCAAATGGATTTATTTACTTCAGCATTATCATTAACGTTTGCTTATTCTATATTTGAATATGCCTTATCTCCTCCTATGAATTGGTTTATAGATTTTTCTCAATTATTATTTGGAGATGAAAAAACAAGAGAAAGAGCCTTCTTTAGTCAATGGCCTAATCAATGGATGGCTCCTTTATCTATTATCACTCCTCCTTCTGGAAGATTTATATTACCACATATAAATGGAATGATCAATGGAGATTGGGAAGCGTTCTCAAAATATACTTTTGCAACATATTTTCCTTTTGGAAGAGTTACTAGAGATATGATCCGAACTACTAGTCGTCCAGAAATGATAGCTGAATATATGGGTGGTGTTCCAATACATCAAATAGGAAGACATATTAGAAGAAGAAACAAATTTGCTGAAGAACATTATAACCAAGAAGGAAGAGACTTATTTCCAGATTTTATCTCCTAAGGCTTAAAATAGCACCTTAACGACACTATCTTGCTTTAGGTGAACAATGTAACCAAAAAAGCCGCCGCCGACTCTGGAAGGGCCGTCGTCGGCTTTTTTGGACATTATACCTTATTTAAACGCTTTAGAATTTCTTCTATGATTTCTACTTCAGTTTCTCCAACAAAAGGTGCTTTCTTGTAATTTAATAAAGCTGCTTTAATAATCATTAATTCTGCTGGATTATAAAGATCAATAGAATTTTCTTTAGTGTATTTTCTTGCCACTAGTTTCCTCCTCTATTGGATTTTCCAATTTATATATTATATCCATTAGATCCATTTTATTTGGCCATCGTTTCATTATAACAACTATGAAAGATAACATTTCTTTAATCATTTCTACTTCATCTGCTGTCAGACTTGCTTTTGCCATCATTGTACTCCTTTTCTATTTTAATTAATCGTATCCATTCTTTGTATGGTAACACTGCTAAAGGATCTTTACGATCCATACGTGTTACAACAATATCAACATCATCTCCATGAAAATCAGGATATAACCATTGAGCAACCTTTTTTCTTCGTTTTGCTTGAATACAATATTCTTCTACCATAACATCAACTACTTCAGATTTACCTAACGACCTACCGTCTGAGGCATAGGCCCTCTTTGCAGAGAGCCCTTCCTCTTTGGCGATATTAACACATTCTCTTTCAAGATTGTTACCACGAATCTTGTTTCTATGCGTCATATATTTTATCCGTAGTTGGATTACTATTATAATATCTAAATGATAATCCTAATGCAGCTTTATGAAGACCAACTTCAAACGATAAATTCTTACCGTTATTTAAACTGGTGATCATAGAGAATTTAAGATATTTTAATAATTGTAATCTACGTACAGACATTCCGTCGTGCTTGTATTTTCCATATTTAAACATGATATTCTCCTTTTTAGACTTTAATTTGTGTGAAAGTGAAAGTATTATAATCAAAATGTGCTGTCATTTCAAAGCGATTCTCGTCTCTGGATTTTTCTGAAGAAATCGTTCTAACAATTTCAGCTCTATTTCCTTTAACAATTAACACTTTATCAGCTTTTTGAACTATATTTGATGAGCCTTTTAAAGAATGAAGATTAATAGTATTATTTACAGCACTCATTTTATTTAAATGATGTATAGCAATAATAATAATGTTATTCTTTTGAGCAATTTGTTTTAGGTGATCAACAATAATGTTTAATTTCTCAATTTCGCCTTTAACAAATTCTACTTGTAATTCATCTGTTGTATCAATTACTAATACATTAGGATGATATTCAGCTACTACTTTCTTTACTGATTCTATCTTTGGTGCTATTGACATAATATTGATATGTTTTAATTCCTTTGCAAAACTAATATCTGAGTTTTGATAAGCATTTTCTACCCATTCTTTAGATTTTTGCTTTGCAATTTGAACAAATCGTCTAAATGTCAATTCTTCAATCATTTCCAAAGATAAAAACAAAGTATCTTTCATACTTTTGGTTACTATATTTTGAACAAATGCAGACTTTCCTACTCCTGTATCACCTGAGACAACGACTAATTCTCCTGGTTTAAACATAAAGGAAGGAACATTCCAAATATCTTTTAAATTAATAGATTTACTTGGTAGATCATTTTTCATATAATCTCTTAGATTTTCTTCTAATTGATCAATGCTTTTTACATCTAACGTGTAATCTTTTCGTTTCCAAAAGATACATTTTGGATCACAATATTCTGCCATGATTGTATCATTACAGCCATATATGTAATTTCCTTCATATACATTAGTTACAGTTCTTGATACTTCTTTCTCTGATAATGTTCCATTAGTCCAAGTTAACATACCATTTAAAGTAACAAGAAAAGGAATTCCAGCTCTTTTATAAGAACTAGTCATCCGCATAAGTTTCATATTTCTCGATCCTTTTATAGGACCTTCATTAAATACATGTTGCATACATGATACAACTGTACTTACATCTCCTTTTTTGTTTCCGTTTCCATTGGTAACAATAGTAGGAGAAGCTACTATCATAGATTGTAAATAAGGTTCAGTTTTACTATCTCTATTAAGTGTTTTCCAAAATGATGAATGTTTAGTAGCTAGATGCATATAATCTTCTTTTGATCTTGCTGACTTTTTAACATCATCATAAGATAATTCATTTAATAATAATATAGGTAACCATATTTTAAATAAATTTTCTTTTTTGTTTAAACTCCAATTTGATCGAATTACTCTTGCTTTATCATAAATAGAATCACCAAAATCAAAATGTTTTTGCATTGTGAGTTTTAGTTTTTCATTTAAGCTTTTACTTGGTTGTAAACCAAATATATTTAATAATTCAATGTGATATCCTGTTCCACTAAACCAAACATTAATGTCGTTTCCTATTACACCTTTATCAAGTAATTGAGTTATGCAATCAAGAATGTATGCTTGAAAACTATCTTCATTAATGTCTCCTTTATCTATATCTATTATGATACGATCTAAATGTATCAATCCCTCATATCCTTTAACTGATTTCGTTTTCTTTACATGATCTTCAAACGTTTTGTCAAAAGTATAATAGGAACGATACATCTCATCGTGCCATGCGTTATTTTGTACCGAACTTTCGTAATCGTCTAACGTCGTCGTCACATTACGATTCGTAATGCTACCTTGAACGATTTCTACGATACTATCCTGGTTATTCTCCATCCTTTACTTTTCCTATTTTGATGTGTTAATGTCTCTAATTCGTAACCTCTTCTATTTAATGTATCAGATGAACGAATTGTTCTAAATGCCCTAGAATAAGTACTTGGAGTGTACGTTTTCTGATGAGCTAATCTTCCATAATTTGAAATTTCATTTTCAAAATCAAAACTATAGAAAACATGAGTTCCACTTCTAAATCGATTATCAATCCAATTTAGAATAATCTCTTTTGCCTTCACTAAAAAGGAACATCATCAACTGAAACAGCCTCTCCACCGACCATTACATTATTTGATGGTTTCTTATAGTTTCTAGGATATCCTTTGTCAACTTGTTTTTTAAACGATTTTTCAAGTAATTCAGTATTATCCCATGAAGACATAACGCTCCAGATTTGTCTTTTATATTTTCCAGTAGCTTCATAACTAATACAAGCAACTTCAGCATTTGCTAATTCTACTGTATTAATTTCACCTACATCAGAAACATTAAGATCCTTACCTGCAGCAAGATACAATGTATTTAAATCATCAGGAAATTTACATCCTGTAATAATACCATTAGTATCTTTCTCAAAGTTTTGATTAATGAAACAAGTATATTTATAATTGTTTCTACTATCTTCAAGAGTCAATTTCAAACTTGTATCATTGTATTGTGATTTTTGTTGTTCTGCACCTACAATTCTACATTTATTAATAAAATAACCTTGACTAGAATTATTTTCTGATTTTGTTTTAGTACCTGTTATAGCCATTATCTTAATGATCCTCCATGTTTTAGATTATCTTCTAGCTGTTTTTCATAAGCTTTTTCCGATTCTTCTTCACTATTTTTTTTTACTGTTTTAGTTTTAGGAACTGGAACTTCTAATTTAGGTTTAGCTAATCCCATAAAATGGTCAACTGATTTTTTCCATTTAGTTTTTGTATCATAATAACCGTTTGATCTTCTTTCAGTATAGATTTGAATTTCTTTTTTTGAAAGATGTGGTTTAGCTACTGTAAATGCATTATTTAATATTTCAAGTAAATCAACTGTTACATGTGATTTTGCTTGATGTATTTTAGCATTTACTACTTCTTCAGCACTTGCAAATTGATCATCACCACCGTAACCAGCATATGCTAATGCTCTGCCGACTGCTGATGTTTCACAATTTTCAATTGCTGAACTTTTATTGACAAATCCCGTATTATCTCTTTCAGCTGCATGTCCTACAAAATATATTTCTGGACATTCTAAAGGATTCGGAATTACTGTTGCTTTGAATACACATTCATTACATGATTCGTTATTAGATGTATCATGAACACTTTCATACCTAAGTAATTCAGTGGTGATTGTACATCCTTTATTTTCTTGACGAAATTCTCTAAGACGATCTTTAATTAATGTGTAATTTTCTATATTAAAACCCATTTAATTTCTCCTTATTATTAATGTTATTTTCTTTTTAATTTAACTTTGTTCTCCTAAAAAAACAAGTTAAATAATTCTATCACAATCTTCTTCCCAGGGAACAATATCTGCTGTTGAATATGCATCATCTGGATCTTCTGGATCAATGCCTTCTTTAGCAACGACAACATCTTTCATAAGTTCGCCTGTTGAAGAACATACAACATCTCTTTTTTCATATTCTCCTGATTCTAGTAAACTATCGATAAATCTTTCATCACTAGTTCTTTCATCTTTAAAATCAAGTATTTCCTGTATTTCTTTTGCACTAAGTTCTTCAAACATTTTATTTCTATATTCTTTTGGTATTTTCATTTTTCCTCCATTTTATTAGGTAGATCTATTTTATTAAATCTACCTAATATATTACACTTTGACAAGTCCTTTATTTTCTAAAAATGGAACTAGAAAATTAAAGACTACTTCTTTATGATATGGTTGTTTAGTTAGTATCTTTTTAATGGTACTACATATCCAACTTCCACTCATATTACTACAATAACTTGTAGCTTTAGCATTACAAGGTTCTGGATCTCCTTCAAGATCACTATACCATGTTTTTTTGTATTGATTTAATGTTGGTTTATAAAATGTATATTGCTGAAAATGTTCAGCACCCATTCTTCCATCAATTAAATAATCAGGTTGTTTGTAGAGTAAAATCTTTTCTACTGCATTTAATCTACTTTGCATACTATCAAAACCTAATATGACTATATCTTTGCCTGTTGGTTTATATTGTAAAAATTCTCTAGTAATACATTCTATTGATATATTTTTACCACCAATTTCTTGACAAATCAATTTTAAAGCATCAGTTTTATGTTCATTTATATGCCATTGATTATACATTGATACACCAATATTTTCTAATGATACTGTATCCATATCATATAACTTTAAATCAGTAGCACCCATTCTAACAAGTTGAGTTGCAGTGCTACTTCCAATAGCACCACAACCTAACATGTGATAAGTGTATGAATTAAAGTTTGTTACAATACCACTATATCGTTGAGATATCATTATATTGCCTCCTCTTTATTACTTGGTGTTTCATATTGAGTACTACACCAATCTGATAACACTTCTTCAATACTCCATCCTATTTCATGAACATAAATTAAATGATCAGCTTCAATATTATGAGCTATTAATCTTAATTCATCTTCATCATCAATCATACCAATTCGTAATTGACTTTTATTCTCTTCTAATAATTTATTTAATGATTGAATTTTAAAAGCATAAGTTCTAAAAGTAGTTACATTAAATTTATAATCTTGAAGATATTCATCAACTTTATCAACTAAAGAATCCCATTCTGGATCTGAATGTTGATTACGTGAATGTATTGCTGGAGAATTGGTTACTAATGGTACTGATAATTGAGTTCCTTTAGTTTCTGTATTAAAACCATTATTGTATCTACCACCTAGATATGAAGTCGAATACAAAGGCTGTGTACAAAGCTCTTCTATTTCCTTCACAATTTTCTTTGGTATTTTGCGTTTTAATTTCCTTATTTTCAGATCAACATCTTGATGTATAGGATAAGGTTTCCAAATATTTACTCTAAATAAATATTCTTCTCTAAGATTAACAACTAAAGATAAAGACATCTTACCATTATTAAACTCATTTATTGCTGTAAGATCAGTAGGACTCCAAAATGCACTCATAGTATGATGACTATGCCACCAAACAAATTGTATTTCTTTGTCTTTATGTTTCATAGCTTCTTTTACATAGTAAATTGATAAAGCTTCCTGATCTAAAACAGTATTTCCTGATGATATTTTTTGTTTAAGAATAACTGGTGAAAATATTTTCCAATTTTCTTCATCATCTTTTACAGCAATCATCATTCCTCCAATTTCAGATTTATAGTCATCGTAAGCATGTTTAGAATATTGCTGTATTTTATTCCAATCTTTTTCAAGAATATAGAATTCACTCATTAATTCCTCCTTTGAGCTATTGCCCAGTTTATCATTTCTATTTCTATAGCATTCTCAACTTCTTCTACTTCTTCAAGAGCTTGAGGTTCTTTAGATTCTTCTTTTAATGGAACAGCATTATCTCTTGCTATTGCATATTCAACAAGAGATAAATAAGCATTACAATCTTTTCTTAATGTACATTTAATTTTATCACAATTATCAGCCATATTGTCATATAAAGTATCAAAAGAATTTTCATAAAACTTATTTAACATTATTTTAACTCTACTATCATTACGAAGAGTGTTAAAACCATCATATCTATCAAGAGGATCTTTCCATTCTACGAAATTCCAAGACTCATAAGGAAATTCCTTAGTAGGATTATTCTTTTTCCATCTTTTTCTCTCTTCTGATTGAGCAAGTCTAAAAGAAGCATATTTACATCTATCTGGATCTTGTGCTATTACTTTTCTAAAGTCTTTTGACCATTTAGAACTTAATCCAATTATACTTTGATGTAAAGATGATAAAGGACGTGTTCCTGGTATATAGTAATAACTCCATAATTGTAAATTCATTATTAATTCCTTAAAATTTAAATTTACAAAAGATGTTTTTATAGCAGTATCTCCATTACCCATACAAATATATGTAAAAGAAGGTTTATTATGGTAATATGAATTACCATGAGGATGATACGATCCTCTATCAGCTGCTTCTATATCATTTGGATTTTCCAATAAATCAGACTTAAGAAATACAGTTTGATTTAATAATCTACCAGTTTGTTCAATATAACTAGATAAATTACTAGATATAAATGGATGTCTAACAATTGGAGATGATGCATAGCTTAGATCATTTATAGGATTTATACACATTGCACCCATTTTAACTATTGGAGAATATCTACTTGAATTTCTTCTTGAATAGTTATTACTATATGTAACTTCACCAAGAGGATCTTTTAATAACAAATTAAGCCACCCCATAAAACCAATTTCAAATAATATTATAACATCTCCCATTGGAATTGGATCTAATTTTTCATTATTTGATTTACATGGTTGAATTGAATGATTTTTCCATTCTACAATTAAAGCTAATTTTGCTTCTTGGAAATTATCTACTTCCATTTCACTATTTAACATTTCTGCTTGTTCATCAAAATGATCTAAATCATAACTTATGAAAAGATTGAAATGAAAATCTTTATGTAAGGAATTAGCCTTTTCTGTTACTTGAACTAAAACCTTCTTAAGATTATCATATACTACTTTAATTTCATCAGTATTATCTCTCCATGATCTTCCTTCAAATCTTAATTGTCTTAATTGATATTCGATATCTGCCATTTCATCTCTAAGATGATTAAAAGTCCATCTAGAATATCTTGAAAAGACTGAAGCTATTGATCCTGGTTTATCAAACCCAAAGGCTTTATTTGCAACCATATGTTTTAATCTATCTCGTGTTCCAGGTTTAAATCTAAAAGTTTTAGTACAACCAACACCTTCATCTTGAACATAACATCTTTTTTGCTTGTCCCATCGTTTAAACCATTTACTATTAAAATGTTCTATCTTTTCTAGTATTTCAGATTGAGGACCTAATATTATTTCATCTGCAATATCTTTTATTTTAATTTCAAGATGTTCTACAGGTATTCTATAATTATCAACAACATAACTTGCACTTTTTAATTGTTTATGTTTATTTTTCATTTTTTCTCCTTAGTTTAGACATTAAAAAATTTTCAATGCTATAATATAACTCTCTACCTTTTTCAGTATTTTCTGTTCCCCCTTGTTCTGACTTCTTAACACACTCATTATAAATATCTAAATGATACACCACTTCAAAATATAAATCACTTGCTATATCATATATATTTTCTTTACTCATTTTTTCTCCTTTTTAAAATAATATCTTTCTTAATTAATCAAAAAAGATTAACTAAGAAAGATATTAATAAACATGTTATTGTTTTTTCTTCTTACCACCTGTTTTATTAGATGATACCACAGCAACATAATCATTTGCTGATACTGTTGTCGTGTCATTACTAACAACTGTATTTACATTAACAGTTGCACTAGAACCAAGAGATAATTCTGATCTTAATTGACCAACACTAGTACTTTGTGTTTCATAATCAGCAAAGACTGAACTATCTTTCATTAGTTTTATCGTAAAACTACTTGTAGCCATTTTCACTACCTCCGTTTTTATTTATCTTTTTCATTTCTTTACGCAATTCATTTGCTAATAAATATGAATAAGATAAATTGGTTAGCAACCTTTTTATTAAGATTTGAATTACTTTATTATCTTTATAATCAAGTAATCTTATCTTTTCAGCGGTTGCATATACTGAAGCATCTGCTATTTCTTCAATGCATTCTTGTAGATTATCTCTACCATTAAGTTCACTATCAAATATTGGAACCTCTTTTTGGTACTTTTTAGCACCTGCATTTAAACGAAGTAATAACAAAAATTTTAATTCTTCTAAATATGATTTTGAATCTTTCCATTTTATCATTTTGTCTGCTTCAAGTTGTTCACTTGAAAATTCAAAGTAGTCTACTATTTTTGAAAGTATGTAATCATTATTAGTTAATTTATTTTGAGCCATATTTTTTTCCTCTATTAACATTAAATTGCCACATCCATGGTATTTTACGATTATGAATAACAACTCTATGAAAATACCACCAACCGTTACCATTGTCTTTTATACAATGATAACATAAGCGATGGTAATACCATGAATTAACTACTTCATCCATAGGTGTTTTCATTAAGAATGTTATTCTTTTTCTTAATTGTGCATCTTTGGATAAACCTAATTTATGTAAATTATAATTAGTATTAAGATACATTTTTCCATGATGTTCAATCATTTTTTCTTTTTTTTTCATTTTTATCCTTTTTTTCTAGTAATGTAGAATTATTCCAATGTAATTCTATCATTTTTTCATTTAAATAATCACTAATAAATATATTCTTTTTATCTTTATCTTTCATTTTAAAACCTTATAAGTTATAACATTGCAAAGACCAACTCGTGATGGTGATAGTTAAACCTTCTAGATTTTATCCTATTCCATACTCTATTGTTATAGGTCTTTTTTAGGGATAGTGCGACTTTCCCTGTATTGACAAGGCTTATTTTAGTCATATAAAACTATTTAGTTTTAAACAGACATTATTTAGCATACAATGTTTCTATTAATTTAATTATTGAGATACTTAATTTGGAAAACAAACTACGATGATAGTATGAATAGAAAAAACAAAAAACCAAACTAAGTATCTCAAATTATTGAGGAATTCTATCAACTATACGATATGCGTTGTATGACTAACTACAAGTATCAGATGAGTATAATAAAACATATGATAGGAGTATAGGATTTGTTGAATTCCCCAAATTTATAAGATAAGAGGTGTTTAAATTAATTCTAATAGATTTTCATATGTTAATCTCTATCGTATGAATAATTTATCCTGCAGAATAAACTATTGTAAACTACTATTAATAAAAACACCTAATATCTACACGAAAGTGAAGCACAACTACCGATAAAAATCTACATAATTATCATAGTAATCGTCATCTGCTTTTTCTTTCATTCTATTTCTTATTCGCTTTGATTTAAATAGGCGATTATAAATGCTACTAATATCAAAACGATAGCCGCTAATAGTGTAAATTCCATTATTTTTCCTCTTTTTCATTCCATTTACCTTTAATTTCGGACTTAATATTATCAGGAACTTTAAGTTCTTTATAGGATATATTAATTGTCCAACCGTGTTCAGATGAATTAGGACTATCAACTGCTTCAATTCTTATATCATATTTTTCTGATATAATCATTTCCTCAATTCTTTCACTAAATCCATCAGGATGAATATAGGCTTCCTCAGATTCAGAATCAAAATCATACATATGACTTTCTAAAACTAAGTATCCAAATTCATCTACAGTTAATCTATTTAAATGCCATAATTCCATATCACATTCGCCCTCTTTCAAATGCCAAGGATTTGGATGTGAATGTTCAACAAGCACAGTTTCAGTAGGAGCATTATGAGATTTTGCTTTCTTTTTCATTCTCACGATGCACCTACCTTTTTAATATTAGCAACACATAAATCTATAGCTTGTTCTAATTCACTTTGATGTGCTTCGATACTTTTAGCCATAAACTTATAGTATTTCTTTAATTGTCTTAAATACTGTAGCTTTCTTGTTTTAGACATATCCCAAGTAGTGGCGTCTTGAGGATTATCAGAACAATCTGCTTCCATAGATGTTTGATAGAAATCAGTTTTAAGTAAATTGTATTCATAACCAAAAGCTTCTTTATAGATTTTATCTATTTCCTCTTTACCTAAAAGAGATTCTAATGCTTTTAATTTATAACTACAATACATCATCATTCTATTCCCGCTACTAGATGTTTGATTATGAGCCCATTCCATTTCAACCCATCTCAAGTCCAAAACAAAACTTCGTGCTAATCTTTTACATTCATCTATCGTAAAAGATTTATAAGTTTTAATTTGTTTATCAACTGATTTTTGATAACTTTTCTTTCTTTCAATTTCTTTTTCTACTTCTAAGGCTGTTTGTTCTTGCTCAAATTCCTCAGCAAAAACAAATTCTCTTTTTTGTTCCATTATTGTTCCTCTCTATATTTTTTATTTAAATGAATATCAAATTCCTTATCTGAAGCTTCTTTCTTTTTTATATCCATTATATGTTTAACAATTCGTGTAGATTGTTCTGTTCGTGTTAGAATAGATTTCATTAATACTCTATATCTTATCCAATCTTCATCATTCCATTCGTCCATTCCATATTTTAGCCATTCTTCTTCAGAATCAGCTGAAATTGGAGGACCAGTTAAAGGATTGTTTTCATAGTATATTTCTAAGGCTTTTATTAAATCTTTTTCCTTTTTTGCTTTCATTATTATTCCTTTTCGTGTTAAGTGAATACAGGGAATCTATCAAAATACTTCGACAAGCTATTTCTACTATAAATTCCCTATATTCGTCTGAGATCATAACCATTACAAATAATCCTTGACTGGTACTTACTTGTTATGATTTATTCACTGAAACCAAATGCCTAAAAGAGGAAGTAGCCAACCTACTATATCTTTTAGGATATAATTGTCTTATTTAAAGAGCGATTCCTATCTTTTAAAACAACTTTTCCGCATTTTAAGCACTTAGTTTCAAAGTTTCCGCCTATAAATATTCTTTTAAATATGTTATCCATATCTTTAAGAATAAAAGTTGGTGGTTCATCTTTTGGTAATAAGATTACATTCATCAGTGTTACCTCTTACTTTCGTTAAAAAACTATATTGAATAGAAATAGTGCTCTAGTCGTCTTAGTAGGATTTTAAAACCATACTACTTCTATTCAAAGTTTTTGCTGGGTTTATAGAAGGGTTAGAGTGAATCTTTCCCTTGTATCCGATTGTTCGTTATGAGAGTTGGCCCTGGTAAGCCGAATAATAAGGTATTACAGAATCTTTCAATTCTTATCTTATATTTATTAGATTGTATCGCTACATAAATACATTGAATTAATACATTAGTTAGTAGAAACGAACACAACATTAAACTAACATTCTAACCTGGTTTTACAGATTAACTTATTCCATTAATAATCACTCTTTGCTTTGTTTTGGATAACTGCAATTCCCTTTTTTACTCAACAGTAAAAACTTGATACCAATTATAGTTGGTAAGGGTTTCAGTTCTCTATTCAGAGAATCCTGTTAGACAATATCTAAAATCACATACTTGTAGGCCTTATTAAGAGAGCCTTTTACAAGTTTCTATAAACCAACAAATAAACATTGTTAGCAATTCAATATTTATTTGCTTGCAAAAATACTTATGAGGGTAAATCGTATAATAAGACGATATAAGGTAAGAATGCGTGATGATTACAATCTACCCTCAAAAACATTGCCAAATACTTAATTTATACTTACATAGAAGTAAGATTGCTCTTGATTTCTATTTCTATCATAGAGGCAATTACTATGATATCGGATTTTGCAATATAATCTAATAAGTGACTTCTTTTTATACTTATTAAACTTATATTTTGGTGCTTGGTAATAATTCGCTATATACTCTACTAAATCCGCCTTATACATCGGAACATAAGCCATTTTATACCTCACTTGTTGGTTACTTACACACTTATGCGTGTAAGGTATTAATAGAAAGACATTTTCAGTCTGCACCCCTGTATTTACTCACTTAAAAGCCTCAGGAAGAGGGATTAAGTGAGAGATATTTACTGTGAAGGAGAAGAAAGCCTAATAACCTTGTTTCTTATTATAGACTTTGAAAGAAGAAAATCTCTTATCTTTCTCAAAGTTATAAAACTTAGTCATCACTTGTTTAGAAGTATGTAGAAAGAATACTTCATTCAGGAAATCAACAAGGGCTAAAACTTTCGCCTCTGAATCATATACTGAATTCTCAATTAGAATCTTAGATTCTGCCTGAGAACTACAAGCTGGCATTTCTACCAAATTGTTAGGATTATACCAGGTTCCCTCAAGAGTGACTTTATATTGCCTCTCTGGATTGTCGCCCGCCATTACAATTTGGCCATTATCATCAGTTTTATAAGGAGAATTGATTCCTTTTAAACCAGCAATTGTTGTAGTTGTAACAACTTGAACTCTTGCGTCATCTAAAACTGATGATTTATTCTTTACTGAATTAGACATTTAATACCGCCTTTATAGTTAAACTGTGAGATATTCAAACGATACCTACACAGAGATGATTGCATACTGCCCCCTGTTCTGTTCGCAACGCAGCATGCGTTGTGAACGCAGAGTGTTTAGTATTTTCGACGATGTTGAGTGTTTTTGTTTTTCTCAACACGATTTGAAAATACAAAGAAAGAGAACAGGGGAGTAGTATGTGTATATACCTCGTACGCACATTCTACTTGCATTTTTAAAAAATCGGTTATAAATTACAGGATGTCAAAGTTACCAAAAGATTTTTTAAAAAAAATTATCAATGCAGAGTATTTTGAAAAATTTGATATACATGAAAAACGTTGGGTCAAGGTTCCAGTGGAAGCAAAGCATCCTGGCGTACAACGATTAAAAGAAATGATGATCGCAGAGATAGAGATCAATGTAATCAGAGAAGCGATGGAACTTGGACTAATATTTCCGAATGATCGGGATTATGATTAGGTGTAAGGTATTAACGTTAATAAGAAACGTTAATGAATACATTAATTTATAAGATAAATTAATTACGAATATGATAAAAATAACAAAAAAACTGAAAAAAAATAATTTTAAGTCTGTAGATTACCCTATATATACTGGGGTAGAAGCAGATGAAGAGGGTATTATATATAAATACTGGCAAGAATGTAATCCTGGAGACTGGGGGATCTGTGATGATGAGTATGTTTCAGAGTGTATATCACGGAATCAGTACAAAGATAATACTGAGATGGTGTTTCCTTTTGGTAGGCAGTGGTTAGGGAATCATAGGAAGCTAGAATTTGAGCCACATTATAGTTCAGGGAACTTTTGTACTGTATCTACAAAGTCCTATAATGAATTAGAAGCTCAATCTAGAAGGACAGAGTTAGCTGTGGATGCCTTTCTAGCGTACAAAACAGCAGGTAAATCGCCAGATCTAGACAAAATAGGGACAATCTATAGGCCAGATCAAAAAAACCCCAGTATCGCTGCAAAAAAATTATTTAAACTAAAAGAGGTTAAAAAGATGATTGAAGAAAAATTAAAAGAAATTCTTACGGATAAGGAAATTGATGAAGGATTTGTTTTAGATGTAATTAAAGATGCGATTGAAGTGGCTAAAGTAAAAGAAAGTAGTGCAGATATGATCCGTGCTGCTAAGGAATTGTCTATATTTTTAGATATGGCACCAAAGACAAAACAACTTACAGAGTCATTAGAGGTCGATATGACACACCAAATAGAGGATAATTATGAGAAACAACGTAAAAAGCTTAAAGCAACCAAAGTACAAAGTCTCGATGAAGAAGCATCTTGAGCTCTCTTCTAAGGACGATAATCAATTAGCAATATTCTTAGCAACGCTACATGATGTTGCTAGAGATATGCAAATTAATGTAAAAATTGTTAGAATAAGTGAATAAAGAGAAATTGATATTGAAAATGCAACAGGATATGTTGCTATTTGGACGGATGGTAATGCCAAATATGTTCACTGAGGATTCTCCTAACTTTCATTATGCTATTACGAAAAAGCTTTTAAGTCCTAAGGTAAAGCAGTTAAATATCATTGCTCCTCGTGGTCATGCTAAATCTTCTATTGTTGCTGGAGTTCTTCCTTTATACCATTTGATGTTTGATAAAGGGCCTAAAGTTATTGTATTGGTGTCTCGTACGCAACAACATGCTGTAAAATTATTAGGTACAATTAGAGACGTATTAGACTATTCTAAAGAATTTAGACACTTCTTTGGATATTGGGGACAGCATAATGCACGAAAATGGGCTAATGCTGAAATAGAATTAAAAGACGGATCAGTTATTATATGCAAAGGAACAGGACAGCAAATTAGAGGAATCAAACATGGGAACCAACGTCCTACGTTATTAATCTTAGATGATCCAGAAGATGAGAATAATACCAAAACAGCAGAAGCAATGGAGACAAACCTTCGTTGGTTACTCCAATCAGGTGTTCCTTCCTTAGATCCAATGAAAGGGAGAGTATGTGTTATTGGTACTCCTCAGCATGAACGTTGTATCGTTGAAACCTTAAAAGATATGAAAGGATGGGATAATCTTACATTTCAACCTGATATGGAAAAAGGAGTATCATTATGGCCTGCAGTATGGCCAATAGAGAAGTTGGATCAGAAAAAAGAAGAATTAGAAAGTATTAATCGTATTTCTGTATTTTATAGAGAGTATCTATGTCAGATTGTTGGTGATGAAGAAAATTTATTTAGACAAGAGCATATAAAGTATTATGAGGGATATATCGAAAAAGATGAGCAAGGGTTGTCAACTCTCATCCTGGCGAACCTTAATGGGAAGCCAGTAGATGAGAGGAGACCTGTAAACATTTTTACAGGAGTCGACCCTGCATCTAGTACTAAAAGAGGAGCAGACTATTCTGTTATTTTTAATATTGCTATTGATGGAACTGGAAATAGATTTGTTTTACCTTACTATAGAAAACGTGCTACTCCATTAGATCTAGCAGATTCTATTATAGATAACTTTAAACTATATAAAAGCTCTAAGACTAGGATAGAGTCAGTAGGATACCAAGAGATGCTAAGGCAATATATCAAGGAGAAGTCAGCAGATATGGGATTATTCATTCCTGGATTAGAGATTAAAGAGAATCCTAGAACACAGAAATCTTATCGATTAGAAAGTTTACAGCCTCTATTTGCTAAGGGAGGTGTATATATACAAAAGACAATGCAACCTTTAATAGATGAATTGTTATTATACCCTAGAGGGAAGCATGATGATTTACTAGATGGGTTCTTTTATGCAAATAAAAATGCATATAAGCCTATCCATGAAGGAAAAGAAAAGAAGAAAGATAATAGGACATTATTCATTAGAAAAAAGAATTGGAAAATATATTAGAAAGTACTTGACAAGTATACATATTTTGTTGTATTTTCCGTAAGGAATTTATACATGCAGATAGATCTAGTCAAATATTATCTTAATTTTAATAATTTTATTAAAAAACTAGATGAAGTTGAGAATACTAACATACCGAAAGGGTACAAGTTAATAAAGAAATATGCCACAGAACATTCAGAAAAAGACGACAGCGACAAGAACACAAAGCTATAGAGACTTAGAAGACGTTTATGGTTATATGCCTGGTAGATTACAAAAACCAGGGAAACCTAAATTAGAAGAAGTCGAGATATCTCAAATAGTATTAAAAGATTATAAGTCTTCTAGAGAACTCTGGGCAGAAAAATTTGCTGAAGCAATTGAATTTCGTGCTGGAGCACAATGGACACTTGAAGAAAAAGAAATTCTAGAGGGAAGAGGACAGGCTCCTATCGTTGTAAATCGTATTCACCCTATTGTAGAAACTGCAAAATCTTTACTAACATATAATTATCCTCAGTTTAGAAGTACGGGTAGAGAAGATTCAGATAGACAAACAGCAAAAGTTTTCTCAGACTTATTTCAGTATATATGGCAAAACTCTTCTGGCAATGAAGAATTAAAAAAAATTATAGATGATTATTATGTAGGTGGAATGGGTGTTATGAATGTTTATCAAGATCCTATGGCTGATTTTGGTAAAGGAGAAGTATTATGTAAATCAATAAATCCATTAGATGTTTTTATTGATCCGAATGCAACAGACTCTTATGCTCGTGATGCTGCTCATATCTTGGTATCTAAATGGATTACAGATGAACAAGCAGAGCAAATCTATCCAGAGTGGATGGATATCATTGAAGATTCTGCTTCTGAGAATAGTGCAAAAGAAAGTTATCCTACTACTGACTTAGCATCAACTGAAGGACAGATATTTCAAGGAGACGAAGAAGACGATCTTCATACGAAAAGAAAGTATATTGAACGATATACTAAAGAATTGCATATGTATGCAAATGTATTTGAACCATTCTCCAATAGAGAATTTTTATTTAATAACTATGAATTTAATAAGTATCAACAAAAATATTATATGAGAATGGAAAAGATTACTGGGGAACAAATTTTTATATTTGATGATGACTCAGTCCTTGAAATGTTTCAAATGATTGAAGATATGGGTCCAGTATTTCACTTGAAAATGCCAGAACCTGAAATAGATGAACAAGGACAGATGCTTCCTCAACCACCAGAAAGAGTTCCAGGGATGGAAACTGAAGATGCTATACCAGGAAGTACTACTACATTAACTCCTTTAACTACTGAAGAATTAATAGGTATGGGAGTAATATCTGCAAATGAGATAGAAAAGTGTTGTGTCAAACAAGTAGTAAGCGTTGGAGATAATTTATTGTATTCTAGAATATTACCTGTTGAGGATTATCCTATTATACCATTAATGAATATACATCATCGTAATCCTTATCCTGAATCTGATGTAAGAATATTTAGACCTTTACAAGAGTATATTAATAAAATTCGTTCTTTGATTATTGCTCATGCAAGTACTAGTACTAATGTTAAATTATTAATTCCAAGAGGATCTGCAGACATACGTACTATCGAAGAAGAATGGGGAAGAGCTGGCACTAGTGTCATTGAATTCGATGCCGAACTCGGAGCTCCTATAGTAGCGGGGCCAGTACCTCTTCCCAATGAATTATATAAGAATGAAGCTGATGCCAAGTATGACTTAGAATATGGGTTTGGTATTTTTGAATTAATGCAAGGAAGTACAAGAGATGCACCTTCTACCTATAGAGGAACATTAGTTGTTGATGAGTTTGGACAACGAAGAATTAAATCTCGTAGAGACGATGTTGAGAATTTCTTAAATCAATGTGGAAAGGTAGCTATTCCATTAATGCAACAGTTGTATACAGAAGAAAAAGTAATTCGATTAGTACAACCAAATGGATCAGAGAAGGAAGAAAGATTTAATTTCTATAAGGAAATGGACAATGGAGCTGTTAAAAAATTCCATGATGTTGGAGTAGGTAGATATGATATACAAGTAGTATCAGGTTCTACATTACCAACAAATAGAATGGCTTTATTACAAACCTATCAAGAATTATATCAAGCTGGTTTAATTGACCAGGTTGAAGTATTGAAGAAATCTGAGCTAGTAGATGTTGAAGGAGTTCTAGAACGTTCTGGACAAATGCAACAAATGGCAGCACAGATAGAAGGATTACAAGAAGAATTAAAGAATGTGAAAGGCGACTTACAAACAGCTAGCCGTGAAGAGCTACATGCTAAGAAACGCCTTGAACTAGAAAAGTTTAGCTCTAGTTTAGATAAAGTATCTAACAAAGCTGAAGCGGCAACTGCGTTATATAAGAGTAGGCTTGCCGATGTTGAAAACAATCTGATAAGCTCCGCAGAAACTGTTGAGAAAGAACAGCTTCGTGGAGAGTTGGAAGGAGAAAACGAATGAATAACGAGAAAGAGACACAGGTAATTGAAGAAGGAGCGGTAGAAGAGACTGCCAACGAATCCGTTTCTGAGGATGCCATCTTTAGTGAAATATTTGGAAACAATTCTGATGAGTTTGTTGCACAAGTTCAGGAAGAAAATGATCCGAATGTTTCAATGGGTGAACCATCTGAAGTTCAAAAACCTAGTGATCCTAAGGAAGACACTAGCCAGTTTCAGTACTGGCAAAGTCAAGCAGATAAAAGACAAGTAGAATTAGATGAATTGAAAGCAAAAATGGCTGACGTTGATGATGTATTGCCAATAGCAAGACATTTGAAAAGAAATCCAGAGCTTATCAATAAATTATCTGATGATTCAAGTCAGGTATCTAAGGGAACAGTAGTAGAAAAACCTGTTAAACCAAAGAAACCGTCTAGCTTTGACCATTCCGAAGCACTAACTGATCCAGATAGCCCATCTGCCAAGTATATGGCAGCTAGGGATACTTATGTGGAAGATATGTCTGAGTATATATTAGGAGTTGAAGAAAAACGATCTATGCAATTAGAAGAACAGCAAACACAACAACGAAAAGCTACACAAGAGCAACAGTTGATTCGTGACTTGCAATCTAATTATAACTATACACCTAATCAGGCTCAGGACTTTATGACAAAGATGAGTTCACCAGAGTCTTTATCTTTAGACAATCTTGTGAAGTTACATCAAATGGATACAGGACAAGATCAACAACAATCTGTTGTTAACTTAACTGCATCTGGTGTAAATAAACAACAAGTAATGTCTGAAAGAAATAAAAGGCTAAGTATCCCGAAACCTGTCAGTGTTCAGCCAAGTGTTAATGTGCAGTCATCAAAAAAATCAGCGGAAAACCAAATGATGGATTCTATGCTTACTGATTACAAAAAAAAGAATCCATTCACTTAACAAGGAGATGAATGATGGCTAACATATATAGTATCAATCCAGGGGAAGCTGTTCAGGGCACGTCGATTAACGTCGATCGTAGGATTTTTAACTTCGGTGAAAGAATCGCTGAATTAGCACCCCAACAATCACCTTTCTTCGCTTATTTATCTAAAGTATCTAAGAAACCTACAGACGATCCAGTCTTTAAGTTTCTAGAACAACGACATCAATGGCAAAGACGTAATTTTCAAGTTCAAGCAGCAGTCACAAGTTCTGCACACAGCGGTACAGACTCTAATTGGAATGTTACAACTCTTGACTTAGATGTGCTTTATGATAAATTTGGTAGAGAGGTATCAACTGCAGTACAACCGAACTTTATTCTTGTCGGTCAAATCCTTGCAATCGAATGTGAATACGATGCAAATGGAAGTGACGCAGGAGCAGGTTCTGAAACTGCAGCAATTGCTTACTACAAGGTAACAGGAGTAGATCTGACTACAGATGCTGCTGCTGCCCGTGTAGCAGGTAGCTTTATTAAAGTAGTAGCAAAACCAACACGTTCAGCTGACGGTGCGGAAGCAGCAACAGCTGGAGAAATCACTGAAGCTTCAGCTTCTAAATTAATTTTTAGAGCAGATGGCGACGGTCAAGTAGTTGGTACTGCATGGGCTGAAGGAGCAACAGATCCTGAAGGCTGGGCAGACGAGTTCTACAACAGAGAAGGATACTGTCAGATCTTTAAGACTGCAGTACCTCTATTCTCTGGAACAGCTCTAGCTACTCATTATCGTGGAGTCAGTAATGAATATATGCGTGTATATCAAGAAAAACTTATGGAACATAAGATGGATCTTGAAAACGCATTCTTATTCGGTATGGGATCAGATGATTCTACTGCCACAGGTCCTGTTCGCAGAACTTGGGGTATCGTACCTTATACTGAAATCTACGGTAAAACAAAAACATTTGCTTATGCAAGTGCTAACTATGATCATTTTATTGATGCAATGGAAAACGTGTTTGCACCAGAATCTGGAAACAGTGGTGAAAAACTAGTTCTTTGTTCAAGAAAAATCCTAACTTGGTTGAATAAACTAGGTGGATCTTCATTCTTAGGCAATACCATGGCATTAGGTTCGCAACCTGATAATGCTGAATCAACTAACCCTTATGGCTTAGATGTTCAGAATATTAAAGGTGCATTTGGACACCATGTAACAAGAGTTAACACTCTATATGGTAATCTAAACTTTATTGCAGAACCAATGTTCAGAGGTATTCATGAGAATACAGCGATCATGGTTGACTTGGCAAACGTGGCATATCGTCCATTAATGGGCAATGGTGTATCACGTGATACTCAAGTCATTACTAATGTTCAAAACAGAAATGTTGACGGAAGAAAAGACATGGTTCTTACAGAAGCAGGTCTAGAAATTTCTTTACCAGAAACACACACTGTATTGAAGTTTAGTTAGTTTAACAATGGGGGGGTTGGAATATACCCCCCTATGATCACAAAGGAGAATATTATGGCATGGGGTGCATGGTTAACAACAAGAGCTGTTCTTGGTCGTGCTTATAAAGCAGACAGAGCAAGAAGAAAAAGAAAAAAAACACTTATTAACGTCCAAGATGGAATGCGACAAACAGGACAAAAAGTAATGAAGGTTACTTCTCAAGCAAGTGCTGATGCAGGAAAAGTTTATGGAACAGCAAAAAGAACAAAAAGTGCTAAGAAGACTTTAGGCGTTGCAGCAAAAACAAAGACTGCAGGAGATACTTATGCTGGAATGAAAAGAGGAGTTAATTGGATGAAAAAGAATCCAAAAGGATCTGCAGGAGCAGCAGCAGCTGGAGGAGGAGGAGCTGTTGTATTAGCTAGCATGGGAAAGAAGAAGAAGAAAAATGGAGGATATGTATAGTGGCTAAAGAAGTTAAAGCTATAGGAAAAATGAATAAAAAAGGAATGACTATAAAATTTTCTAGTAATGGAAAAGTAAAAACTGTACGAATTGGAAAACCTATTTCAAAGAATCCAGCATTTAAACGTAAACACGGTCCAAGAGTTAGTCCTTCTAACCCTCCAACTCCAATGAAGAAGTTAGTTCGTGGAGGAAAAAAAGCATTGAAAGTAGCAGGAACAGTTTTACGAAAAGCGTTACTTAAAATATAAAAGGAGATTATTATGGCTAAAATTAAATATGATTCAAAAGGTGCAGGAATGGGTAAGAAAATAAAAGCCCTAGCACAAAAATCAACTACCCCTCAAAGGATTGGAGTACTTGGTGTAATAGTCGGGGGAATAATGTGGGGCAGTATAAAGAAAGCTAAACAAAAGAGACAAGAGAGAAGAAAAAAGAGACAAGAGAGAAGAAGTAAAAAATCTAACAACTAAGAGAGGATATTATGAATATAACACTATTTGTAGTGAGAAAAGCTGGGAGAGTAGCTAGGAAAACTGGAAGATTCTTAAAGAGCAAATATAAAAAAGGCGGTAAAGGTCCAGGTAAAACAAAACGTACAACTAAATCAGCAGATATTTATAAATGAGCTTGAAAACAGAAATAGAAGCAATTGTTGGTGATATAGACAGTCCTGACTATACTGCACAAGCAGTATTATATCTGACTGAAGGGGTTAAGTTTATCACAAAATATATTATGAATAATCCTGAGTTTGAGAATAGACTGACATCAAGTGCTACGTTAAATAATAGTTCTACTACATTATCTTTAGTTAATATACTAAGAGTAGTGAGCGTTACAAGAACAGATGGATCAGTAGTAAGGAGATGTTATGAGATACCTCCTTATAAAGCTGGAGAGTATGCTGATATTAATAGCATATTTTATACAAGTAAGTTAGATCCTAAATATTATGTAGAAAACAATGTATTAAAAATAATACCTACGCCTACAGCTTCTCAAACTGCTGTTGTAAGAAAGATACAGCCAGATACAAGTGTGGCATTATCAGATACTGCTATAGATAATTTTCCAGACGAACTTGAGAGAGGTGTTGTTCTATATGCTTCAAAAGAATTATTAAGAAAATTTTTAAGTGTTAAGAATTCTGGATTACCATCTAATATGAGTATTCCTAGTACACCAAGTACGGCAACAGTAGCTACAGTAACTGTTGGTGCTTTAGGGAGTGCTCCTGCTTATACTAAAACAAGTTTAACATTAACTAGTGCTCCTAGTATTAGTGCATTAAGTATTGGTGCTTCTGCACCAGCATCTATAACATTGGGAACAGTTGCTTATACAGATGCAAGTGTAGGTGATGCAGCAACTACGGGAGAAGCTGTTGGAGCAATTACAATTCCTTCTATTACAGATGCAAATGTAACAACTGTCGTTCCTTCTTATACTAAAACAAGTTTATCTTTAACAAGTGCACCAAGTATTTCTGCTTTAACTGTAAGTGCTTCTGTACCATCTACTATATCATTATCTACAGTTTCATACACTGATGCTTCAACAGGAGACGCTTCCTCAACGGCAGTTAGTGCAGTAACTATTGGATCTGTGGCAGACGCAGATGTAACTACAGGAAATTCTAATATAGCTGCTCTTCCATCATATGGTAAACCTAGTATAAATATGACAGCAGCTCCTAACCCTGGTGCATTAAATATTACAACATCAATCCCTGGTGCTCCTAGTGTTACTGATGTTACCGTGGGAAGTTTAGGGACTGCTCCTTCTTATACAGTTCCATCTTTGAGTTTAGATTATGGAACAATATCTGGTTCAGATACTACTGCAGGAACAGAAACAGCTCTTGGTGTTGATGATTTCATTTATAGCGAAGATGTAGAATTAGCTTCGGTATCTTTAGAAAAACAACAACAATTAATAGAGAAGTATCGAGTAGATATACAGAATAATTTAAATGAATTCCAAGATGATGTTGCTGAATATCAAGCTAATTTACAAAAAATATTACAACAAGCAGATGTAGAATCAGAAGAATCTTCTCAAAAAATACAAAAGTATTCTCAAGAGATTCAAAGTTATTCTGCTGTAGTTGGACAACAAGTTCAACAATATCAATTAAATTTAGAACGAGAAATTCAAATATGGTCTACTAAAAGAAATACAGAATTACAACAATACCAATTAGATGTTCAAAACGAATTAAATGATTTTAATGAAAAAGCTTCTAATTATCAAATTGAAGTAACAGAAGAATTGCAAAAACAAAATGTATTATTAGAGAGAGTTCAGGTTGATGCTCAAGTTGCTTCTCAAAAAGCACAACAAGATGCAGCAGCTACTACAGATGTAGCTAAGTTCAATAAGCAAAAAGATTTACAGATTAGTTTAGAAGCAAGGGCGAAAGATATGGAAGCTCTTATGTCTAATAATACTTCAAAAGTTGCTGACTATCAAGCAAGAGTACAATCATATCAAATTCAAATTAATGATCAAGTACAGGAATATGCTCAAAACCTTGAAAGAGAATTACAGTTATTTAATATACAAAGAAATACAGAACTTCAGAAACATCAGAATGATATACAAGACGAACTAAATGAATTTAATAAAGACAATGTTCGTTATCAAGCAGAAGTTCAAGAAGAATTAACTAAGCATAATACTGCTTTAGAGAAAGCTATTGCTCAAGCACAAATAGATGCAGCTGATGCACAACAAGAAAGCAAACTTGCTTCAACTAGAAATTTACAAAATCAACAAAAAGATTTACAAATTAAATTAGAAGCAGCTGCTAAAGATATGGAAGTTATTATAACTCAGAATAGTGCTAAAGTAGCAGATTATAATGCAAGAATACAGTTATATCAAGCTCAAGTTGCTGATGAAGTTCAACAATATCAATTGAATTTACAGAGAGAACTTGAATTATTTAGTGCTAAAAGAAGTACTGAATTACAAAAACATCAAAACGACATACAGGATGAATTGAATGAATTCAATAAAGAATTAGCTATTTACCAAGCAGACTTACAACAAAAATTTAAACAAGCAGATGCAAGTTCTGAAAAAGAAGCAATGGAAATTCAAAATTATATGGCTGATGTAGAATCTTATGGACAACAAATAAACAAAGAAGTTCAAAATTTTAATACAAAATTACAAAAAATTTCAATTGATTATCAATGGTTACAAGGACAATACCAAATGGTTGTGCAGGATCTGATTCAGTTTTTACAACCATATTTACCAGCGTCAGCTATACAGGGGGTACAAAATGAAGCTACAGCAAATGATTGATCTAGTTAAGAAACATCATGAAAACTTAGGAACAAATGAAATTATATATATGCTTAATCAAGCATCTGATGAATTCTGTGCAAGAACTAATATGTTAGATGAAGCAACGCAGTTTGATACTGTAGCTAATCAACGATATTATGGATTAAAAGAAAGTGTTTTAGAAATTAAATCAGTTGACATAGTAGACAGCGATGGTAATACAAAAGAAATTAAAAGATTAATGGGAAGACCAGAATATAGGGATTTAGTATAATGCCGAGCTACGATAAAGTATTTGAAAAAACTATTAAACAATATGTATGGTGGATCGAAAGAGATTCTGTAGGAATAGCTTTGTACGATCCTTTACAGGCAGATACTAAAAGATTTCTTTCTCCAGACGCTGCTTATACAGTTACTCTTTTCTACTATAAGAAAGCAGACCATTTTAATACTTTAGATAATAATAGTTCTGCTATGACTGAACAGAATGAATTACCTACGCAATTCCATCAGTATCTAGTAGATAAAGCAATTCAATTAGGGTATGAACAATATGCTGATGGATTACAACATGCACAATATTTTAATGAAAGATTTGAAAGAGGAATTAGAGAAGGAAAGATGTTCTCGAATAGAGGAAGAATTTCTAGCAATAGAGCAGTTAAACAACATGGATTTTAATGGCTAATAGTTGGAGAGATGGAGAGTTTGGTTTACAGGGATTTGATGATGTTAATTCATCATTTGATCTGTTATCACAAGCACTAAATGATGATGTTCCAGGAAATTATACGGATATTGCTATTCCAGGTGATGCGTCATTTGGTGATATTGCAATACCAAGCGATGAATCTTTTACCAATATTAGTGTTAGTATTCCAACATATACTGATATTAATAAACCAAGTAGCAATATATATACTGATATAGCAATACCAAGCGATGCTACTTATGATGATCAAGGAGTAAATGCATAATGGGTGGAAGTTTAACAAAACCAAATCAGATTAAAGATATTTATAAAAAGTTAGTATTTTATGATGATAATAAATTAAAAATTGATAATGGCACAGCAGATGTAATTATTACAGATGCTGATAATTTCGGTGAAGATACTGTTGCAGAATTAAATGATACAAATATTACTTCACCTGAAAATTGTGCTTTATTGAAATACGATACCGCTTCAGGCAAGTGGATAGATGATAAAAACATAGATGGTGGAACATTTATATAGGGAGATAAAATGGCGAATACGTTAAAAGTAAAAAGAAGTGCAACATATAGTTCTACAACTAATCCAAGTAGTTTAGCTTATGGAGAAGCAGCATGGAACAATGGAAGTTCAAAGTTATTTATTGGTAAACAAACAGACGGCGGTGGAACAGTAGAATCATTCCATATTAGTTCTTTAGCAGATTTATCTGTTGGAGAGGGGTTAGATATTTCTCTTGGATCAGGAAATACAGATAATGCAGCTACATTGTCAGCTGAAGATGCAACATCATCTAATAAGGGTGTAGCATCATTCCATACTGATAACTTTTCAGTATCAAGTGGTGCAGTAACGATTAAAGATTTAGGTGTTGCTACAGCAGAACTAGCAAATGATGCAGTAACTGGAGCTAAAATAGCAGATAATGCTATTGATAGTGAACATATAGCAGCAGATTCAATTGATGCAGAGCATTATGCTGCAGGATCAGTTGATGCAACTGCGTTAGCAGCTAACTCTGTTGATAGTTCAGAATTAGTAAATGGTTCTATTGATACAGCTCATATAGCTGATGATCAAGTTACTGCTGATAAAATCGTAGATAATATAGCACTTGCAGGTAATTGTAGTACAGTAGGAAACTTTACAGTAGGTGGAAACTTTGTTGTAAGTGGAGATACTACTACATTAAATACTTCTACATTGAGTGTAGAGGATCTAAATATTACATGTGCTAGTGGAGCAGCAGATTCAGCAGCAGCTGATGGAGCTGGACTAACAGTAGCAGGTGCAAGTGCATCAATCATATATGACCATACAGGGACTCAATGGGAAATGAATAAACCATTAGAAGTAACTGGCACTTTAGCAGTAACAAGTACATCAACATTCACAGGAGCTATTACAGCTTCTGGTGGCTTTGCAAATACTACCTTCGATGGTGGTACTTACTAAACATAGGATTAATAAATGGCTAATGTTTTAAAACTTAAGCGAGGTTCAAGTGTACCCGATACTAATGATATAGCTGCTTACGAGATAGCTTATAGAACTGGTACACAAGAATTGTATATTAATGACGGTGGTACCGTACGTCAAATTGGATCTGCAGGAAGTGGTGGTGGAGACATTGAAGGCGTAACTGCTGGAACAGGCTTATCTGGTGGTGGCACAACTGGAACAGTTACTTTAAATGTAGATGCTTCTCAAACTCAAATCACAGCAGTTGGAACTATTGGAACTGGTGTATGGCAAGGAACAGATGTAGGTGTTGCTTATGGTGGTACTGGTGCATCTACTTTAGCTTCTGATTCAGTATTAACAGGTACTGGAACAAGTGCAATTACTGCAGAAGCCAATCTTACTTTTGATGGAACAGATTTAAAACTTATTGGCGATGACAAAGAAATGAGATGGGGTGCTGGTGGAGATTTTAAAATTTATGTAAATAGTGATGATGCTTACCTTGTCAATGCTACAGAAGATAAAGATATGCGATTTATGGTTAATGATGGTAATAGCACAAGTGGTGCTAATGTTACTGCTTTAAAAATAGATGGAAGTGATGCTGGAACTGCAATCTTTAGCAATAACATTTCCATACCAGCAGCTTCAAAACTTTATTTAGATGGTAATGCTGGTGGCACTTATATAACTGAATCAGCAGGAGATTTAATAGATTTATATGTTGGTGGTGTTTTATTAATGAGATTTGAAGAAACTGGAACAGATTCTGTATTTACAAGTGATAATGTTCATTTAGGTGTTGGAACTCATAAAGATTTAAGAATATATCACAATAGTTCTTCAAGCAATAACAATATAGAAAATCATAGTGGTAGTCTTTATGTCACTAACTATGTAGATGATGCTGATATTATATTTAGAACTGATGATGGAAGTGGTGGTGTTGCTGATTACATAACCTTAGATGGTAGTGCTTCAAAAGTAACATTTTTTGGAAGTAGAATAGATGTAAATAGCGATGGAACTGCTCAATGGGGTAGTGCTGCTGCTCACGGAAGATTAACTTGGGATACTAATCAAGCTGTTGTTACGACTGTAGGAACTAATGATTTAACCTTAACAGCTGCAGCTGGACAATCTGTAATAGTAAATAACTATCAACAAAATGTAGATTTTAGAGTTGAGGGCGATAGCATTGATGATATGATTTTTGCTGATGCTTCTTCAGGGAGAGTTGGTATAGGGGAAGATAGTTTAGATGCTAACTTACATATATCAGGCAGTCCAGTAGTATTAAAATTTGATAGAGTAGGAACAAGAGCTTTACGAATGGGTATTCCTGATGATAGTAATAAATTTATATTTGCAGATAGTGATGATTTAAAATCAAGTCAACATATGACTATTGATGGTTCAGGGAATATCGGCATAGGAACTGTATCGCCAAGTTATAAATTAGATGTTAATAGAGCAGATGCAGGTATTATAGCACAATTTCAATATGGTACTGATACTGATGGTAGAATACAAATTTATGCAGATGCTAACGCTGGTTCAATAGGAAATGATAGTGGATTAGCA
>VTLG01001703.1_pt1 | contig 31548 bp, 56 predicted proteins | sample 4694571 | NCBI WGS metagenome assembly VTLG01 (sample SAMN12604809, study PRJNA352737) | marine metagenome | biome: ENVO:00000447; feature: ENVO:00000209|ENVO:00000569|ENVO:01000036; material: ENVO:00002151; isolation source: viral sequences binned using virsorter ...
CAAAAAATGGGTTTGTATATGTTACTGTTTTGCTTCCGCTTGATGTTGTCAAATTACTTTCAGCGATGGTTCTTTCTTCCATATTTAATTTAATCACAATTTGTTTTACATTACTAGACGTTTGGGCGTCATCATTTGACAACTTTAAACGAAATTTTGCAAACTTAAATTTAAATGTTGCTGATTGTGTTATATCTTGAAAGCTTGTGCAATCTGCTAAGGAAGTTGTGGACGTGGCTATCTGAACCCTATGGAAAGCGTGGATCTGCTCCGTTCCGTCAAAAGGTGCTTTGGCTTCATCAAATAATAAAGACCCTCGACCACTATCAAACAGATCGTAAGGGTTTTCTGCATCTAGGGTTATTGATGGTTCTATATTCCCATCAAATATTTGTGTGAGTGAAAGAGAATTACTAAAATTGTAAAACCCTTTAGCATCTCTGTTTGTATTATTGAAGTTTGGGTTTGACGTTGTATCTGTTCCCCCAAGTTCAAAATCACCCTCCACGCTGTCGAAATTACCTACTGTATCGTCAAAATTAGTCACAGTATCTAAAGATAATATTACATCTCCTGACGGATCTATTTTTACCGCAAGAGGAAATGTTGCATCCATTTGGTCTGAAGCTGTAAAAATATTTGGAGTTTCCGTGAACGTTGATATTTGTTTGTAGGCTTGTATTGCAGAAATATTAGTGGTCACTATTGTGGCTTCTGCGGAGGTATTGCCGTTTTTATCTACTGCTTTAATAAGATATGAACCCACTCTAGCAGGTACTACAGCGTTATCGCATTTTCTTCTAGGGCATCTGACTAGGTTTGTTGAGTTTAGCCAATTAGCACCAGTTGTAACATTTTGGTAGCGTATTTCATAAAAAGATATATCTAGGTCGCTATTAGCAGAAGGTGGAGTCCATGTTAGCTTTAGATGGTCTTGCCCGTGTAACTCAACCCCAAAATCTTCTACATTGCTTGGCGGTTCAACCCCCCCAACTATTGCCCTTGTAGTTGAGATAAACGTACTTTTAGACCCTATGGTGTTTACTGCCCTTACTCTGACTTGATACGTTGCACCATCAATCACATTAAGATGTTGATATTCAAGAATTTTTCCGACTGCTATTTCTCTAAACGAATCAGTTACAGCGTTCCCATCGGGGTCTAATGTCTGCTTTATTTGTACCTCATAATTATCAACAAAAAGGTCTGTTGACGCTCCAATAGTGATTAACATTCGGGTAATAACAATTCCATCGGCATACTCTACCAATTCATCAGCTAGTGTTATGCTTGCAGGGGGTTGTACTGAAAAAGGGTTCGGTAGCGTGGTATCTGGAATTGTTGGTACTTCCTGTTGTGTGCCGAATGTGTAAAAACTATCTTGATGCTCTGAACATTTTAAACTTACTGTGTGATCAGTATTTATCGACATTCCCTGTACTCTAAAGGGTTTTGCAGAAAAAGCAGGGGTTGCATGAGTGACGTTTACGATATCTCCGATCGCTAGATCTAAAGCTGTGGCGTCTGCTCTTAAAGATATATCAAGGCTAGTTCGTGAGCGTCTAAGTATTATTTCTGCCATTTCTTGTGCTTGATATGGACTTGTGAACATAGAAAAGTCAAATCTTCCCTCTAGTAAAAGACCACCATCAGCGGTTTTCATGTTGGCGTGCTGATCTGCTGAAGCTAAGCCTGTTTCGTCTACTGGTGGAAACTGTGCTGTGTCTGATTGATAATTTTTATCTGGATTTATGAAGTTTACAATAACCCTGTTATATCGTGAGTTCTTATTTTTACTTTGGACTGTGATACCGCCTATAATATTGTCCTCTGTCAGCGTTATTGATGCTGATCCTGTGCTTTCGACTAAGATGTTATACTTACCACCAGAAAAGTTCAGATACGATCTAGACCCCCTTACAAAGTTTTTGACGTTATCTATAGCTTTTACTGACGTATCTACTACCGCATGACTATCCATCAAATCAATTTGACTTGCACCGCTAAAGGGTGTGATATTTGTGTCACATACATCTGTGGCGGTCTGCCAATCTGCAAAATTACTATCGAAATAGCTGTTTGTTATCCCCATTCCAAACCTATCGTTTCTGAGATAGTCTAATAGCTGTAAGATTGGGTTATCGGAATATTCCCATGTTGAACTGGTGTCTGCCCTGTGGCTACCGCTACCGCCTGTAACTGTTCCGTCTAGATTTGGGTTGTAGACTTTCCGACCCTTTATAATCGCTTGAACTTTAGGCAATGACCCAAACTTATCAGCGTTCCATTCAAATCTTAGAGCCAGATATGCCAATCCTCGTAATCTGTGGTTTGATGTCCATGACGTAAGTGTAGATAAAAGGGTTGATGCTGATTGTGAATCTGTTCCCAAATGTGCTTCTACTGTAATTAAACTGGAGTCAGCAAAGAAGTTTGAATCTGAACTAGCTACTGTTCTTTGTGTACCATCTGTTAACGCTCCGCTTAAAGTAACTTGGTTTTCGTTTACAAATAAGGTTTCTACGCTGTTTATTTCTCCTTCGCTAAGAACTAAAGCCATATATAGATATTGATTGTCTGTGCCAGATGTTTCTAAGAATACGACATTCCCCCCGACTTTTCTTGTTCCATATACCACAGGAATAGAAGCGTTTGCCCTAAATTTATTGACTAATATCCCCTGTGCTTGCTGTTCCGCAAAGTCATCCCCGAACTCTGGTATTTCTGGTTGTGGTATTAGCCACCCTACAACGTCTTCTACTACGTCTACGACTACATCAACTACATCCCTTACGAAATCGCCTACATCATCAAGAAAATCACCTACAAAATCACACATTTACGCTAATCTCCAATTACCGCCCATATTTTCAAACCCAAGTTTTTCTAATACAGCACCTATTTCTATTTTGGTTGTGACCCCCATGACTATCGGCAGATCTTCCGCAACATTTTTTACGCTATCTATCAGCGTTTTTACTAGCTTAAAATTTCTATATTGTTTTTTGATGTATAGAATATTTATGTTTATAAGTTCCTGTTTGCTAAACCAATATTCTGATTTGTGGAATATACAACACCCAATAAGTTCTTCTTGGTCTAACTCTTTTACAAGAATAATCTTGCCCTTTTGTAAAATAAAATCAATAAATGCTTTTAGTTTTGGCTTATCTACTTTGGGTAAGTCTACGTCAACTAGGTCAACTTCTTTAAAATTTATCAATAAATCAAAGACCTCTTGGAAATCTTTTTTCTCTGCTTGGTATATATGAACGCTATTCATACCCGACCCCATTTAATGTCGCTTACAGTCAAAGCGGAAAATTCCATGCCTTTGTCGGAAGAAAAAAACCTTTTTTGTGAAGTATCTGACGTTGTTCGCCCACTTTGTTTAGAAAAGTTACCCCAATGTGACGTAACAGTTAGGTTTATACTTGCTGATTTTGTGGTATCCGTAATCTTATATTCGTCTATAGTTCCGTAGAATAAAAGAAATGGATCTGAAATAAGGGCAAGATTCGCATCTAAAAAACCTCGATAAACAAATACATTATCGTTAATGATATTTTCGTTAAGTGCTATTGATATATAGGTTTGGTCTACACCAGAAAGATTAACCACAAGACTATTCTTTGAGGGAGCGTTTGTTTCGCTGACCCCTGTTATTCCTCTAAAATGTCCGTTTGCTTGATAGGTTCTTGAACTTCCTGAAACGCTTGATGTTATGTCAAAGCTTGCATTTGTTAAATATACTGGCGTTCCGAATCCTAACTCTATAAGTAGTACTGGTTCTATATTTCCTGTGGCTAGTTCTGTTTTTACTGCACTTGTTAAACCTCTAGCCATTTATAAACTCTCTATAACATCGAACTCATAATTAAATAATAAGTTTCCATCTTTGTCATTTCGTCCTGTAGCGAACTCTTGAACGTCACTTGTCAGATGAACTGTGAAAGGTACTGAATCATAAGTAACCGAACTATTGTTGGATAGTGCTTCTCTTAGCGGAGGTTCTATTGTAACTGTTGACGCATTACTTGAAGAAGTCGCATCTTCTACCACCATATACACTTTATCATGGGCAAACTTAATAAAGTCACCTGCTTTTAATCGCCCTGCTCCATCACCTGCGAACCCATCTATAGCGATCGTAGTATCAGCAACCGAATGAACACCATTAACCAACAAAGTGCCTGTTTCGTTGCCCTGTGCGTTTAAATAGCTTGGGAAGGTGACTGTAAAATTATCTTTCCTGTTTCTTTGCTTCATTATAAAAGCCATCACAGGTGCAAAGTCTGCTCTAGTCATGGGAGGATATGAAAGAGTAAAACTAAAGCGTTGACCCTGCACTTGTCTTCTAAATGTCTTTCCACTATCTGTTTCACTAAATAACGTTTTTTGATTGCTCTTGATATTGATAGCTGTAAAATTTGTTTTTGGTAACGCTCCACTCATACGACTGCCATTTTACCCTTTTCATTCATAGCACTATTGATAAGGTTCACTATTACACCCCTGCTATTTACTAATAATTCGTTGAATCCTCTAGCATCTACAGTATTGATATTAAAATTCACTGTGACTTGTTTTTCCATGCCTAATTTATCGTTCGGTACTATTGTGCCTGCTTGATCTGGAACAAATAGTTCTGCACCCTTTTCCCCTACGATGCTTGGCTGTCCTACTGGCGGTCTACCACCTCTTTCAAACCCTTTTATTTTATTTATTATACCACTTCCAAACGCTATAGCACCTGCCACAGCACCAACATTGAATGGGAAGGGTATAGATGCAAATGTTTTCATAGCACCCTCATATAAGCTTATAAATGCTTTCTTTAACGCTTCTGCTTTGAACATCGCCATCGACCCCTTAAGTGCGTTCTTAATCGCTTCTCCTATAAGCATATCTACCATTGACCGAACTACAAAAGTTCCCAAGTCAGCAAAACTTAATTTACCTGTCATCACAAAATCGGTGAGTGATGTTTTTAGTTTATCAAATGTTGATGCTCCTATATCTTTCATTTGATCAAACATTTCTTTTTGTTTATTTACTGCATCTTTGAAACCTTTAGCAAAATTTTCGTAGAGACCAGTAAGCTCTTTTACTTTTTTACCCTCCCCATCAAGTGCTGAAGCATTTGCGTTAGAGGTTTCCGTAGTGCTGTTTTTTCGTTCTTTATTTTTTGCCATCATTTTGTCGATAGCTTCTAACTGCTCTAAGAAAGCAAATGTAAGAGTATCTTCTCTTACTCTAGTTTGATCTATCTCTACGCCTATGTTTTTAAATACAACTTTTGCTCTTTTACCAGTTTCCTCTATCCCTAAACCAACTTCATCAAAAGGTTTTCTTAGGTCTTCTGCTCTTTTCTTCAATCTCTCTAATTCTTTATCAATAGAATCGCCCTCTATAAAATCTGGAATAAGAGCTTTCATGCTTTCCTGTACTTTAATTTCTGCGTCGACAAGGGTTGCTAGCATACCCCTTATTCTATCTATCTGACTTGCGATAACACCGACAGCTAATTTGCCTTTTTTACCTAGCATTAAGAACCCAATAACACCAAGTGAGTCTATAGGCGGTGGGAGTTCTTGAACGAAATTGACAAGGTTTGATATGGACTGCCCAAGAAACGTAAATACTGGTCTGAAGGTATCAATAACTTTTGTTGCGAATAAAATTGTTTTTACAGTAGAACTAACAACAGCATCGCCAACCGCTTCGGCAGACTCCTCTATCTTACCAAAGTTTTTATCTAATGCTTCATTTAGTGTTTGTGCTGACGCTTTAAGAAACTCAAAAGGACCTGCATCCATTACCGCCATTTTGAATAAATTAAATTTATCCCCTATCATAGAAAGAGTACCATCAAATGTCTGTGCCATAGTTTCGCTAGCACCAACAACTGATAGCGTACCCTCGTCAAAAGCTTTCATAATATGTTTTCTGGATTCTTCCGCACTTATTGCCACGCCTGCTTCAAAACCAAGTAAGGCTCTAACACCCCTTTCCCTAAACAGATCTGCGGAGTTAATCCCACCTGCGAATGTTCTTTGTATTTGTTCCGCAGTAGTCTGGAAATCAAGACCAGAAGCACTTGCAATGTCACCTGTGATTTTCAGAAGTTTATTTAATTCATCAGCGTCTTTTGACACAACCGCAAGATTTGCCGAACCTCTTTGTATCTCCTCTAGGCTAAAAGGAACTTGACTAGCGAACTTAACAAGACCCTTAAAAGCTTTTTCACCCTCTCTAACATCAGAGAATAAGAACTTAAATCTAACTTGTAGTCTTTCGACCTCTCGCCCTGTATCTAAAAAACTTTTTGCAACTAATCCTGCACCCAATCCAACTAAGGCATTTTGCAGGTTAAAAACAGACTGCCTAAGGTTGTTTAGACCGACTGTGGCAGATCGCATAGCTTGTCTGGTCTTGTCTTTCGCTATGATGTCTATATTTACTTGTTTTGTTGCCACTTATCTACTTGCCTTTGCTAGTCGTTCTTGTCGTTCTCGTTCCTCATGTTGGATTTGAAAGTAAGCAATCCACATATTAAATTCTTCGACAGACATTTGTAAGATTTCGGAAACTGTTTTGTGAAGCTTTTCGGCTAAACCAAAGATATTATGCAACTCCACATCATTCTTTAGTTTTTTTTATAATCCTCAATATTTTCATTTCCTGTTCCCATTATCTTTGTGGCAACGTCTGCAATTACATTTGTGTCAGCTTTTGTTTTGAAGGCTAGAATGTGGGTTGCGTTAAACATCTTTTCGCCATCTTTCGTTAACGCTTTTTCAATGATAACGTCAATGAGTACAAGCAAATCTGTATTGGTTGCACCCTTGAATATCTTTTGTTTCTCTAGCATGTTAAAAGGCTTGGTATAAATAGCCTTATCGCCAGTTAAACCCCATTCTGGAACTTCAATTATCTGTGTATCAAGCTGACTAAAATGGTCACGAATGCCATCAAAGTAGTCAATCTTTTCATCTGCCATTTACTTATACTGTGCCGATCGTAAGACCACCAGTTCCTTGTAATGATACAGTTCTAGTTGTTACTCCATCTAATGTAACACCCACAGACATTCCAGTTACGATTCCAGTTCCAGAAAACTTTCGATCTCCTGACGCACTTCCTTCTGGCATGAATTCAAAACTAGCACTTGTGCCTTGAACTAATGTTGTTTGACCGCTATCGGTTTCATCAAAGTTCATATCTATAGTAGCTGTAAATGTACCTCTGCCGACTAGATAGGACTTCATGGAACTTCCTAATGCTGTATCTTCAACAACGTCATGGGTTGTGTCTACTGTGAAGCCTGTAGCGTTACCGATGTTAGTACCACCCACATGAACAACTCCCTCTTTTCCGTGATGTGTAGCCATTTATTACTCCTTTTCTTCTTTAGGTGTTTCAGTTTTTTTAACAACCGCTTTCTGATCATGTACTTTATAACCATTTTTTTCAAAATGTTCTACATAATCTTCTGAGCATTCTATAACACTTTGTCCTTTTTTCATAGTTACATTTTTAGCCATTATGCACTCCCTCTAGTAAATTCATATATCACTCTTGCTGTTATTCGTACACCACCATAAGGATATATTGTACCCTCGTCTGTAGATGCTTCGATAATCTGAGTATCAATAGCATTACCATTTCTAGTTATATCATTATCTAAAGTTTCTTCAACCACTTCTATTATTTGGTTTCTTACTGTATCTATATTTGAGTCTGTGCCTTTACCAAAAGCCACAATCAAAAAGTCTATTGTTCCCCTGTAAGAACCTGCTCCTGTATCCCCAATGCTAGATACTTCCCTTGTTTCGTCACCAGATTGGACGAATAAAGCAGGGAATTGAGCATCACTAAGTTCCTCTACTTCAAAAGGTTCTCTTGTAATCTTTTTAAACTCAATCGGACTTGTAACCGCATCAAGCTTGGTAATTATGTCACCTGCTATGTTTTCTCTTTTGCTCATAACCGCATTTCTTTGAAATAAAAACTAGCAAACTCTGCTTTTAGTTTGTCTTCTTCTTTATTACCTATAGCGAAGAATGGTCTTGTAATTTTTCTTTTACCTACTCCAAATGTGTCGTGAAAACTTGCTATCTTTGCTCTTTCCATGTTTGAGAAGAATAAAGTACTTTTATTACCGATCGTTTTGAAATCTAAGCTACGAAACATTTTGCCCGTATCCGTGAGATCTACAAATCCTGTTTGTCTACCCCTTTTTTTACGACTTCTTACTGTGCCTTTGGCGTATGGTCTCATTTGACCTCCATCTGGCAATTTACCAGATTGGGTACGCTTTGTTATCATGAGAACCGCCATATTAGAAACTCTGTTTAATGATTTCTGGATGACCGCCTTTTGCTTTCTACCCATGCTCTTTAATAGGTTTGTGACTTCTAGAGCGTTAACATTAACTTTTACATCTACTGCCATTAGCGAACTAATCTTAAATGATGTATGGGTTCTTTCTCGCTGTCGCTTACTGTACCGCCACCATCTTCATCGTATTCGACCCCATCCCTAAGAATAGCTTGGAATTCTTCTTCATATCTATCCCTGTAGAAATCTATCTGCACTTGGAAAGCGTCTTTTCCTTCGCCTGTGTCTGGATCACGCCATTTTGTCAAAATAGGGTAAACATATTTCCACAAGCATAAATAAACGACTGATTGCGTCCATTGTGAGTCTGTGAGTTTAGAACTATCCATTTCTACTGATGTTATCTTAGTAATGTCCTTATAGCGAACAGTGTGCCTGTATCTTTCCCACCATTCTTCCCTTACTCGCCTAATTACATCATTTTCAGCAAATTGAAGTTGGTCTTCAAATGTTGTTATCCCAAAACCTAAAATATCTGGTTGTATTTTCTGTAGACTAGTATTAGCAACATTGAATTCATTTGTAGCCATTATTCAGCTTTCTTTGTTGTTTTCTTAGGCTTTGGTGCTTCTTCCATCACTGGCTTTGGTTCTACTTTTGGTGCTTTTGGTTTTCCCTCATCAAGTGTCCAACCTCTAATACCCCAAATGTTTTTATTGTTTTCGTAATCTACTTTGGGTCTTTCGATAACCCTATCGCCTTTAACAAGCTTTACCATTTCCATGATTCTAATCCCTCAAAAAAAGGGGGTAGTTCCCCACCCCCATAGTTTTTATGTAGCTAGTGTATCAGCAGTTAACTTAACTCCATAAGAGTCATGTATTTCACTAACTCCATAAACGGCAGTAGCAACAATTTCATCTGCTCTCAAAGAAGCATCTCTTTGAGTTTCTAGCTTAAGGTCTTGCATCATCGCTAACGCTAGAGCGTCTTGAGAGAATACACCACCGATAGAGTCATCAGAACCATCTACGGAAATATTTGAAGATTCAAAGATTTGAACCCCTGCTATAGTTCCAACAAAACCGCTTCGCATAGCTTCGTTTGACAATTCGGTATCTCTACCCACAAATGTGTTAGTCAAAGACTTTTTGACGTTGAATATCTGCTTTGGGTGAAAAACTCCGTAATATGGTGCAGGTGCGTTTGCTGTTCTTAGCTCTGCACTTGCTTCAAAGATGTCCTGAACTGTGAGTTCTTGACCTGCTCCACCTGCTTTTTCTGTTGAAAACCCTGTGAATAATGCGGATAGATCTGCATCTACTTTTCTTGCGATCGCTTCACCAAATAATCTTCCAATATCACCGGCAACGTTTCTTGACGCTGAGTTTCTGGCTAGATCAGTCAATGTGGTCATTACACCTACTTCTGAAGCTGTTATTGTTACAGAAGTTGGGTTAACGGCTGTATTTGACAAATCGGTTGCTTCGTTTACCGCTGAAGCTGAAACTGTGGCATAGATTGGCACTTCAACAGACTTACCGCCACCTGCGATTGTGTAGTTTCTGACTAAGTTTCTCATTATTGATTGCTCGCTTGCTACGAACAATGCTTCGGCTACGATTTCGGTATAGAGTTCCGAAATGGTACTACTGGTTGTTTCATTTGCCATTTATTGCTCCTTTAAATAAAACAAATTAAGGGGTTGAATTAATAATTCTTGGTTTGGAATCTCTTTGCCTTTTGTATTCGGCATACCTTTTCCTGTCCTCTGGATTATTAAAATTTAATTCACTCAAATTTAAAGGCTTACTGAGTTCTTGCCTATCCACATTTGACACTGAGCCAGAACCACTAGGAGTAGCACTAACAAAGTGTGGGTTCTGTGTCAAAAACTCTTGTACCAATTCGTCTGTGGTCAAAAGTTCACCCTGTTTATTATATCTCGCAATTCCATTTTTATCAAGAATTTCTACATTACCGCTTTCATTAAGCTTAATGTCGTTTTTTAACAACTCAACAACTTGATCTGGATTGATCGCCCTGTTCTTAGATGCTGAAGATAATAACGACTTATTTATCTTAATATCTCTAAGCTGATTTTCTAAATTCTCTTTTTCTTTGTTGAATTCTTGGGTTCTTGTTTTAAGTATTTCTTCAAACTCACCCTTTTGAATGCGTTGCTTTTCCTCTGCTTCTTTCTGACTCTTTACTGCACTTATAGCAACTTCCAGATCATCAACACCTAATTTTTTATACATCGACCCTCTTTCTTTCGCTAATCGTCTTTCGACAATGTTATTAAGTTCTTCTTGGGTGAATGTTTGTGCTGTTGGTGTTTCTTGCACTTGTGGTTTTTCTTCTTCTTGGGTTTCTGTAGTTTGTTCTACTTGGTTTTCTTCAGCCATTTATTTCTCCTTTTATTCCCAGTCTGGGTTTGTTGGAATCCAAGTGTGTCGACAACGATAACCACCACGAACGATAAATGGGTCACCTGTAGACTTGCCTTGCCACCCTTGATTATTCCAAGTATCCCGAATTTCTTTTTCGGTTAATGTCTTGTTTACCATATCTCTACAGAAAGGTCTACTATCCCTTACAAGTGTTCCTGTATATCTAAAATGTGTTAATCCTGCATCTTTCGCTTTCGCAACTGTAAACTGTCCATGAAACTGCATTACCGAATCATGAGCGATCTGACCGGCATAACGTCTTAGGTTATTCCCTGCCCTGTCACTTGCGTATTGGGTGTGTAGTTTTCTGACCGCTTCTTCTATCTGTGCTTTCTTGGCATTGTCAAATTTGTTTTCGTTTATGAAATCTACCAACTCATTTATCTCAGCTATGTTTGATTGCTTATAAACTCCATTAATATGAGATCTGATATTACTAACCATGTCTTCAAATGGTCTGCCTGCGATCGTGCTTTGATACACTTCATCATTGATGACTTTCAGGAATCTCTCCGCTATATCTTCAAACCCACTAAAGGATTGTGTTTTGAGAGCGTTTAAGGTTGCTAAATCCACTTCGGTCAGGTTTTTAAATTTTTGAGGTATCGGCATTTCGCCAAACGTATCCAAGACCTCTTTTGCGATCTTATTATATTCATCGTTTATTATGGCGTCGGCTTCATCTAAAAAGATTGTTTCCACAAGGTTTCTTATTGCCGGCTGTAGTTGTATCGCCAATCTTTGTGAAACAAGTTTACCGCCTGTTGCTCTTGTTACTTCTTTTACTACATCTTCCTCTAGCTTGACTAAAACATTAAGGATACGTTCTTCATGCTGATCGGCTAATTTATCTAATATCTTTGACATTATAGGGGAAAGTCTTTTTTCCAAGCTCTGATTGACCAGTAAGCAGGGGAAAGTGTTTTCTGTCCTTTTACTTCCTTAAGAACACCGCCCATTCTAGCCAAAAATGATTTCTGCCTTGCAGGTATATTTTTCTTTATAGACATTCCCCTAGCACCAAATGTAACTTTGTTTATCTTACCAGTAGATTTGTTTTTAACATAAACACCAAACTTTTTTCGCTTAGACTCTGCTGTCGATAATCTAAAGGGTTTGTTAAGCTTTACTTCTTTTCCTCTATACTTTGCCATTACTTTCTTTTTCTCTTTGATGCTCGTCTAATTAGATCTTTATCAAATGTGCCAGAACGACCCCTTTTTATGAGCTTGTTTACCCTAGCCATCGCCCAAGCGTTCATAGGTATTTTCGGTCTTGACCCTGCGGAAAGAAATGCACCTTGACCTCTACGAAAACTTGCTTTCAAATCTGCTAAATTAAATAATTTTGATTTCTTCGCTTTTGCTCTGAGTGTTGCTAGTGTTTTTGCTGATAAAGGTCTTCTTCTTACTGCCATTATGATCTATTCCTCCTCCTTAGTAATGCTAATGGAATTCTTGCTCCTGATTTGTATAAAGCACTTACCTGCTTGATCAAACTGGCTCTAGCACTTCTCTTTGCACCCTTTAGTCCAGAAAGATATTTTTTCGGTAGACCTGTTCTTTTGTCTTTTGGTACTTGCCTACGTTTCCGTTTCTTCGCCAACTGTCTGTCCTTCTACTTCTGTCGTTTGAAATTGCCCTCTAACTGTTCTATTAGAGTCGATTTCTTCATTTATAGATTTAATCATTTCATTATCGTCAATAACTGCCTGTGCGATCTGTTTATCTAGTTCCTTGTTAAATGTTTCGGATTTTATGCCACTAGCTTTCGCCATCTGTAAAAACTGTAGGTCATTCGCCCAATCTCTTATATCAAACGTATCTGGATAGTTTACCGAACCATCAAATTGTTTGTCTTGCCACATAGCGAACAAAGACCATATCTGTTCTTCTGCGTTCTCAAGATAATCGGCTTTTTCTGATAGTCTGGCGTTCAATAACTGAAATTCTGTTTGTAGAGCAATACCACTAGCTATTTGATTGCCTGTCGCTCTTACCGAACCCATATGGGTTATCCTGTCGATAGCGTCTACTTTGTTTTGGATACACTTCATAATCCCATCAAGGTTCTGACCGCTTGGTTGGATGATGTAAGGCTTTAGGTTCGCTTCTAGGTCTTCTGGTATTTCGATAATTGACCCTGCACCTGCACTAGCTTCAACATTAGGTGTTTTTACCAAACTTGGATGGTTTGCTAATCTGATAAGCTGTTCTTTCTCTGAGTAGTCGTTATAGATTGATTGTTGTAAATATGCCACATCCGCAAGGTCACTTATTCCTATAGGTCTTTTAGCACCCCTTAAATTATAAACATTTACCGCAGGTATCTTTCCTATCGGATTCGGTATTTCTTCTAATAACTTGGCGTCACCATCTTTATAATCTTCTTGATAATCCTCAACCTCATAGGTGCTTATCGTTTCTTCTGTGAATACTTTTATTATTGCTCTATCTGCATTTATGTCCTCAACTAACATCAACATATCAAGATAGAACCTGCCACTTGGTGACCTCGTATAATTCCAGTTAACAACATTTTCAGGAGTGTAAATACTAATATAGGGTCTGATGTCCTGTGCCAGTTCCTCTGCTCTTGTGTTAGCGTTTGACTGCGGTTTATCGACTATGACCCAACAGTTTCCATAAATACTAGCATTCATCTGAACTTCACGCATAACTGTATTAAATGATCTGCCATCTAAGTCAGCGTCCAAAAGGAAAGACGTTAATTGCTCATCTCCGTCTAGTGAGCCGTAATCTCTGGTTGGGGGAACACGCCAAAGAAAGCTTGTGTAGATCTGAACAACGTTTTTACAATGGTTATCAACAGGGGTGTGCCTTATTCTAGCGTCATATTCCTCAGGTGATTCCAAAACGTACCGATGAAGATAATAGCCGTTTTTATAATCATTACCGCCTAGATAACTACGAATATAGAACTCCCAATTAGAAATATTAGCGTTCCAGAGATCGTGTTTGCTTGTAAGTGTTTCCCTATCCATTAACTCCACCTTTTAGGTTGGCTAGGTGCGAAATTCCTTTTTAGTGGGAAGTTATACTCTATTAAGTACCCTAGAGCGTCATTCATATGATCGTAGCCACTGTCTTTGTCTGGAATATGCGTACCTTCCTTATATATTTGTCGTTCAATACTTTTGATCGCATTTTTACAGGATTGCACAAAAAATAAGCTATTTTTACCATTTACGTTCTTTAGCTTTGCATTTACTGCGTTAATCCTATCCCTTACCAAAGGTGCTGTATTTCTACATCTTACATCAAAACCATTATTTTTCAATATAGCTAAATCAGTTATTCCACCTGCACTTGTTTTTCTTTGTCTCGCAGATGGGTCTGGATAAACGACTATTTGCTTATTCTTATATCTGGTTCTAATCTCATCCGACATTTCGTTCGTATTACTACTGTATATTTGTATCTCATCTATCATAAAAATTCTATCATTTTCTATAACACAGACAACGGCACTCATAGGGTCAACGTTAAAATCCAAACCAATATGTAAAACGCTATTCTTGTTATCATAGTTTTCAATCAAGTTTTTCGTTCTATCAAAGTTGTAATAAATCATCCCTGCATAGTTGACGAATGAAGCCATATACTCTTGCTGAAAGGTTCTTTCGTCTAGATCGTCTTGTGCTTGGTCTATTTCTTCTTTTGGAACTTGCATGCCCTCTATAGTGGTATATTTGAAACTTTGCCATTCATTATCGGCTTGACCTTTAACGTACATATCATAACCCCAATTTCCAAATCCTCTTGGCGTTCCGCAGAAAAGGGCATGACCCTGAGTATCACTTAACGTAGGTCTCAACACCTCGTACCAAGCGTTTGGAGAAATATCTGCGAACTCGTCCATAACCAAGAAATCTAACCCAACGCCACGCAGGGCATTTTCGTTATCTGCTCCACGTAAAGATATTCTCGAATTATTACGTAGGGTTACTGTTAGATCTGAATTATTGACCTCTTTAATCCAATTATGGTGTCTTAGTCGATGAACTAATTCTACCCAACAGATCGCCTTAGCTTGTCTATACGTTGGTGCAACATACCAAACTTTTCTATTAGGAAATCGTGCAAATCTCGCCAACTCATTAACCGCTAGAAATGTTTTTCCAAATCTACGTCCAGATATCAGCACTCTGAATCTTGCTTCATTCTTGATAACCTCTGACTGTGGGGTAGTGAGTGGCATTAGATCACATCAGTAGTCCAAGGTAGCACTTCTTTTTCTTCTGACGTTTCAACTTTATCTTTCATGCCAAGATAATTTTTAGATAACCAAATAAGCATAGTCGTATTACCTCTCATGGCTTTATCAAACATAGCTCTGCGTAGGCTTCTTTTGCCCTTATCCCAACCCCTTTTTATAGGGGGGTCAAAATTACGTTTTAATGTGCTAACTGAGACACCACAGAAATTAGCTATTTCTTCTCTCGTACATTGCATGGTGGCTAATTTTTCTACATCTTCCAATGTATATGGAAGTTTCTTTTTCGGTCTTCCGACTTTTTTCTTCTCTGTCATTTTATCCTCTTTCCCCTGAGTGAAGGTAATTTTTTATTTATGACTTTTTACTTTGCTTTGCAGAATATTATTGAATCAACAAAACCTCCCCATAAACCTGACTCACCTTGATGTTTTTGGTTGTAATAACTTTTCTGAATATCAACGTAAAAATATTTTTCTAACATTTCCGCACACTCAAAAAACTTATCCATACGTCTATCTTTAGTGAAACTATACTCAAACACCATTTTTTTAATTCTTGAAAAGTCATGTTCATTTAAAAGTATTTCTAGTTCTGACCCCTCGATATCCAACTTAATCGCATTTATGTCTGTATGTTTTTCTAAAATATCATCAATTTTCATGCAATTAATATCAATAGTAGGTAATTTTTTCTTGTAATGGGTCACTAGAGAATGTCGCCATGTATTCGGTGCGATCGTAAAAGTACCCACACCGCCTGTTTGATTTACTGCGTAGTTATAGGGTACAAACTCCGTAGGGAATCTATTTTGCATTATATTGATATTTTGTAGTAGAAGATCGTAATTTTCTTTCTCTGGCTCAAAACAATAAACTTTTTTGCCACCATTTGACGCTACATAGTATCCAAATACACCGATATGAGACCCTCCGTCTAGCCACACATCATCTTTTTCTATTTTGAAATCTAGCTTCTTTTTTCTATACGCTTGTTTATGTAAGATTTCTTTGATTATGTTTTCGTCTGTTGTGCCTTTTCTATAATTAAGTTGCATATTTAACTCTTTCTAATTCTTCTTCCGCACTACCACATTCAGCCATTTTTTCTCTATAGTAAGCTATTATAGAAATCCTTTCTGCATTCCCTATCGGCTTTATGGCGGTATTTCCATGTAGTTCGTGAACATTGAAAAAACTAATGTCACAACTGCGTACATCAATCCCAACTCCATATTTAGGTATTACAGTATATGCTCCTGAATATTCCCCTGCCTGTAAAACTCCTAGATTACCAAACCCTTCCTTAAGATCGCCTGCATCATAATGACAAGCGGTACGAAAGTTTTTATTCACTGTTATCGTGGTGAATGGTGATTCAGGTATCCGAAAATCTGGGTGAGTATTTTCCCATGCTTTTTTTTGCGGTTGGTATCTCTCAGGAACATATTCTTTAAAGAGATCTGCGATATATTTAATGTATGGTAGAGTTTTTTTGTAATCTTCAAAATGTCTGCGTGTAAATTCTGTGGTTCTGCAATAAGGTATTCTAGGATATCTATCAGCATATCCAACGATTCCGCTATTAACCTCTTTGGATTTACCGCTATTAGAGATCGTGCCGTCTTTCTTAATTGGATAAAATCTATTTCCTGATATCTTACCAACTGTCATTCCATCTACTTTATCGCCCACTTTCAATTCTGGTGGCAATGGACCTGATGCTTGGCTTCGATTACTTGTTACTTGTAAAGACGCTATTCTAAACACTTTGTAAGCTTCGTGACAAATATTTGCAGGTATTTTATTTTTTAGAAAAACTAATAGAGTTTCACCTTTTTCATTTTTTACGATCGTATCTTCGTTTATTGGGGGGTATTTCATAAATGATTCATCTAAAAAATTACCCTCTAAATTGTTTATTTCTTCTTCAGTTAAGATCGGCTTTACTTCTATTATATTCATTTTCTACTACCTTATAAACTGTGTCGGTTAAATTATTGATATCTAACTTTTTTTGTAATGCTGATACCATTTCTTTAAATTTCGGCTCTGTTTCCGAATTAAGAAATAATTGAATCATTCTGACCTGCGATGGCATTAAATCTTCAACATTTGGTGCGACTTCCTCAAACGATTGGTCTGGTGCTACGAATAATGGATCATCAGAATTAAAAATTTTTTCTAATTCATTCTTCTCAAACCCTAAACTATCCAGATCGTAATCATCTTTTTGTAGATCTATTAGCTCTAGGTTAAGCAATTCATCATCCCAATTACTATCTTCATTTAAGCGGTTATCAGCAATTCTATACGCCTTTGCCTTTGATTCTGATAAATCAGCGACAAGTACTGGCACTTCTTTCAGACCTAGTTTTTGTGATGCTAATAGTCTAGTGTGACCAACAATTACCACCATATTTTTATCAACTACTATTGGTTGTTGAAAACCAAATTCTTTTATAGAAGTGGCAACTTTGTCTACGTGTTGGTTTTTTCTAGGATTTCTTGAGTAAGGAATGATTTCTTCTATTTGTATATTTTGCATACTCTTATCTATCAAATTAATGTTGGTGTGGCATAGCTTCTCAAGGTTCAACCACTAATCATTGTACTACTGACCTACAACAAACAGTCCTTAACTATGTCGACTTATGCCACACTTGAAATTTAACCAATATCCAAAAATAAATCCACAATATTTTACTTTTTCTTATTTTCTTTACGCTTTTTACTAGCAAGTTTTTTCATTATCTCTACTGTTTTCTTTTTGAATACTCTGGTGTTTCTTTGTCCTGTATCTGGAATAATGGGTTTGAGTGCAAATATTTTTTCGTAATCGTTTTTCATTATGGTAAATCCCAATAGTAGTTAATGACACTCCTACAATTTTTTTTTGCAGAAATAGGGTCACGAACTTGGTTAATTGCTGTGGCTAATGCTAAACATTCAGCATGATTATCAAAGACAAGGCGGTGAACTTCAACATTAGCCGTTTCTATATCTGTGATAGTAATCAGATACATGGTAAAGGTTATGACCTCTAACATTTGTTTTTTTTCTTATATTGATGATACATTTTTTCGTTTAAGTCTTTTCTCATTTCTTCGAGATCGTAAATAGCATCGTTTAAACAATCCATTTTTATGACATCATCCATTTCAAGAAACGCTTTTTGTGGTCTTGCTACCGCTTGTTCAGACATTTCTTGATAATTTATTGAAATTATTTTTTTCATAGCCACCCTCTTAAATCTAAATACTTTTCAGCGTCATCTTTAGAAAACTCGCCCTCTTTGATAGCTCTCTGTACTTCGTCAATATGTTGTAACGCTTGTTGAGAAACATAATTTCTAGACATTTTTTCTGCTACGACCTTTTTGTAGTCTTTAAGTCTTAAAGGGTACATATCAACCTTTACTGCACTTTTTGCCTTTGGTTGTTCATCTTCATATTTTTTAGCTGATAGCCAAAAAGCAGGTTGTTTAGCAAATTGTTTATCTTCTACCGACTTATAGTACTTATTATACATATCCGCTAATTCTTCTGGCTTTTCTATCCATTCTTTATCTAGCTTCATATAATTTTTTTCGGCTGTTCCCTTAGATATTTTATTCTCTATCTTTTCCCAAAATTTTAAAAAAGATGGAGCATAATTAACTTTGGTTTGTCTAGGTCTAGGGGTAGAGGTAGGGGTTAGGGGGGTTTCGTCTAGGTTTTCTTTAGGTTTTTTGGGTCTACCGCCTAACTTACCATTTTCTTTAGATGCTTCCATTCGCCTTGTAATATAAAGAAATTCTTGTAGCTGTCTTTCATTTTGGTAATGATCATTTACTAAAACAAAAAACTCTTTTATGACATTATCACAGCTACTACACTCACTATTCGTAAAGCAACTAGCAATCCTATATTGTGTTTCTTTATCTTTTGGTATTCCTGCACAGCGTTTATTCCAGTTGAAGCATAATAGCCTTATATATATGCCAAGTGATTGAGCTGATAAATGCTGAGTGCCTGCAACGAAATCTTCAGTAAATAAATACCAAGCTTTCAATTTTTCTTTTGGTTTTGAATTTTCATGTATAATCATTTTTAGAACTCCAATCTAATTTTATTATAACCCCTCTAAGCAAAAACCTAAAGGGGTTTTTCGGTTTAATACCCCCACACTTCTTTTCTTGCGTTAAAAACAGTCTGTTCTTTCCAGATCCAGTTATCTGGGTTTGGAACAAGAGAATTTTTAACATCGTATGGGTTGTCGACAGTTTTGAGATAATTACCCATTACCTTAATGATATGCTTACATATCCGCATAGGCTCAACATAGTCATCAAGCGACATAGCAATAAATTCAGCATCTTTAGTTTTTGTGGGGTTCTTCAGATACCATAAATGTTGCTTCGCATTTGTTGCTTTTTGATAAATAGCCTGTTGCATCGCATGAGAAATACTAACCCTTTGAGGTAAGTTTTTAGACGTTTTTAAGTCGATATAAAAATCTTCTTTGGTCTTTTTATCCTCAAAATGAAAATCAGTATAACCCACAAATGGGATAGTATCTATTTCTAGCTCTACTTTCTTTTGATAGGTCAATAGATTCCAAGTGTAAGCGTATTTCTGAAATTGCTTAGTTCCTAACTCTAATAGCGGTACTAAGTTATTTCTTTCATCGTCTGTCTTTGGGTCATTTATCCTTGAGCAGTTTGCATCATATTCAGAAATCATTTTTTCTGTGGCTTCTTCTAAGGATAGTCCATTAAGAACCATATTTATACCACTCTCCACAGATTGCCCTCTGACGGCTGATGCACTTGTTGGGAACTCATAGCCGAATATTCGTCTTAATGCCCATCGTTCCCTATAAAAAGCGAACTCATTAAGGTGACTAAAGGATAAAGGCAATAGATCAAATTTTTCAAAATGCTCTATCATATTAAATCCATATATTCTTGAGTTGTCTTTTTATTCTTGCTTATCTTAACATATAAAAGAACGCATTCGGCATATACGTTACTTTCTTGACCGAACCTTGTTATATAATCGTTAAGGGCGTCTAAAAGGTTCTCCATAATCTGAATTTCACTTGAATGTTTTGCTAAGCCTTTTTCTTTTTGCTTATCAATTTTTCTTTGCAATTCAAACTCAAGAAAGGTCTTTGAATTATCATATTCAACCATTGCTTCCCCCCTTTTTTAGTGAGTATTCAGCAAATGTTTTGCCATCAACTTTTTTATTTTCAGTAATGATCTTATGCCCTTGTTGCCTTAGATCGAAAATTCTTGAGCTAAGACGAAAGCAACCGAATCTATATAAAGCTTCTAGGGGGGTTATTTTGTTACCTATTTCTAGGTACTCTAAGATTTGTTGATTTTGTGTTTGTTCTGCCATTATTAACTCCTTTCTATAAGTTTTTGGCTAACTCACGCTCATTGACAACTTTGGTTCTCATGTCATCTCTAAACGCTTTGAAGGACTCAAACCTTATCTTGGCTCTATTCCTCCGCTTTAAGGTTTCACTATATCTATTAGTAAAATCCCTAAACTTGTCATGGGTAAATATTAACCCATCTAACTCCTTAATATTCTTATACATTTTTTGCTTTGAAAAAGAAAGGGTCAATTCTGCTATGATCATTTTTTCCTCTTTTTTCATAAGCTCAACTGCGGTATCTAAATCCGCAAATATCATACCTAACTCTTCTTGCTGATGCGATATCTTATGAGGGTCAAATTGTAGTGAATAAATATCTGTCATTTAATGCACTCCGAATAGGTTATCATATACCCCATTTTATCTTTATAGCTGTCGTGATGCTTTGGGTTTGCCTTTAATCGAACTGTTTTTTGCCAATCGTTACAAAGAGCAACTTGATAAGCTTTCACTTCTATCCCCAATATGACAGACCAACCCTTTGCGATCTCCTCATGATTTGTTTTGATCTCGCCATAATTTTTTCCACGATCTCCAATAATCCTGATCACTTCTTTACATAATTTTTCACCAATCATCTGGATTTTCCTTTTTCCATTCTATGCGTTCTAATAAATCTTTTTTCCATTGCTCATTTAACTCTTTGTCTGAGTGACCAAGCGTGTGGCATTTGCGACACAAGGCATAAAGATTATCTATTCTATTTAATCTGTTTCCTTTTACCCCACCCATTCCTTTAGGAATTAAATGATGAATATCTACCGCCTGCTCTTTATGACAGTTCCAACATAAGGGGATATCGTTTTCATGATACCCCCAAAAGTCGGCAAAAAGCTTCTTATAGTTCTTTAAGGTTTTCATTGAATGCTCTTACGGCATTTTTCGTTAACATTTCAATATCGTTTACCGAAAAGTGACCTGAACCCATTGATCTACCTACCACACCTGTCACGAATATATCTAAACGCTGTGTATCGGTCTTATTCATGCCACCAGAAGCAGGTTTAGGTGTATAGGTATTATTTACCTGCGGAGTTGGTTGCGGTGCGTGAGCAGGCTGTTGATAGGATTCCTGTCCGTTATCTGGCATAGATGCTATCTCAACGTCTTTAATATTGGTGTATTGATTACCATTAGCTGACGTTTTTGTGTTGATGACAGTATAATTTATAGCATCACCTTTTTGTGGCATGGGGTTCATAACTGTACCTCTGTAATAAAGCCTAGTGCCATCTATCAAATCTATAGAGTAGTTTGGTACTCCATCTTTAGTATTATCAAATATTTTATCTATTATCATTTTATTTTCCTTATTTATTAATTACGTTATAACCTCGACCCTCTAAACACCTATTTATAAAATCTCTTCTGGTATTTACTTTGGGTGAAAGCCATAACACTCGCCACCTTAGATTATTATAGACCGCTTTGCTCTTATCCCAAACATAGCTAGTCTGGTCTTCTACCAAGCTTTTACAGGTATAATAATCATCGTGAAATCGGTTCATATCTCCTTGAATATTTGCCGATGATTTTCCCCTAGAGTCAACCATTGGCATGGTAGAACACCCACCAATAACAACGGCTGACAATAAAGTGAAAATTAGTTTTGGTTTTTTCATGTGAACTCCAATTCATTTTAAACCTATGTTATTATTTTGGTTTTCTTAAGAAAAAGCAACCAAAAAGAAATAACCAAAGCCAAAAACCATTAGTAAAAATATAAAATCACAAATTGTTTTAAATATCATTATACCCACCTGTGATGAAGTTTGATTTTAAGTGCGTTTTCCAAATGATTAACAAGAGCAAAACCCATATCCATACCGCACCCCTGTATACGAACGCCATGATTTCTTACCTTATAATCCAAAAATTTAGCTACATTCCAACTTAAATGGATTATTTCGTTTTTGTGGCAGACCATCAACTTAATATCTCTGGTCATACCAGATTGGGAAACATGAGAGAGAACACAATATATGGTTGAACCATTCTTCAAATAGTGTCTAAGGTTCTCCTCTGCTAACGCTTTATCTGTGCTTATTTTATTCATTTTTTATTTCCTCCAAATTTAATTATTTTTTCTTTCATCAGCTTTTGAAGTATTAACTGATTGAGATCTTTTTTTACTGAGAAGTACAAAGAAAGCTCTGCCTGTACCCCATGTTTCTTTAGATCGTCTTTACTGGCTTCCCTTGTCTTGGAAACGATCTCACAATATTCTTTGACCAATCCAAAATATTTAGCCGTAGACATGTTCAAAACCCTAACATCTGTAAGCTCTGAACTTACTGTTTTTGTGGTTTTATCCATCATCTGCCCACTCCCAAAAGATACTTAACGTAGTCATAACAAGTTTCGTAATCTTCAACCCCTTCATTAAGACCAATAGTTCCTATAGGCTGACTAAAATCCCAATAAGATAAATGCCTAGTAAAAGTAAGGTTATGTTTTTGGCACAGCCTTTTCAGTTTGGCGTAGTATCTTTTCTCTGTCTTTCGATACTCTTTTTGCTCTGGCGAAATATAGCCTTTTGGTGGCTGAATAAATTTATTTAAGTTGATCATTTGTTGTCTCCATCCCATTTTTTGAAAAGCTTGTTTCCCTCGTTTTCTTTGTTAAGACGAATATTCAAGACCTCTAAATTATAAGAATGGGCAAATCTTTCCCCTGTGATATTGTCAAAAGCAAACCAAACTTTACCCTCTCTTTCTAAAAAAAATTCTCTTTTAAGCCAATCTTCTGACAACTGAGCTAGGTAGCGTGGTCTGGTGCTACCTACTCTAGGTTGGGTCTTTACCCAACTAATATTATTCAAACGATTTCTAACTGCTTTTCTCATGATTTCTGCTCCCTTATTTTACCGAATAAAGAATGAAAATTTATCATCGACTGCCTGACCTCTTTAAGGTTCATCCACTCACTTTTCTTGAGGGGTGTAACCCCCTCATCATCGCAATCCATACAATAGTCGGTATAAAAGTCCTCGATTATTTCTTCCATGCTGATTGGTTTAAGTTTGAATGTCATTAGCACTCTCCCTCTGCTAACGCATCACCGATATCTAACATCTCAGCTCTCTTTAACTGCTGAAGCATATCCTGATAATCTTTTTTAGAGACCTCACCGCTTTTATACTTTTTACGTAACTCAGCTCTTTCAGCTTTATACTGGGCTTGAATTTTTCTGATAACACTCATTTTGAACTCCAATTATTATTATTATTAACGTCTATAACCTACATTATGCACTAGGTTTTATGAAAAGAAAAGCAAAAAAAGTAAAAAATATTGCTTTTTAGCGTTTTTTTTTATATTCTTGGCTTATTCCTCCTACGAAAAGCGGAATATACAAATGAACTCCAATTCGATTTGTATAACATAGGGGGTAAATTTATAAATGAAATGGGTGCAAACTCAGTTGAACTTAAATTTTACCCCTTATGTCCAAAGAATCCGAAATACAAATAACCTGCAATGATTACCTAAATTATCTGGCCAAATACTATAATTTTAGGCATTTTCACGTTCCAAATGAGGGAAAGCGGTCTATAGGGTATCATTTGAAAATGAAGAAGATGGGTTTAAGGTCTGGCTGTCCAGATCTAATTATTGAGTATCCCGAAGGAAAACTTCTATATATTGAGTTAAAGAATGAAAAAGGTAGGCTTTCGGATGCTCAAAAGCTTTGGGCGGTGCAATCGAAAGCGTTGGGTACACCTCATTTTATCGTTAAAGGTGGCGTGACTGAATGTTTAGATCAGATCAAGACCATCATTGAAATAAACGTTCCTGTGCGGTCTTAGTGATTTCCCTAGCCTTTTACCCTTTTTATTCGTAACAGACGCTGTACAGCCTTTAAATTGCCTTTAAACGGCATTTTGTTCTTTCTTGTGCGTCTTCGTTTACTTCGGATGGGTCTTTTGTCTATAAGTTCGGAAATCGTAGCGGTTGTCGTGAAGCCACTCATTTTCCTACTTTCCTCATAGCTCTGGCGTGTGCTTGAGCAAATGTTTTACCAGATTTCAAATCTTTAGCCATTTCTTTCATATGCTTGATAGAATGGTGTCTAGCGTGATTATTCATGGTTTTACGCTGTCTGGGTGTTAAATCTTTCGTAAATTTCTTGATAGATCTGACTAAAACCATTTACCGCTTTTTTCTTTTCATTTTTTTATTTTTCTTCTTTTTCTTCATTCCCTTAGAATGTGACCCTTTTCCTGTGTGATATGGCATTATTTGCTCCTTTTTTTAGTTTTCTTTTTATCATAACTTTTTTTCTTTTCATTATTCAATGATTTTTTGAGAAAATAACTGGCGATCTTAGAAAAGAAATCATAAAGCTTTAGGTATATTTTTTTCATGATACTAGCTCAAAGTGTGGAGCGTCTATAAATGGTCTTCTTCCCTGAGATCGTCTGAGATCTATGTAAGAATTCATTGCTTCCTCTGCAGTTCCTTCCCAATCTCGCAGATCTGGAATATGCCATGAAGCTCCCCATTTTATGCCGACACCCTCACGCACAGAAGCTTCTTTAAAGGCATCCGCTATATCATCATAAAGGTTTAGTTCCCAAGAAATTCGTGAGCCAATATATGCTACGACGTCCACAGCATCTCCTGTTAAATGCTTGCTTTTCATGGTTTGTGAAGCACCTCTTGCCACTAGGTCTTCTTGTTCTTTTTCAGTTCTGAGTCCACAAGAAACTCCAAAATCAATGTTCGTCAGACCTATGGCGGTTGTCACGACTGAGTGTAATTCATTTTTTACTCCGTCTAGTCTGCCTAGACTTCTTTGTGATAATGTAAAAGCCATTACTTTCTCCTTAATTTAGAGAATGACCGCAAACCAAACGAACCGGCTATTGATGCGTACATTCCGTATTTTATGAAATCTGGCGTCTTTTCAAGATTTTCCCAACCTCTAGCCATGATCTCCTGCATACCCCCCCAAGGAATAAAATTTGCTAATATTATAGCCACAAAAACGATAGTCCACAATTCATCTTTCCATGAATTTTTTGAAGCATCCATCGCCATTGTTTCCCAGTTCGCTGTTCCTTCCGCTATTTTCTGTTCTTTAACCGCTTTCGCTTTTTGTATTTGTGATTTGCTGTCCAGATAAGAAGTACCTAGACCAACAATCGAACTAACGATCTGACCTATCATTTTCACCCCCTTTTGCTTCTTTGTTTATGAATACCGCAAAGCTTCCTGTCATTGCTCCTGTTACTACAGATATAAGTGAAGCCATTTGTGTGCTAAGTTCTGGCTGTGCTAAGGCGTACTCAATACATCTGATGTAAACTAAAGTCATAACAATCATCATAAATCTGGGAACTATTTGCCATCTATTTAGTGTTTCTGGTGTCATTTTTTAAAACTCTCATTTAGTGAATCTACTACTTGGTCTATGTTTGGCTCTTTGCCATTTGGATCATATTTACATTGAAACTCTACTGGACACTCGCCCTCCACGACTAGAGTATAGGTATCATTCGCACCTTTATATAAACAAACCTGTTGACCATTCTTTGCCTTTTTCCTTTTATATCTTCTACATGTAACATATTTTGGGTCTTCTCTCATCCCTTTTCTGATTTCTTGTTCCCATGTCCAGTCGCTAAATTTTTTGAGATAACATGAAAAGCATTGAAAGATATTCTCCGATTTAGCTAAATATATTGTTTGTCCATCGACACACAGCCATTCAAAAGTTTCTTGACCACCCTCTTTTCTTACACAATTATCCGAACCAACCCCTGTCCACCCCCATGAGTGAGTATGTGAAAAGACCCAAAAGACCAAGACCAACGCTACACACAATGATAATGACAACAATGGTAATAACTTTTTCTCTAAATTTCTGCTTATCGTAGACCTCCTTTTGTCTTCTTTTTCTGATCTCTCCTTCCATTCTTACTAGTTCATCCCATGCCGACTGTCCATGTGAGAATTGTATAAATGTTCTCAAGTCATTTCTTTGTTGTTCTAGCTGTTTTTTTGCGGTGAATGCTTCGATGGCTTCTTGTTCGATACTCTTGCCATTCATAACTTTTTTTAGCAAAGATGGGTTTTTTGCTGACTTGTGAGCGTTATCAATATCGGAAACAGCACCCATCCATCTTGAGAGATCTTGCGACATAGATTCAAGCTCTCGACCTGCGTGAAATGCCCTTTTAATGCCGTTAAAAGCCGTACTGGCAACTGCTAGACTTGCACTTATACTTACAGGGTCAAACATTTACAAACCCCCCTGTAGTCAATTTATAGCACTATGGTGTTGAAGATAACCCCAAATGAACTTAACACATAAAAGGCGGTTATAGAAATAACTATTCTTTCTAGTCTGGAAACCCTACGTTCCATATCCTGTCTAAAATGGTACATATCGTTTTTTAAGACGCTTAGTTCCATGAGTATTGCGTTTATATCTGCTTTGGTCATTCGTCAGCGTCCTTAATGGTAAGCTTACCTTCTTTTACTTGTTTGAGTATCTCTGCATAATGTCTGTTGTCTGGGTCTTTTGGAACAGAAAATGTTTGTTCACCGATTGTTAACGCAATAGAATGTTCTTTGTCATCTTTACTTTTAAGCCATTGTGCTGATTTAATATTCATATTTATTCCTATAATTCTGCATCATATTGCACAGTTCCACTAGTGCCATCTGATTCAAACCTAATCGAATGACCTTGTGAACCCGCTCCGACATTATATCCCATAGTAGCGATACCCGCACTACATCTATTAGTTGGCGTTCCACTATAAGAGATTGTACCACCCGGCTGAGAGTAAAGATAAGAATTGGTGGCGTAGTATGTTGGAACTGCTCTCATTTGTACTCTAAAATTACCTCGTAAAAATGCGTCACCACTTGCATCGTCTATTCCACCATTTAAAAAAATAGTGTATCCATTAGTGCCAGATACAAATTTTTGGAAGTACCTATTACATTTTAAAAATGTCGTTCCTATATCTTCGTGCTGAAAATCTGAAGCTTGTGAACCTACTTCTAATTGCACTCCTGTCATCAACCATTCGTTATCTGTGCTATCAGCAAGGTTTACTGCTAATCCTCCTGCTCTTATTGTATTGTCAGCCGATGTCCATGCTGTAGGAGTAGAGCCAGAAGTATAGTCTGTCCCTCCTGCCAACCACCATTCAATTAAAAGTGACGAATTGTTATCATTTGTAAAGCCTTGACTTGTGTCAGCGTCAAAACTAATTGTTTTTAGTTCCCATGTATTAGCGGAATCAATTGTGTATGTTCTACCATTCATTCTTGCATTATCTGTGTTATACAAACCTATGTGATAAGTTCCTGTTTTATTTGACTTAACATAAAAGGACAATACTAAAGGTTTTGCTTCAGACGTACCAAAAGCCAAACTTTGCAAATTTTGACCCTCTATGCGTGTTTGATAAATGAAATACGCACCACTAGCCAAACTTCCATTAGCAGTAGTGCAGTCTAACTTGACTGAATTTTGAAAACCTTTATTAGTTGGTGCGGTTGTGCTTTGAGCAATGCTCCATGTTCCTACTCCACTCAAGTCAGATTTAAATCTGTCACAAGCATAATAGCCACCAGATGTTATTCCTGTGCTATCTCCTCTTTGGCTTACAGTCATTGCACCATTAATTATGATATTAGACGAGCCTTGCCCAACATTCTCTGTTCCTCTGCTTTGTATTTTAGTTAAAGGCATCTTTATTCTCCGATGGCGTTTTCTGCATCTCTTTGTTTTCTAGTCTTATAATCTGACCTAGCGGTTATTAGCTTTACAAAGTCGGCTTGGTTGCTTGGAATTGGGTCAGTAAAAGAATCATCATTCATAAGCTTTGTAGTCCATTCCTGTTGCATCCTTTTCCAACAGTTGTTTATTTTTCCAGTCATTGCGTCTTGCACCCATTGATTTATATCTGCCAAATCATTGTTAAGAATAGCTTGTTGAGTATCATCGACCTCTATTTTTAATGTTAGTTTTGCCATTTTTTATTCCTTTTTTTTAACACGCAAGATAACCGCTAAAATATGAATCTGAAATTACGTCTGTTTGTGCTGAACCGCCTAGTTGATACATTGTAACGAATGCTGTGTCGTTTGCATCCATGTCAGCTAATATAGATATACCTGCAGGGAATCTTGTTATGTCATTTCCAGATGCTAAATCTGGCTCAAAAAGATATGCGTAGGTTCTATTGCTTGTTGTAAGTGTGAAATTATAATAAGTAGCGTCCTTATCTAATTGGTCAACTCTTAAAATAAAACTCAGTTGATACCTTCCATCTACTGGTGCTGTGAATGTATTAGATGCAAAATTACTACCTTGATCAAATATTTCTGTGCCGAAAGCAATAGTAACAGAAGTAGATTGAGTCATATCATTTTGATTTGATGAAGGAACTGCCAAAAAAGCGGGTTGATTTGGCATAGTTAGTTCTGAGGGTGCTTCTAACTGCCCTATGGCGGTTGTGCCAGACCCACTAATAGAATTTATCTTGAATACGTTACCTGCGGTTAGATTGCCTGTAGGAAGCGTCAAAGTGTATGACTGCCCTGCCGAATGTGCAGGTGACCGCAACTTTACCCCATGTGAGTTTTGTGAACAATTTAGCTGTAGTGTTCCGTCTGTCGTACCATCGCCTTTTATAGACAACCCTGCACTTGATGAAGTTGAAACAAAGTTTGTCTTTGCGTTTGTTACTGTGCTATCGCTTGGCGTTCCTATGTCTAGCGTGTTTCCCAATACAAGAATGAAATCTATTGAGTCGCTTGATGATAAAGTACCGCTTGAGGGTAAGAATGTGATTGTAGAGCCAGAAACTGAAAAGGCCGTAAGTGGTGCTTGTATAACACCATTCAAAGAAACCAACATATGCAAGGCTGATTCTGGTACAAACGCCACCCCACCATTTAGAAGATTATAGGTGTTGGTGCTTGATGTTGTTATTGCATCTAGCTTGATATAGTTCCCAACTTGGGGTGATTTGCCTATATATGCCATGCTACCCCTCTAACTTTGCAACTTTGGCTTCTAAAACTTCTATCTTTTCTATGGCTTCTTGCAGTGCTTTAGTGAGCAAAGGTGTTAGTTTTCCATAATCCATAGATTGCGTTTTTATTTTTGAGTGTGATGCTTTCCATGTGGAATCTGATGGATAGATTTTATCTTCAACACCTTTTTTCCATTTATCTTCTGATATACCTTCTGCAATAAATGAACCATCTTTAGCTAATATTGTGTCTTTTGTTTCTCTAGTTTCATCTTTTGTGCCGTTCACTATTCCTTTTGTATTTACTACGGCTTCTTGAACTTCGTGTGCAATAAATCCATGAACAGTTTGATTTGGTACATCTTTACCATCAGTATCTTTTTGGTTTTCATCACCAATAAATTTAAATTTTCTAGGCTTGAGTTTTTTTAAAACATCTATACCAACGTCTAAATCTTCAATATCTTTCTTTATTCTGTAATCTGAACTTGAACTGTAGTTAAGAGATGTAGAACCAGTACTAACAATTTCACCACAATCGTTCCCACCCCTTAAAAATTGTATCATATCAGCACTATAAGCATAGGCTGTGTCATGGTCTTCAATTGCCATAGCAGTATGGTAATATCTATGTCCACCTACAATTAATCCATATCCTCTATTGGCTGTTCTTGGATTTGTTACAAGGTATCCTACAGATGTTCTATGATGCGTTGAACTATCTGTTGAGCCAAATGTAGATGCTTCCATAAATTGTCTGTCATAAACACCCGCCTTAAATGCTTCATCAGCATGGTCATAAATCCAATAACCTCTTTGTGAAGTATTATCCCCCGCAGTTCCATCAGAAAATACTAGTTGTGAATGACCGCTTGTTGATGTAGCTCTTATCTCTAATGTTGCGTCTGCATTACCAGAAACTGTCATCATTCTATTGGTATATGTTGATGGTGTAGTTGTGCCAAGAAGCAATCTTCCACTTGCGTCTATCTGCATCCTGTCAGAACCCGCTGTTTTAAAGTCAATTTTATCGTCCGTATCTGCGGTTATGCTTGTATCGCCATCAGCATCAATAGCTAGTTCCCCTCCGTTTACATTTATTTTTGCCGTTGTTATAGCGTCATCTGCAACTTTGGCGGTTGTTATCTGACCATCTTGTATATCAGCACTTGTTAACAAAGCTGATGCGGGTTGTACTCCTATGAATGGCATTGTTCCCCCTTATGTTATTTCTAATATGCTAAGTGTAGCGTCTATTTTACTGGCAACACTACAATCAATCTTCAAAATGTCTGTGGTTTGCATAACCACCTTACCCCCTGTGAGTAGTTCTAGGGTTGAGCCGTTTGGTATGCTTACATCTTTTGCTAGTAAAACTGTTTCGTTTGTTTCTGTGTCGCTTGTATCTGAAACTAGCTGAACGTCTACTGTAACCGCTGTTGTGTGTATATTACAAAGCAATAAGCCTATAACAACTGTCGTTGTTGAGCTTGGTACTGTGTAGAGTGTTAATGGCGTTCCTGCACTTGCAGGCATTGCTCCATTTGATTTTACCTTAAATGTATTCGCCATGTTCTACTCCCTATCCTAGAGCAATCGCCAAAGGTAAAGCATTTGGGTCAGTTTCTGAGATCGTACCAGTTGTTGACATTGTGCTTGTGATTGCGTTGCTTGTTATATTTATTGAAAACAACTCAATGTTATCTGAACCATCGTTAATCTTTACTTTTAGTGTGCCACTTGTTCCATTATCTACCCAAATAGTGCCTGTTGCGACTGAACTAGGTGCTGAACTTCCTATGTGTGACGTGTTCAAAGCCGTTAAAATATTATTCAATTCAGTCCGAAAAGAACTAAAACCTTGATTTGCTAAACTTACATCTGAAACTTGTGCCATGATTTTTTATACCTTTTTCCTGTTAACTTTGCAACCCAAAACCCTTAGCGATGTAATCAAATGTTCTATCGACAGCACCCCCACTAGAATTAGCAAAGGCGATTGTGAACCCACTAACTGTTTTTGAACTTATTGTAAAAACATCACCAGTAGCCATATTTTGTGCCGAAATACCTATTGCAGGTTGTT
>VTLG01012966.1_pt1 | contig 31544 bp, 44 predicted proteins | sample 4694571 | NCBI WGS metagenome assembly VTLG01 (sample SAMN12604809, study PRJNA352737) | marine metagenome | biome: ENVO:00000447; feature: ENVO:00000209|ENVO:00000569|ENVO:01000036; material: ENVO:00002151; isolation source: viral sequences binned using virsorter ...
AAGTGCCTTAAACCTATCCGCTCTAAACACTAGTAAAGACGTACCTCTTGACGAGTTGGGTGAGGAGTTTATTCAGAATTGTATTGAGGGTAATGTAGGTCACTTCAACTGGTGGTGTCCAGAGTGGACAACTAATCTAGGTAAGATGAAATCAGAGCTTATGATATTACACGCACCGAGATCGACAGGTAAGACTGCTATTATGTTGCAATGGATTGTGAACTCACATAGAAACAAACAACGCACACCACTAGCTTCGATTGAGATGTTGAAGCCAGAACTGCTGCCGAGATTATTAGCTTACTCAGGACAAGTAAACACATACAATATGAGGACTAGAGGATATGCTACTGAAGATGAGATAATGAAATCTAGGAAGGCTAACAAAGAGATTAAATCTTTAGAGTTATGTGTTCGTGATAAGGGTATGAGTATTGACGACATCAGAGGTTGGGCTATTGCCGAAGCTCGTAATGGTGCTGACGCTATTTTTGTTGATAACCTGTTATCTATTAATGATGGTGGCAAGAAGTTTGAGAGTAAGACGTTGATGTATGATTACTTCATTCGTAAACTCAGAGACTTGCGTGATGAGTTAGAGATACCAATTATTATCTTGGCTCACCCAAATCAAAACAATGAGGTAGCATGGAGTAAAGACGTTGAGAACTTTGCTGATACTATCTTATTTATAATGGATGTACCATACGAAGGATTAAAGGTAGGTGGTAAGAATATTGAGTATGAAGGTGAGGGTCACGTTATAGCTAGATTCCAAAAGAATCGTCAAGGTATATCACCAATAGCTAGTTTAAACTTTAATAAACAATATCAAACATTTGAGCATATGGAGTGGCATTGATATGATTGATTTATTTGGAGAAGTATCTCAAGACAAAAGTTTATACTGGGCTTCACCTCCTGAGTTAATGGACCAAGTTAATAGTAGATGGTCCTTCGACTTTGATCCTTGTCCTAATCCTAGACCAGAAGGTTTTGATGGACTAACAGTTGATTGGGGGAAATGTAACTGGGTAAATCCACCATTTACAGGGGGTGTTATGAAGTGGGTTAGAAAAGCTATAGCTGAAAGAGATAAAGGTAATACAAGTGTATTAATATTACCTACTTATCAAGTTAGAGTTACAAATGTTTTGTATCAAGCAGGTGCTGCAGTTGAGTTCGCAGGTATTCCAAGATGGCTTGATTTAAAAACAGGAAAACCAAACCCTGCAAGAGAACAAGATTTACACCCTTGTTTATTATTTATTTTGGATGGGATATGATAAGACTTATATACAGAGAAGATGGAGTCCGTAAGGTAATAGAATTTCCTTATAAATATAAGGGAAAAGGGGTTGACTATAAACAGTTCGATCCGTATTATAAATGGAGAAAAGAAAATGACCATGTAGATTTTCTTGGTCTTGTAATAGATAAACATAACTAAATAGGAGTAACAAAATGGGACTAACAAATAGTAGTAACGTAGCAAGTAAGATCGTAACAATAGTAAAAGGTAAATTCACAGTTCGTTTACCTGATGATAGCGATAACCCTAAAGCAGTAGAGCGTGAGCTTACTATGGGTGCAAACGCAGGTAAGAAAGTAAAAGAACTACACTACACAGGTATAGAGGGAACTCTTGAAAGGTGTTATGTAGATGAGTCTGACTTCGGTGCAAACTTTATCACAGAATTAGTTGATGATGAAGATGCTCGATTCAAACTACAGATGCCATTGGACTCTCAGTTCTTTGGACAGTATGCGAAACGTATGCCTAATATCGATACATCTAAACCTTTATTCTTAGGGCTAGGATATGATAGAGAGCATGGTCGTAACTTCTTATATGCTAAGCAAGATGGTGAGAAGGTATTGATGGCTTACACTAAAGATAATCCCAACGGATTACCTCAACCTTCTAAGAAGACAGTCAAGGGTAAAGAAGTATGGGACTGGGAAGAACAAGAGAACTTCTTGTATGAAGTAGCATTAGACTTTGCTTCTAAACTAGAGACATCGGACATTCCCTTCTAATGAAACTGCCACATAACAGGACATGGTACACAAAGAAACTTGTCGAGAAGGCAAAGAAGTGTGTCAAGTTGCGTGATAACTATACCTGCCAATATTCTGGTAAAGAAGTTTCAGGTAGTAACTGCCACGCAAGCCATGTTCTAAATGTGGGTACTCATAAGAATATGGAACTTGATCCTACTAACATGAAGGTTCTATCTTCTTATTATCATATGCATTGGTGGCACAAAGATGTCCTTCATGCAACCGAATGGTTTAAAGAAAAGTTTCCAGAACGATACATCTATCTTATGGAAGCAGTTAAAACCAAATGGAAAATACCAACGGCTACATTAGCAGGACTACACGCTGACACAAAAGCTGATGGTTCAGATTACGCTGAAAAATATTATGAACTTATAAAGGAGATAATCAATGCATGATGACTATTGGTTTGATTTAGTTCTATGGGTTATATCAGCTATAGCATTTTTTTGTTTATTTAATTTATTAGTGGAGATGATATAATGATAGATGTATTACTTATAGGGTTATGTGTGATGCTAGTAGTAGCAGCACTATGGAGTGATGGATGAGAGCCAGAGATTTCACAGCTAGTTGGAATCGAGGACAAGAATTAGAAAGGAAATTCTATGAAATACTTAAACTGCGTGACAAGAATGCACGACAAGCGACACCGCAAGAGCAATATAAACACATTGATTTTTTTACCTACTTTGGAACGATCGATGTTAAGAGTAAAAAGAGAATTGGCAGAGCCGATGTTGATGAGCAAGAGACAATCGTGTGGCTTGAATATAAAAACGTACAAGGTAGAGATGGTTGGCTCGTATCTCCCTTTGTTGATATACTTGCGTTCGAACGGGATGATGACTTTATTCTCGTCAAACGTAAAGAGCTTCAACAAATGGCTGATGAACTTTGCAATCTAGATGACATGGTAGATAAATCAAGCGATGCTTTATACAAAGGATACACTCGCAAAGGTAGAAAAGATTTAATCACTCAGGTTAAGATGAAAGATGTAATGGAATTAGAACATAAAGTATGGAGTAAAGATGGCGTATAGTAAACGTAAAGCAATAATGATAGAACAAATGGTAAGTATGTTTGATATATCTTATGTAGCATTTGCATTAGATATTAAAGTAGAGAGTGTAAAAAGAGCTATGAGATATGCGAGGAAAGTATGCTTGCGATAACATTAACAAAAGATAATACATCAATGTCACTAAAAACTGATGGCGAGTCTTTGCAAGATGCAATAGAACTAGCACAGAAAGTTATTGGGTGGGCATTTGAACAACAAATAGAATTACAGATAGTTGAAGAAGAAGATGATGCTATCTATATAGAAACAAATCAACCAAAAGATCATGTGTTACATGACGGAATGTAGAAAGGAGAAAAAACTTTTCTTAAACGAAGCTGAACGAAGAGGGGCATTACGCCCCTTTTTTTGTGCCTATCTAAAACAATCAAAAATAGGGGGGGGTTGACAATCGTGTTATAATGGTTGTAAAGGAAAATTAAAATGAAACTAGAAAGGGGGTGAAAAAATGAAAAGAACTAGAGTATCTTATGAGTTCGCCTTGTATCCTGAAACAGTCATCGACTCAAATGGGCAAGGTCTTTATTATGACATTGAGTTTGTGGAGTGCGGCAAAAATGAACTTCAAAAACATCTAGATCGTTATGATGTAGATCATGTGGGTATGTTTCCGTGCTATAGTGTTTATGTCAAAAAATGGCATTGTACTTATGAAGAACCTTATCATCCTTATGATGAATGGGAATGGGATGAGTACTCTCTATGGTATGACCACGACAAAAAAGTATGGATAGATCATACTGAAGCATTGCCGAAATATGTAATGGCTGAAATCAATAAGGCGAAGTTCCCTAAAGGATCATTGCAGAAATATCCTGAAGGGTGTCAGCTTGAAGAATGGCAAGACTCTTGGGAGTATGACAAAAAGTCTAACACTTGGAATTGGAAATATTAACAAAGTGCTAGACTTGAGAAGGGGAGCATTCGCTCCCTTTTTTTATTTGTCCAACTTAATTACTTTAACGTAAGTTGCACCTCTGTAGTTTAGAGTCACTTCCATGTCAATCTCCCATGTTAGCGTTCCTTCACTCACTATGAGTTACTTCCGACCAAAAGGTTGAACGATCTTAAATCCAATATAAAAATACTAATGTCATATGTCAAGCCGATAGATGATGTATCTTACACTCGCCAATTATATCTGGATTAATCTCTTCTTGCATCTGTGATGCTGCAATTCTTAATAATTCTCTTCTGTTATACTTACCTTGTTCTACTACTGTACTTTTACCAGACATAATGTGAACGACTTTATACATAGACATAGCTCCTCCGTTAATGATTAAATAAAAATGAGGCTTTTAGTAGTTTATGCGATGTGCCTCAAACACCGCTAATGGGGCGAAAGGAAATAAGACCCCTAAGATAACTACTTAACTTGTGATGACCCGAAATAAAATCCGACAAGTGCTAGCATAGTCTGCCGAACTTCGGGTAATAAAACGTATCCTTGTAATTCTATCCAACCATTTCCTTTACTAAACATATTACCAAACAAGAATCCAAATAAACCTCCTTTAGACCCTGCTTCTATAGTAACTGGCTCATTAAAAAACGCAAGTATGAATGGTGCAAATATAACAGCAAAGAGTGTACATAACGCTATGGTCCTACGAACAACTGCACCTGCTTGTCCAGTACGTTTAGCTGCACGATCAGCAGAATCGTCAGCAAGACCTTGCTTCTGCATCATTCTATCGAACTGTTCTTTCTGTGCTTGTGCTTGGCTTGCTATAAGTTTCATAACAAAACCAGATAACGAGCCACCCATCATAGACAATAATTCAACTGACATTATTTACCTTTATTCATAAGAGTTTTTTTCTTACGCAACATTTTAAAATCTTCACCTGAGATTTTACCATCTTTGTTTGCATCTAGTTTTTTTCTTTTACCTATTAATGGTTTTTTATCATACATTATCTATACCTCGCTGTTTTCTTTGCTATCTTCTTTGGTTGTTTTACAAATTGTTTTCCTGCTTTAGTTCCTTTACGTTTAGCTCTAGATGTAGCCGCATACTCAGCAGGTGTAAGAGCTTTAATTGCAGCTTCAGGTAGATACCTTTCCCCAGTCTCACTAGACTTCTTACCAGACTTAGTACGCCACTTTTGTTTTGTCCAGTTGGCTAATGATCTTTGCGACTTTTTTAACATTACCGATAGCCTCCACCTTTGGCTTTATACATACGAGCTAGCATTTGTGCTTTACGACCAGACCATTGTCCTGCCTTACCACCTTTTGTGCCTGCTTTAATTCTATTAAACAATGTCTTACGCATGGTAGGTTTTGTATAATTACCTGCTTCGTTTACTCTACTTTTTGCCATCGCATAACTCCTTAACGTGTAATCCTACTTGAGCATAGAATGTTATAAATTGTTTTATTTTATTTTGTAAACTATTAGAAATAATTTCTATGTTAGATTTAAATTGACAAATTTCTTTATCAGTAGAACTTTTATAAGTTTCTAATTGTTCATTTATAGATGTTTTATAAGATAAAATATCTGCTTCTGTTTTTTGAACAAAATTAAGAACATCTTTTCTACAACCTTTAGCACTTTTGTTAGCTGTAGATATAGAATCTAATGCAGTCTTTACTTCAACTAATGTAGTTTTTAATTCATCTCTAGTTTTAGCTATTTGTCTGTTGTGGTTTGTAAGATATTCTTTTGCTACTTTTTCTACTGTAGCAGTTGGATTTTCCCATACTAATATTTTAATTACTTCATTAAGTTTTACTTTAACTTCTTCTAATCCATCACTTTGTTGAACATTCTTTATCATTTTATTAACCTTCCTCCTAGTATAGCAATACCTGCTAATACAATACCTATAAATATAGCACGACCTATTAGTAATGAAGTCGTATCTACTATCTTGAGGATTTGTCCTAGAATAGGCAAGTGTTTACTGTCTATATATTTAGATGCAGTCTCCACCCATTCCTTTTCCTTTACACTAAACTCACCATTTACTTTCATCAATCAATCACCTTCGCTACTACCCATAACATTAAAATAAATATTACTATTAATAATAGAGTATCAACCATACTTTTTCCTTGCTAAAAATAATGTCGTGCCACCAACTAAGGCAAGACCCACAGCGACTGGCTCTGGAATAACAGTTAGCTCATTGTCACTATACACATTAAAGTCGACTGTACCTGTAGTCAATGGATCATACGATGTGACCATAGCTACAATCTCGTTGGTAAAAGTTATATCAGATAAATAAAAGTATAACCCTTCTCCTATGTCCTCGTTTCCATCATCATCTTCTGTAAGTAATATATAAGACTTTGAGAAAGCATTGAGGTTTGGGAATGTAAAGTTATCTACAATATACAAGTAAAGATATGGGTCGCTATACTCACCATCATCATAAGGTGATATAAGATTAGCGTCATAGTTATCAAACGTAAGAGTAGCCTCACCATCTGTATAGATATAAAACATCTCATAAAAGTGTGGCTCTTGATCTATAGTTATAACAGCGTTAGATGTTAGTGTTGCTTGTAGATCGTAAATGTAATCAGACAATGCGATTGATGCCGCTACTATGTTTACCCAATAAAATATTGCTAATGCTATTAATGTTTTCATATTCCTACTTCTTGCTTAAAAAGTTAATTAGTTTATATATCTTTGAATCTTTAGGCATAAACATACTTATAGTAGCTAGTAACCCTATGAGTCCTATACCAACTGCAATTATGTTACCCTTGATTGCTTCCCAAATTATCTGTAAATAAATCATATCGGTGTTGCATCCTCTTCTACTTCGTCTCTGTTAAACAAACTTCTAAACGATTCTCTTATTGCATTTCGCTCTGGTAGTGTTGGCGGTTCTGGCTCTGGTATCGATTCGTTTAACTTCTCCTCTATTTCTTGGACCTTCTCCTCACCTAACTCTTCTACTGCTTTCTTTCTAGCTTCAGCTTGTGCTTTCTTCTGTTGTTCTTGTACTACTTGTTTCTTTGTTTCTTCAGACTGTTTAGCTACTTCTTTAGCTTGTTCTACTGCCTGCTTTACTTCTTGCTCTGCCGCTTTAGCTTCTTGTGCCTGCTTACGAGCTTCTCCTACTTTTACTCCTATAAACGAAGTAGTCTTAGGTATTGTTTCACCTGCAAACCTAGACGTTTCTGGCGGTGTTATCGTACCTGTATCTACGAACTCAACCACCATTGGTCTAGCTATATCAAATGCTTCATGCGAGTTATCAAATATATGGTTAGCTTGGAATGCACCTGCACTACCCATTGCAACTAATCCACTAGCACCCATACTTTGTGCTTGTGCTACTACCGCTTGAACAACTCCTTGAGTTGCTTGCGAAGCTGTTTCGGTTGCCACAGCTGTAGTAGTTTGGCTACTAGCTTCTTGCTGTACAATCTTACTTTTTCCACTACTTGATTTAACATCCTCTTTAACCTCCTCTTCGGTATATATTATACCTTCAAATCGTACCTTCTGTCCTTTCTTACTCATCTCCTAACCCATAAGCCTCACTAGCTAATAAGGTGTTACGATCTGCTATTGTTAAAAAATCATCTATACTATATCCCTTAGTATCTAACCACGTCTCCCAGTCTTGTAAGTCATCAAAAGTTAATGCAGGTTTACGATATGTAGGGTTTTCCATTGCACATAAAGCAAACACAACTTTAGTTTCATCTTTAGATATAGCTTTGTTTATTGTGTATTCATTTAAAGTTTTTTGACCATCTTCTTTAGCTGACCAGTTAGCACCTTCTGGTATTTCTTCATCAAGAATTGATACAGGTGTTTCTAAAAATGCATAAGCCACACCATTAGTGTGAACAAACTTATCGTATTTATGTGTTACTGGTGTATAATTATTTATATTATTTTGATTTGACATAATTTCTTGTCCTTATTAAAGATGTACCAGATATACTAGTACTATATTGTAGATACTGTATTATATTTCCATTAGAATCTTCTCTAGTAAAGTTTTTACTATCACTAGCACCTGCTCTCTGTTGTTCCCAAAATGTTGATGTACCACCAGAGCCTACAGTAACTGTGCCGTCATTGTTATTAGCAGTTGTATCTTGTACTGTGGTTGAACCAACATCACTTTGAAACTCGTGATTGACTAATGCTGTAGATAAATTTTGACCATCGTTTGCTGTATTCCAAAGAGCTACCCTAGATAAAGAACCTTTAAATGCGTGAGCTGTTGTGCTATAACCTAAACCATAACGTGAGGCATAAAACAAACCTTTACCTGAGCCTGCTGATACTGTTCCGTAACTTACTGTATCAATAAATAACTCAATAGTATCACTACTACCTTTAATTACAATACTTTTACCATCAAGGTCTAGGTTAGATGTGTCCGTTGTTCCTCCAGAACCATCAAATTCAAGATATGTATTATCGTCATCTCTATAAAAAATATGATTGTTTTTATTTAAACCAAAGTTTTTATCTGCCTGTCCACCAACTACCCACGCATGACTACCCACAGTTCTTTCATATTTGTAAATATCAACACGAACAGTAAAAGTAGATGCTGAATTTAACAACGCAGATGCAAAGTCAACATGGTCAGCAACACCATCAAAAGTAACTACTGTTTTAGTTGAGCCTAATATATCAGCTGAAGTTTTATCTGTAGTTACTAAATCAAATCCAACCTCAGATTGATTATGCAAAAGTCCAGATGGATAACTTATAACCTCATTTCCTGAGTAATAATTAGCAGGAAGTAAAGAACCACTAGAGTCTACTACACGTCTACCCCAAAACAAATCTGTACTACCTGTAGATACAGTTCCATTGTTTCCATTTGCTGAATTGTCTGTTATGGTTGTACCACCAATATTACCTGAGTTAGTAGAAAAATCTACATCGATAAGAGACGATTTAATAGAGTGGATTGTTCCTAGATAATCGTCTAAACTATTTTGGTCTGACCCAATCTTAAGATTTCTAGATTCACCTGAAGGGAACATATTTGAGGATAAACCTGTTTCATTAACAGTTTCTATAGTAGCTCCTGTATCATTGTTAATAAGAGTTAATGAAGCTGTTAATGCTGATGAATCAAAATCAAAAATTGCTTTGTATGTAGTGGTATCAGCAGGACAACTATTATTTGTTGTAACAATATTATTATCAGATCCAGATGTTTGTGTGTGTCTAGCAAAAATTCTATCTAGACTGCCATCATAAACTAATGAAAATCCTTGAGATGCAGGAAGAGAACCTTGTGAATATAAACAACCTCTAGTTGACATTTCGCTTGGTGTAAATACAACTTCTACAGATTCGGTTGTGGGAATAGTATGTAATCCAAAATGAACTTCATCGTCTACACCATCAAATGTAGCTACCTGTTTTGTTTTATTAATAAGAACAGGAACTTTAACATCATAATCATCATCAAATCCATACAAAGTATTATGAGATACAGCATTATTAATAGTAGACCAACTTGCTCCAGTTATAGTTCCGTTAGCACCATTTCCACTTATATCATATGCTAGACTACCGCTACCCTCTTGCATTGGAAAATGAATATTTGCACCTACAGAAGAATTACTAATAGAAAAATCTAAAATTGATCCTATAAAAACAAGCCCATTACTTCTAGCTCCAATTTGGAAAGTAGAAGCACCATTGTGTCCACCTGCAGGTACTGTTGTGGTATATGTTTCAGTTGTGCCATCTGTTATATTTTCTAAAACAAAATTAGTTGCCGCACCAGTTGAATTAAAAGTTATTGTGCTTTTATAAAGTTTATTTAATTCAACATCAAATATTTCAGTAGAAGTAGCATTTAGTTTAAACTTACCATTTTGTGCAAATAATCTATAAGATGCCGCACCACAAGAATGAATTACTTGAGGGTCTGCTCCACCTTCCGTTGTTGACGTTTGCATAAAATGTGTAGTAATTGTACAAGCACCAAAATGATTATCTGCATCAGTTGATAAATCTATATCATTAACAGAATTAACTGTTACTCTATCTCCTGAACCATCAAATGATAGACAATTAATACCAGTAAGGTTAGCCGCAGTACCCATAATATTAGAAACAGTCTTGCCATCAGTAGTAGGTGATACCAACCATGATGTTAAGTTAGTAGTCTCAGGTAGTAGTTTGTTACCACCTGATGATAGCTGTTTTTGAGAAAGATACATTAAACATCCTCAGTATCCAAAGCACGAATATTACAAGTAACACTAGTTTCTATATAATATCCTTTAGGTAGGATAAATGGTCTTGTAATCCCAAAAGGCGGTATGTAAGCATTAGCATTATCCGCTGATGGATTAGCAATATCGTTTGTTGATTTAATTGCAAACCATCCTCCTGAACCAGAATAATCTTGAATCTCTACAATACGATCATTATTTGCATCAAACTGTAAACCTGTATTAACAACAGTAACTTTTGCATCAGATGTTTTAAGACCTGCCACCTGCATAGGTGAACCAGTTTTACCAAATCTTTTACCTTGAATAGCCATAATCTTTTTTCTCCCTCGCCCTCTGTTTTAATAAAATGTTATATTTTTGTCAAGTCTATTAATCAAAAAATTGTAATTTAGTTTCTTCTTTACGAGGTCCATACAATGGTTGTAAAGATTCTTCTTTGTAAACTCTGGCTAATCTTTTTGCTGCAGTTATAGGAAGTCCTGTACCAGTTAATATTTGGTCAACATCATAAAATTTAATGTCTTCACCAGAAGCTGCTTTTAATATTGTTCTAGTTGTATCAGCTACTACACCTGCTATAGGTATTTCATAATCATAACCTTGAACACCTTGACTAATAGCACCTCCTACAGGACCACTTGAAGAAAGAAATGTTTTCAAAAACATATCTTGTAATTCTTCTTCTGATTTAGGTAATTTACCATTATCTATACCCCATATTCCTACTCCACCTAAAGCTAAAGAAAATAAATATCCTGACATTTGTTCTCTTCCTTCAGGTGTATTTAATGTACCTAATAATTTAGGAAATCTATTGTACATACCATTCATAAGTTTATTTAACTGATTACTAAACATTAAAGCAGATCGAGCAAATTCACCTCTTTGATATATACTAGGAAGATCAGCAGCTATATTTGTAGGCTGTGTTCTAGCTGTAGAATTTCTAGCTAATCTTATTGCTTCTTGTTCAGTTTTTCCATTTGCTAATGCTTTTTTATATACAGCATTCCATCCACTTACTCTTACTATTTTATCCATTGCTACAATATGTTTAAAACCTGCTATACCTATCTTATTAACTATTTTTTCATATCCATTTGGATTTTTATTTCTAAATTCATTTATTACAGTATCAGGTGTAGTATTTTTTAAAATTGGATCATTCATTTCTGCAAATTTAACTTGAGCATTTACAAGTTTCCCATCAACAACAGTCCAATTTGCAGCAGTACGAATAACAGATTCAGTTAATCTAGTAAAACCTTCTCTAGTTCCCCCTAAATCTTGTAAATAATAAAAATAAGAAGGTACTTGTTTTAATCCTGTTTTAATATTAAATGCTAAATATCCTATACTAATATTTTTTCTAAGTGTTCTACCAACTTTTGCAACATTAGAATCTGTTTTATAAATTGTTTCTGGATTAGCAACACGTTTTGTATATGCTTCTATTTCTTTTACCATTGATTCTCCAAATGTAGACTTAATATCACTACCTAAATTTTTTACAATATTATTATATAATTTTACATTTTCTGCTTGATGTATATAATGTTCCGTTTTAGAAGTCATTCTAGACCATTCACCAACTAAATCTAAATTTACTTCATTCCTAGAAAAATTTACTCTTTCTTTTGTAGCAGTAGTTGTTACTTTTGGACTAAATTCTTTACCTTCTATCATACTTTTAATATCATCAAGACCATTTTTAAATTGAACATCTACACGATTTAAAGGAGTATAATAGTCTATATCACCCAATGCTTTACCTTCTACTCTTTCATATGTATCAGCCATACGACTTCTAGTTTTTGCATAGTCTGCAATAATATGATCTGCTAAATTTTTTAATGCTAAATTATTTTCAACATATTTAATAGCAGCATTTAAAGCCTCTTCATTACCTTTAAAATTTCCTTGTAAAATTGCTTCACGACCACCTTCTTGTTTTGTTTTAGCATATACACCCATAAGTTCAGATAGCGTTGCTTTTTCAAAACCTTTGAAAAAAGTTATTTTTTTTGCTAATTTTCTATTAGACATTTTATTAAGTTTCATATTTTCATCAAATGCTTTTCTTCTATTTCTAGTCATTTTTAATGCATTAGCATCTGCTTGTCGTCTATTATCTACTAAAGCCTTATGAGCAACTCCATCATATTTTGCTTTTCCTCCATCAAGAAAATCTGCTAGTTCATCCATCATAGAAAATTCACGCATTATTTGCGTTCCTATATTTTTATCTTTTTTAGGATCAGATGTAATTTTTTGTTTTTTAGAATCTTTTGGTTGTTTTGTTTTAAATCTTTTAGGAACATTTTCTAAATTTGTTTTTATCTCGTCATATATTTTTTTTCTTTTTTCTGATTCTTTTTTTTGTATTTCTTTTTTTCTTTCTTTTATTATTTTTTTATCTTGTTTTTGTCTTTCTTTTGCAGTTTGTCCACCTTCTGGATCAAATACAGTTTCTTTTGCTTTAGTAGGTGCTAAATCTGTATCTGTAAGAGTTCTTCCAACTAAATCCATATATGGATTATCTTCGCCTTTTTTAACTGTATCTCTTATATTTTTTGTTGATAATTTTTCTCCTTTAACTGTTTCCCTTTTAAATACATAACCACCAAGTTTTACTTCTCCTTGAACTGCTCTAGTCATTGATCCAAACACAATATCTGGTCCATAATTTTGAATCATTTCAGATATTAAATAATGTTTTTCAATTTCAAAAATTTCATCTTCTGTTGCACCTTTTCCTGCGGTTTGTACCGCCATATTTCTTGCTCTTGCTTCTGCATCTTCCATTCTAAAGTTTTTAGTTATAGCAACATTTCCAATAATATCTGCAACTATAGCTTTAAAATTAGTTTTAGCTAAACCAGTAACAAGTGGAGTTGCACTCATTCCCATCATAAGTGCAGCTTCTTTACCTCTTTCTTCTATAGAACCTGATGATGTAAGAAATGTATATGCACCCATAAATGCAGATCGAGCTGTAGTTACTTTAAATAATTCTTTATATGTTTTACCTTTAGCAATAAGAGATAACTTTTTTCCTTTTAGTAAACCATTAACACCTTGCATCATTTTGCCCATTAAAAGTAAATTACTACCTACATCAGTTGCTGTTTTATTAATAGACCTACCATAAAATAAATTTATATTATTATCTTCTAAAGCCTCCATTAATGCATCAGTTTGATTTTTTTCAATAAATTGATTTACTTCTTTAAGATAACTATCTTCTTTTCCAAAAAGCTCTTGAATACCACTTATTCCTCTAGATATATTTTTTACATAAGCCATAGATAAAACAAGAGGTGTAGCATCACTATACATAAATCTTCTGTTTGGTTTTCTTTGTTCTTCTCTTTTTTGTTTTTTTTGTAAAAGATTTTTATTTTCTTCTTCTAAATCAATAATTCTATCTATGTTTGAAAACAATGTAGTTTGAGAAAGATCAGCTACTAATTGTGATTCTTTATCATTGAATCCTTTAGTGCTTGCAATTTCTTTTATTATATTTGAATCAAAAACTTCTCTTAGTTCAGGAAATAAATCATAATCTACATCATCATTATCTATAGGATTATATAATATATTTGATAAAGTATCATAATCTTGTATTGGTTTTTTTTCATCAAGAAAATTATCTGGTAATACTAAATTATTAGACTCTTTATTTTCTATAGAATCTGTAACTTTAGATTCGTTTGCATCAAAAAAATTATCTGGCAAAGTTAAATCTGTATTTTCAGTAGCCATAATTATTATTATTTATTTTTAAAATTTCTAATTGCTTGTATTATTTCTTCATTAGTTGCAGTTATATTTTTATTATTAAAATAATCTTTAGCCTTATTATATTCATCTTGAGTAATATCTTCTGGAAGATTTTCTTCAGTACTATCAATATTCATTGCGTCTATACTAGATTCTTGATTATCATTTAATGCTCTTTGTTTCTCTGAATTAATATAATTATATACTTCTGCTATCTCTTCTATATTACTTTGAGCAAATTCTTCTTTTATTTCATCTAAAATTAATTCTGCTTCTTGTCTTATTTCTGTAACAGTTGCATCTCTATTATTTATCATCCATGTTTCAAATCTATTATCAAATTCAACACCTGCTGCCATATTAAAATCTAATATCATTTCATCTACATCATCTTTATCTAATTCAGAAAGAATTTCTTCACTTATTGTATAAGTTGTTAAATTTTCAGAAAGTGTTTTTTCTCTTTCTTCAGAAGTTAAAGAAGGGTCAAATCTAATTGTAATTTCTTTAAGTGCTTGTCCTATTTTATTATTGTCATATAATAATTCTTTATCTGTAACTAATTTTGATATTTTTTCTCTATATAATTTTTGTGTTAGTAAATAATCTCTTCTTTTTAAAACTGTCTTAGGGTCAGTATCTTGTTTTACAATACTAGCTAATTGTTTTTTTGATTCTTCAGATTTTAATTGTGTAAAATATTCAGTATATACTTCACCATATGATTTTCCTGATGCTAAATCTTCTCTAGCTTGACCTATTATTTTTAATTCATCTACAGTAAGTAAAGGATCATCTTGTATATCTTTTCTAACTTTTACAAAAGTATCTTTATCTATTTGATTATTATCATATAATGTTTGTAAATTTGCAATTTTTTCTGTTGCAGAACTTGTATCCCAATCTTCACTTAAATAAGTATTATTTAAAACATCTGTTACATTTTCTTTTAATCTATTTTCAGCTTCTGTTATTAACATTTTTAAATCAGATGGTTCTAACATAGGAAAAAAAGTTCCTTGATTAAAAAACTGACTAGTTAATTGTTCTTTTGCATTTGAAGGATTTTCAAAAATACTTGTTCTTGCTTTTACAAAATCATCTTTTTTTTCTAATTCTTTTTGTTTATCTTGTTGTTTTTCAATAGCAGAATTACCTAGTTGTATAATAGCTTGTCTTTGATTTTCATACTCAACAGGATTTTTAAAAGAAGGTTTTACTCGTTCTAATACATCTAATGCTTCTTCAGTTAGTCCTCTACTAGCTCTATTTGTGGCAAGTTTTATCCCACTAGCTTTTCTTTCATTTGCTTCTTTTGTTTCAGTTGCTGCAATTAAAATTTTATATTGGTTAGTAGAACTTATATCATATGATTGTTGTATTTCTTGAGTTAAAGTAATATCTTTATCTTTAACAAATTGATTAAAATATTTATTACTTTCTTGAGGTAAATATGTTTTAAAAAAATTATCATCAAGACGAGTATTTGTTTTTAAATAATCTTCTGCAATTTTTTGATATGTTTCATCTAATTGTAGATTAAATAAATCTACATTATGAGCATCACCTATTTGTTTTTCTTTTTCTCTTTTTTCTATAAATTCTTTTCCTGCACCAAGAGTTTCTTCTACTAAATTAAACAAACTTAGTGTTAATGCACTATCATCAGCTCCAACAGCTTCAGCATATCTTACAGCTACATTAGGATTTAAGGTAACACCTTTAGCTGTTCCTATTCTTGATGTTGATTCATATAATGGTATTTTTGGCATAATATATCCTTATGTATAATAATCAAATCCTGTCTGAGCTGCACCTGTAAACCCACTTATTAATGTATCTTTTGCTTTAGCTTTACCTTCTAATAACGCTGATTTAGCATCTAGTTTACCTTCATATCTAGTTGTTTTAGCTGCTTGTGTAAGAGTTTGTGCTTGTAATAAACGATTACGTCTATCATTTAAAATATCATATTCTATTTCTAATGCTTGGTCTAATAATACTGTAAGAGGTGTACCTTCTGTTTTAACATTCATTGCAGCTACACTTGCTCGTTGTTTAGCTGTTAATGCTCTACCTCTTTTGCGAGATCGAGAAGTTTCTGCTCTCATTGTATCAAGAACAGAACGTGCTTCCATATCTTTAACATTAGCATTATAATCAGCAAATTGTTTTATCATACGAGCTTTAGTTCTAGCTAATCTTTTTTGATATTTAGATTTTAAAAATCCTCCTGCTATTTGTAATCCCATTTGACCTAATGTTGCTACACCTTTTGAAATACCCATTATCTTACTCCCTCCACATCTACGACCATTGCTAATACAGTACAAGGTTGTGGCGTATCAGATACAACATATATAGTTTGTAAAAATTCATTATGATTTGCAAGCCATACTTCTGCATCTTCTGTATTTAATGAGTTAGAACTAGCAAATTTAACATCACTTAGTACAGATGTAGTTGCTAATGTTGCTGTACCTGTTTCTTTTTGTCCGACTTTAGCTTCTAGTGTATCTTTAAATCTTATTGTAGCATGAGATGCAGATTTTTTACTACCCATACTTCCCTCTGCATCTAAGTATAATGGTGCTAGTGTTGCTGTATATGGTAATCCTACAACTACGTTTGCATTAGTAGATGAAGATGCTAACGTAATTTGTCCATCAGTTACGACTTTTGTATTTGCTTCTACAACACCATCTTTTTTAATAGTTACCTCTTTACCTTCTAAATGAGATAAGCCTGTAAATGTATCACCATTATGGATTCTTTCTCTAACATATAAATCTAATCCTGAATGTTGATTTTTATAATCTGTATAATCTTCTATAGGATCAAGTTCTACTAAACATCTTTTACCTAAGTCTAATGGTACTTCTCCTGTAGATTTATCATCTGCTGTAAAACTTACAAAGTTACCATCATCATCTCTTTCTATAATACCTCTTTCAGAAGTAACAGCACCAGTTCCATCATTTTTATTTGTAAAATTAAAATAAAGATCGTATGTTCCTGCTTCTTGATAAACAATTTGTACTTTAACTTGATCTTTAGAATCATCTGGTATAATTGTTTGAATGTCAGCATTACCACTATATTGTATATGTAAATTTTGACCAAAACCTACTGTTGTAGCTCCTGTGCTTGTATTACTTACATCATTCCAAATAAATACATCAACACCACCATATGAGTTTGCAGTTACCTGTGTTGATTCTCTAAATTCCCCTACAGTAGTTCTATATACAAAAGTAGCATCAGTTTCACCTTCAATAAATGTATTAAATCTAGGAGTTTTTACAGCACCTTGACTAGCCATAGCGGTTCTTGTAACAGTTCCATCTGCCTTAACAGGAATATCAAGATAATCTCCTACATTCCCACCTCCATCATTTTTAGTAGTTATTCTATAATTTACTGTAGTAGCTGTATCAGCCGCATATGGGTCTTTTAATGTAACAAATACTTTATCTGAGTTATCTGTGTCAGGTAATACAGCAACAGATTCTGCTTTATAAGAACTAGTAACATTTTTCCAAGATGGGCTAGTATTGTTTACTATAGTGGCATTACTACTACTAGCTGATTTATCAAATACAGTTGTTCCACTACCTTTATCAAAAAGATATGTAAATTTAGTAGTAGTTCCTAAAATTAAATTTGCATAGTTTATATCTAAATCTAATGTATCAGTAACATCTGGGCTTATAGCTTCACTAGAATATGTAGAGCCACTATATACCATACCCATACCAAATAAAAACGGATAACCATTTTGATTAGAGGTTTCAAAACCAACATTTCTACTAGCAAAATTAAAAGAAGGATACCCACAAGCATTTGTAGTAATTCCATCATCTGCTTCTTCTGTTAATGTTTCTATATCATCAATAGTTACTGTAATATTATTTGTTGTGCTATCAGGATCAACAATAACTCTTAATGTGTGCCATTGATTATTTACAAAATCTGCATCAAAAACAAGTGTTTGTGTATACATTTGAGCTGAAGCACCTGTGCTTCTATTTGCTCCTAAAATAAGAAGTAATTCATTTGGTTTGTTTTGTTCAAAATATACACCAAAACTTCCTGCTTGATGAAATAAATATTCTCCTGTCGCATCCTCAACAGCTTTTTTAATTCTAAAATGCATAGTGAAATCAATTTGATCTTCATCAGTAAATGGAATATGAGCTGATTGTACATAATCATTAACACCATCTAACTCTAAATATTTTAAATTAAAGTTAAAATTTTGTCTGTGCCAAGCAAATGTTTTTGATTCACGTTCATATGTTAATCCAATTAACTCACCATTTTCTCTTATCATCCATACAATAGTTGTAGGTTGATTTTGAACAGCAAGTTGTTTTATACCATCGCCAGTTATATGTTCTGCAATAGCTGATAAATCTTGTGCTAAATAATCATTTTGATTTTCTTGTAAGTACCACTCACGCAACTTTTTACCTTCACGCATTGGAAATAAAACAGCAGAGTTTACTAATAATCCTTGTACTCCTGATGAACCATATTGTGATCTTCGTTTTAAATTTAATTGTGAAGGGGTTATAGGTAAACTTTGATTACCAGAACCAAGTGACCATTCATTTGCGGCTGTACCTATAACTAATTCCCTAGAAGGACATAACCATTTTATTTGATCTAATGTACCAGAATTAAATGTTAATTTCATTGAATCTGTATCTAATGCACCTAAAGCAAAATTATCTAAATTATCTGTTTCACTTAAAAATAAAGTATTAGGATTATTTTTTGTTCCTGCTAAACAAAGCCTATTTTCAAATATAGCTACAGCCTCTGGAAAACCTCTAAAGTTAGAAAATGCACTTTCTTGAAATTCATTTTTACTAGGAAATCTTTCAGCCCATCTACCTGCGGCTAAATCAGTTTCAAAATCGCTACCTGATGTATGAGCTATTTGACATTGAAAAGTTTTATTGTCTCCTTTTAAAGTATACTCAATAAATTTTCTATCAGCAGTTACAGCATAAATTTTTTCATCTGCTCCTGTATTAGTTCCTGTAACACCTACAAAATTTTCAGTTGGTATAGGTAGTGTTCTTGATTGTTTAGATAAATTTTCATTATACTCTTCTAGTAAATTAGTATTATCATTTAAGGTATACAAACTTCCAAATATTTCTGTCCAACTTTGAGCTACTTCATCAAATACATGATTTTTACAATTAGTAAAAGTATCAGTTGTTGAAGTAGATGGAAATGTTGAAAGTGTTATTTGTTTTACATGACCTCCACCTGAACTTGGAGATGTTTTTGTAGCATCCCATTTGGTTATTTGATAGTATGCTCTATATCTACTTCCTGTAGCGGCAACATCTTGTATAGCTATACTTGTTGCATAGTAATGTCCATTATAATAACCTAAACCAAAACTTTCTTTTTGACCAAGTTGTTTTTTACCAGTTCTATCTATACGATATTTAACACGCCTAACACCATTGTTTACAGTATTTGTTGAGCCAGTAGTTAAAGTATACTCATCTATTAGTATTTCTCTTCTTCTTTCTGTAGAACTACCTCTATATCCTTTATGTCCTATTAATGCTAGTTTACCATTAGCAAAAGTTATTCCAGTATAATCCATACCTGTTCTAATTTTTGTCCAAGTATATGCTGTTAAAGTATCACTAGCTAAATTATAAACACCACTATTACTTATAGGATAACTAATTATATTATATTGAGATTCAAAACTTACAGATGTGTCTTGTAATAAAACAAATAATTTACTATCGTGATAAACAGTATCTTGTATAGTTTGATTACTAGTAAGTCCTGCAAGAGTAGGTTCAACCATTCTTCCTAATGTTGGTAATCCTTGAGCTGTAGCATCAGCAGGTTGAACAGGTAAATCATAAGTTAATACATTAGCATCTGTAATAGCCTTAACTTTAAAAGTTCCGTTATATGGTGCAGAACCTCCAGTACATCCTGCTATAACAATTAAATCTCCTACCGAAACACCATGACTAGATAATGTTACTGTTGCTACAGAACTATTTGATGTAATAGATGAAACAGCATCATTGCTATCATTATTTGCTTTATTTCTTGATGTACCAGTAAGTTGTGCAGGTCTTAATACTTTATCATTTAAAACATACGATTTGCCTGCTACCCAATAACCATCTGCTTTATCATAACTAGATACTGTTTCTAATAATGCACTTTGTACTACAGCAGTAGCAGTATTAACTGAAACTTCAGTTGTAGCACCTGTTGCTGTTAGTATTGTACATGGAGATAATACATATTCATTTTCTGCTTTTAATGTAAAAGAAAAATTATCATAGGAATTATAAGTTGCTCCAGAAACTCCAACCCATTGAACTTTAAGAAAAACATTTCCTTCTTCTGGAGCAGAACTTGCAAAAGTAAAGTTTTTATTTTGAACATCTGTACTAGAAGAAACTACGGCTACATTAGTAGTATCTCCAACCTGAACATATTCTTCATATGTTAGTCCACCATCTTTACTTCTTAATACTACTACTTGTCCTCTCCATATTCCTTGTGTTTCTATATTCCAATTTGAAAAAGAAACATTAATAGCATCTGATACAAAAAGTCTTAACTCCTCTTCATCTTGTCCGTTAACAGTATCATCAGTATCACCATCATCATTAAGATCAACTGGATTAGCTTTACCTGTTAATATTTTATTAGCATTATCTCTTTTTTGTTTTATTACAAATGTAGAACCAACATGAGTAGAATAAAAAATATTATCTGACGCAGTTATTGTTATAACACTATCTTTTGCAGTTTCTCCAGTAATAGAAAGTTTAGTATCTGTTTCATCTAATAAGGGAGGAAATAAAAATTGAAATTGTGTTAATGACCAATCTGCATCTGCAAATCTTTGTAATTTATTTACTTCGTGATCTTTATGTGCAATAAATAAAACATCAAATGACTGAAAGAATTTTAATCCATATAATTCATCTTCATCATATTCCGTATCTAAACGAATAGTTTCAACGCCATCTTTAAAAACTGTTACAGCAAATTTACTAAATACTAAAACGTATGTTGTATCTGTATTAAAAACAAATGGATATACTAAACTAGGTGATGAATCTAATTCAGAAATAAATTTTGTTGCAGGTCTTTTAGTTGCACCACCATATTCTAGCGGTATAAAATTTTCCATTTTAAGACAGGCTTTATCGTATAACTCGCTATCTTGTCTAGCATAAACATAAGGAGAAACTTCACCTGCGTTGAAAGCATTGATAACTTTTTTTGCCATAATGCCTCCTAACTAAAACTACCATATGATGTCTGTGAAAATGGTGGATATGAATTACTATATGAAGAAGTAGATGTATATGTAGACTCTAACCATTCACTATCTACAGTTGGCGGGTCCAGTCTTTCTGCTCCATTAACACGTCTTGCTTCTGGCATAATAACTCGATTAAATTCTTCTAATAAATTAAGTGATAAACTTCTATCACCTGTAATACTTGTACACATTCTTGATGCTAATAATGTTACAAATGCTTGTGCAAATAATGAATCCATAGCAGATGGTTCTGGAACACCATCGTAACATAAATATACTTTCTTTTCATTAGTTAATATCTTATTACCTTCTATTACCCAATCAACACGAGGTTTCATAAATCTATATGAATCTGATGTGTTAGTAAGATAAAAAGATCGTTGTGCATCAGCAGGAATAAAATATTGATAATCATATTCTGTAGGAGCAGGTCTTGTTACTTCAACACTTTGTGTTCCTGTTTTTCCTGTAAAACCTGCTGCTTCTGAAAATACAGGCACAGCACCATAAGTAGCATATGTTTTTGTTTCTTGATTATCTACGGCTGTATTAGGATCAGTAACTATTAAATGCCACCAACCTAATCCTCCTGCACCAAATGGAACACTACCTAAGTCTCTTTCTAAAGTAATTCCATACATTATAGGGTTAGCACCGCTAGTATCTCTAGTAACTACATATTTAGGACTTTGCCATTTACTTACATCTATTGTAGAATCAGAAACACTTATAGTATTTTCTTCAGCTATAACGTCATAGTTAAATAACTCAACACCATCATCTAATCCAGTAAAGTTTAAAATGTATGGAGATAGTTCTGTTTTCTTTTTACAACAGTTCCAAGAATGCATACGAGTCAACTCTTCAAGAGTTGGTGTGTAATGCAAATCTAGTGTGTCCTTTAAGATACCTGTATCTGTGTCAAAGTTAGATAGTAATAATCTGTCGCTACCTAACTTTGACAAAGCGAGATTACAGAGCTTTGTTTTTGTTAAAGACATTATCTTTTAATGATTGGTTTATATGTAAACGGATTTAAAGAAGTTTCTTCAAATGAATCATTAACATAATCCTGAGTTCCTTCAAGTGCGTTAGAACGCTTGGCTTCAGGAAGTTGTTTTTCATAAAAATATTTTAATAATTCAAACTTTCTATTAACATTTCCAGTAACTGGAATAGCTAACTTAGATGCAAGGTAAGTTCTTAAACATCCTGCAAACTGAGAATCCATACTAGCTGTCGATGGAACTGCTAAGTATTTAACTATAGCACTAGTAGGATTTAAGTCAGTATTTATAACAAGAGATGTATCAGAAGAATCAGTATCTTCATCACTTATAACAATAAAGTCATGTTTAGGTTGTAATGATGTTGCTGTATCTGTACCAATACGAATAATACGTTGTGATGTAACATCAGTAACATAAACCTCTGTAAATAAATGGTTACTATCTATAGCATGATTTGCTTCAGTTCCATCTGCTGCCTTTAAAATTTGACAACAATGCCAGTTATGCATACGAGTTAATTCTTGAATTGCACAATCATAATGTAAATCTGCTTGTTGCCCTATACTATTTATAGTAGGAGAATCTAATTCAGCTTGTGTTACATGAACTCTTTCACTTCCTATTAAAGATAGAGCTTGATTGCAAATATTTAACTTAGAATGTTGTGAAGTATTTTTTTCTGTTCTAGCCATAATTACACCTTCTCAAATGTTGTATAAGTGTTTACTCTTACCTGACGATTATCTTCGCTAGATTTAAGAAGTTGAACACCTTCTATTGAATCGCATCTTTCTGCATCAGGAAGTACGATATTATAAAACTCATCAAGTAATGCACTTTCCAATTCCGCACTACCTGTAATTGCATAACACATTCTTGCTCCTAATAATGTATAAAAACATCTAGCAAATAAAGAATCCATTGAAGTATAAGGTTTACTGCCTGCATTTGTAGTGTTTTCTGGTACAGCACTATAAACAATAATAGGATCAGCTTGATTAACCTGTAAAACTCGATGGTTTACTTCAAAATCAATTCCCATTCCTTTATAATTACTACCAGTTCCAGAATAAGCCATGTAAACACGAATTGCATCGTCTGGTAAAATATATGCGTGTGACATGTGCATTAAGGGTCCATCACTAATGTCTAGGTCTCTTTTATCACCGCCTACGCTTGATGTAGTTGCATCTGATAATTGCATAGTTTTTAAACAACAATTCCATGCTCTTATAGCAGTTACTTCTTCTAATGTAGGTGCAAAAAATTGATTAACAATATCAGGAATAACACCAGTCTCAGATGTAATATCTGCAACTTGCAATCTTTCACTACCTAATTGAGATAATGCTAAATTAACAAAATCTGTTTTAGTATATTCTACTCTATTCATAATTTATCCTTAAAAAATAAGGGGGGCGAACCCCCCATTAGTCTTACTCGTTTGTTACGATTATTGCATATCCTTTTATAGAATATGTAGAATCTGAAGTCCAAGTTGTACCTGAAGTAGAACCAAAGATTTGCAAACCGCCAACATCATGTAATGGAGATAAATTAACATTTCCATTAGTTGAGGCAGTTAAATCTATATTAGCTGCAATCTCAGTTCCACCAGAAGTAGTTCCTATATCTAGTTGTCGTGAGCTTCCGATTACACCAGTTGATAATACAAGACCAACTAATGTTGCTTTTTGAGGTAATTTTTCAGAAAAAACCATCGCTGTATCTGTTGTTACAGATTTCATTTCGATTGGAATAATCTGAGCATTTCCACGATATGCAACTTTTTCTTGTATTCCGTCAGCTAGTGCTGCTACTGCTGTTGAATTAGCCATCTATCTATCCTCCTGATTAAGCGTTTTCTTTACAAGCAATGGCAATAACCTTTTCTTCTTCCATACGAACAGCTCCGAATTCACCCTTCATGTACGCATAGTAGTTGAAACCTTTATCAGCACGCTCGCTAACTTTAGTTGTAATATCAGGATTAACCTCAAATAAGATTGCATCCTGCACGAATGCATATGGTAAACGGATACCAGTAGAATTAGTATCTTGCCATACGCCTGCTGAATTAACATCTGCTGTTAAGTCAACATTGATTTCAGCAGCAGTATCAGTATCAGCCGCAGCTGCATAAGGCAGAATGTTGCTGATAATAAAGTGACAACCCATGTATTCATAGATTTGTCCTGCTTTTTGTTCTAATACAGATGAACCACGAACAGCTTTCTTTTCGAAGTCTGTGAAGTTAGCGTCATCCATAATGTCACGCCATTGATTCCAAGAAACTTTAAAGCATAGCTTTTCAGCATCTAAGTCCACACCAACTGCACCAAACTGTGCAATAGTTGTAAGGAATTTATCGTAGTTGAATCCTGAAGTAGCAGCACCTACACCAATGTCAACAATACCTGCTTCAAATTTACCAGTAACATCGGTAAATCCTGCACCGAATGCTGTAGTTGAGAATGTATCGCCTGATTGTGCAGATGTGTTAGAAGCCGCAGTTCCTAAAGCAGCAGCATCGATTAACAAGTCTTCTTGACGAAGAAACTTATTTTTCATTGCAGTTAGCTTTTGGTTGCGAGGATCAGTACCCATCTTTGATAAGTCTGCCCAGTCCATAAACTGTCCGTCATGGTACTGAGTACGAGTTACTTTACGTCTGCTGTATTCAATATCTGATACTGGTGAGTCACCAAATCGGTTTGTTACTGCAGATGGAAGTCCACCACCGCTTGTGCGTTGGTATATGCCTTCCTTACGGAAAAGGTCGCCTGTCGCTTGCATGACATAAGGACGCATTTTCCCACCTTTGGTTTCAACAGTTTCTCTAATAGCTCTGTCATAACCAACGATATAAGTTTGTAGCAAATTACCTGCCATTTTATACCTCCAAGTATATTAGTTAATTTATATATAGTTATGTCGGCTCTGAGTGTCTGCATCTGCAGGTCTAGCCTAATATTAGGTTCTCACCCCAGATTATCCCACAGGCTCTTGCGAGGTATCCGTTTCAAATCTGCATGACTTATATGTAATAGTTACATATTTGTCAAGTTAAAATTTAAGAAATCTTTTCAAGAAGTCCAATACGTTGCTTTAACATATTTTGATAAGCAACATCACTTGTCATTCCTTCGTAACTTCTCATTTCTTCTTCTAGTAAATCAAGTTGATCGGTAACAGTAGCATAATTATGCTCAATACCTTCTTGAATAATTTCATCTTCACTAATAAGCGGTACTATATTTTCAAATACAGCTTTAATAAAGTCTACATTATTACCGATTGCAGGATCATCTTTAAACTCTTCTAATCCAAGATAATCCATAACATTAGCTACTTTGCCCATATTGTATTCAAACTTGTCGCCAGTCCATTCTTTACGAAGAGTTTCTTCAGCATCACGAATAGAAATTTCATCTTGCTGTTCTAACTCTTCAATACTTGCTGCACCAGTTTCAATTTCCCAGTTTACAATAGCTTGAGCCTGTTCATTAGTAAGACCTAACTCGTGAGCTATATTCTTAAAAGAACCAATACGATCTTCGTCTAATTCAGTTCCTTCAGGTATTTCTCCAGTTTCTAACGAATATCCATCTACACTTGTAGGTATATTCATTATTTCTTTTCTACGAGCTATATCTTTTTCATCTTCAGAAAGCCAAAAATCTTCTGCTTTCTTTCCGACTTGTGATTGAGCATTTATAGCTCCTTTAACAAGGTCTGTTACATTATCGTACTTTGACCATATTGAATGTTTACCTAAATCATCTGGTAAACTTTCTTTCCAAGCCTCGTTAAACTTGCCTTCATCTGTTAAGATGTCTAGAGGCTGTGTTGCAGTTTCTGTTTCCACAGGTGCTTGCGTACTTGTTTCTACAGGTGCTTCGACAGGTGTCTCCACTACTTCGCTCATTTATTCTCCTTTGTTAGCGTTTGTATGTTTTTTTAACTGCCTTTTTAGCAGTTTTCTTTTTAGAAACTTTTTTAGTAGGCTTTTTCTTTCCGTACATTTTGCCTCCACATTTATGCATTATTTGTCTTCGTATTTAAGATTTTTATATTTTATTTCTTCAAGTTTATTATTCACAATGACTTGCTTTTTGCCATCACGAGAAACCATAATTTTACGAGTAAAATCTAAAAAACTTTTTGTTTTGTCATTTAGTTCCATTTTAACATCTCCATCTTCTGCGTGCTTGACGAATACGACTATTAGGGTCGTTTCTTGTTTTTGCACTACTTCTTTTAAGTTGTCCTAGTGATCTAGCACAATACGATTTTCTACGTTTAGCAGCTTTACTGCCCTTCTTAACTTTACCAGTAACAGCAGTTTTTAACTTTGACTTAGGGTTAGCTCTACGATATGCAGCTACACCTTTTTTGGTCATACCTGCACCTTGTTTAGTTGGTCGGTAGTTACCACCTTTACCTATAGTTCGTCTAATTACAGTTTCTGCCATTAGTCCTCCGAAATCATTGCTTCTATATATCTGTACATATCTTGCATAGCATTTCTATATGTACACTCTGAATGTGTAAGTTCACTACCTGCCTGTTCATCTATAGCAGATAGTCTTCTTAAATCTTCTAAAACTTTACTACCTTCGTTAGTTAAAAAAAGCATACGATAAGCAGCAATTAATTTTTCAGCGTCACTCCTCTCCACTTTGTAGCCTTTCTAATATACTATTTGGATCAACTCCACCGCTTATTTTTTGTGCAGCATCTGCCATTGCTGGCATTGCTTGTATAGCTTGTTGCTGTTGAGCTGCTTCAGCTTTAGCTTGTCTTTCTGACTCAACTTCACTTGGGTCTTTTAATGCATTCATACTAGAACTATTAGCAAACCATATTTCTTGGAATAATCTGTCATAGTCTACATTTTCTAATGATTGTATTGCTTGCGGATTAAGTTGAGCTAACTCACCGAATACACGCATTGTATTTACAGCACCCATAGTTTCAAATGATTTAGTAGCTAATGACAATCTACCAACATAATCTACTTCGTACTCTGGTGATTCTGCTAGTTCTTGTGGTACAGGTGGTAATAGTTTACGTTTTTGTAAAATGTAATAGGTATGATTCATTATAGGAGTAACGTGTTCTTCTATATATCTAGCTACAAATGGTGTTAGTGTCATTAAATCTGTAGTCATACGCTCATTTACTTCAGTAGCAGTCATATTTCTATATTGATCTAGCGGTCTAAATAAATGATTAAAGAACATACGTTTAATTTGATTTTCATGCATATCATACATATCTTTAGCTAATGCAGGATTTCCATTAGGTTGTAGTCTTTCTGGTTTACCATTAGGATTAGTAGCACGCCATTTAATAAAGGACCCTGCACGATTACTCATACCTGATACGCTGTCATCATCTGGTACTAGCCATTGTGGATTAGCTTGTTGTTCTGCGGAAATCATTAATGATCGGTATACCACGTTGGTACGCCTAGCAGTTCCTAGAATCATGCTCATGGGCGAACGACCATATATTTCTTCGTTTCCGACCATAAAGCGAGATACTTTAAATGGATTAAAGTCAAACCCACTTTCTTTAATGATTTCTTTTGTTTCTTTACATATATGATAGGAAGCAAATGGTTTATCTTTTGCTTTTAAACTTCCATATTTAAAATCATCACGAGGTGCAATAATCTGAATAAATGTATATTTATTATCTTTTCCAGATTCCATTTCTTGAAAGATTTTATCTAATTTAGCATCTTTAGCAGCTTCTTCACCAAACTTTTGAATTACCTGTCTACCTGTAAGTTTATATTCACGAGCTACTGTATCTACTTCATTTAAATAATTTTCAGCTATACGAATATCATCTATAATATAATTTTTAAAACGTACAATATTTTGTTCATCTTCTTCTAGTGCAAGACAATTAGTGCCAAAACAACCTAAAGAAAGTAATGATTGAAACTCTTCTTGTGCAAAGTTAGATTCAATTAATATTTTATGTGCAATGCGGCTTACTTGTTCAAAGTAATTTGCTACATTTTTATTAGCCATCATTATAGGAGATGGATGACGAAACTTAGCCCATACAGTATTTGGTGGAAACATATGAGAAAAGAAACCACTAGCAAAAGCATAGTTAGCTTCAATACAAGTATCTATCATACGTTGTGGTGGTTTTTCTTGTCCACCTATACGAATGCGATTAATGTTATCATTTGTAGGAAAACACCAGTCAGCACACTCTTGCCATAAATTCATCCAGTTACCACGAACTGTAGAATCCATAGATTCATATTTCTTAATTAAAGAATGTGCATCCATTAATACATACCCATAGAAGGCGTATTCATATCTTCAAGTTTTTTCTTTTTCTTTTTAGAAGCAGAAGCCATCATAGTTTGTTTTGGTTCAACTTGACTAGTCATTAGTGTACTTGCTACACTCATACGTTCATCAGCTTTTGTTTCCATTTCTTGTTCTGTTGCCATTAAATCAGCTTCTTCAACAATAGGAACTGGAGCTTCAATTTTTGGTGGTGGTGGAGCTTTCTTGCCTTTTCCTGAACTTCCCATAAAATTCTCTCATGTTATATAGTTTTAATTGATCTGTATTTAGTCTATGAAAACAGATATATTTTTTAGGTTCAAAGATTTCAAACAATTTTGTAACTTTACCTGCGGCATAATATACGAACCATGTATCAGATATGTCAAGTCTTTTGTTCGTATTTTTCAATATGTAGTCTGAGTGTGTTTTATACCCACAAACAAATACTTCTTCATCGCAATATATATGCGTACACTCTTTAAGTATTTTAGGTGCTTCTTCTCCATACTGTTTAAAAAATAAGGTAATCATCTAACATATACTCTCTACGATCTATTTGACTTTGAGGTTTAAGTAAATACTCGTTTACCATTTTACCATGCATTGCCATAAACATCATTCTGACCGCATCAGCACCATGCGAATGTTCGTTATGCAAGATTTTACCTGTGTTTGGATTCCATTGATAATTGGTAAGGTGATCCAGTAAGTTCTCCAACGAGCTATTAATTTTGCAAGACGGAAGATGCCGTCTGACAATTTCAATGTCATCTCTGACAGAATTGGTTTTTGGTATCGCTCTAACCTCAAAGCCATACTGTGTGCGGCAAAAGTCCAAGATATTAGTACCCGTATTACCCATACGTTTTTTAGAGTCGTGTGGCATATAGTGTCCTGCATATCGGTATCCTTTTTGTGCGATGATGTCGAGGTAGTGTTTAATGTCGTGTCCTGTGTTTTCATAATAATCTATTATCTCCGCTTGTCCATGCTCAACACTAGCAAACACTATTGCTGTTGGATCATCCATACCTAAATCCCAAAATGTATATACAGCTTTATCATTTGCCGATATTGGTTGTACATTACCAGAATCATACAATTTTGTCATTTCATATCCATATACAGAGTTAGCTACATCTGCAACCGCTTCGTTAAGATACTCTTGTCTAGCAAGCGAATATGAAATCATTTTAGAATCTACACGATCTTGCACGTTCATATAGATTTGTCCTGTAAGTGGGTCTACTTTATCCTGTAGTTCTAGATTAAGGTTCATTTCATCGCTTACCCAACAGTATCTTTTAGTTTCTTGTGGCGTTAGCCACTCGCAAAACCAATTAGGGTTGTCTTTGTTCGCTTGATACATTTGGTGTAGTTGGTTTTTCTTACCACGCATTGTACCATTCATAATTATAAACGAGTTACCTTCATCCAAAATTGGTGCAAGAAAACCTGTTACCTCTTCTTTATGTAACGAAAACTCACTAAGTGCGTATCCATAACCACCCTGCCCTACAAAGTCTAGGTTATCTGTACCACCCATGTTGACTGTAGAACCATTGATTAATGTAAGTTTGAGGTCTGTGTTGTTTTTCGCTAGTACAATCTCTGGAGGAAAGATTAAATCAATCAAATGTCCGCTTTTACCATTGATTGTTACTATGTTATTCCATATCGCACGCTCTGCCCATTTGCGTGTGGGAAACAAATAATAGTATGAGCCTACACGCATCATGGCTTTTTTTGATAAAATACTAGCGGTAGTTACATCTTTACCATGCCTACGAGGGTGGCTTATAAGTATATTGTTTACACCTTTATCTAGTGCCTGCCACGCACCCATCTGGTAGTTTCGTGGTTTGAGCTGTGGTAGTCTTAACCTATTTCCCATGTTGCCTCTGCAAACTCTACTGTTTCTATTACAATATCCTGCGTAGCTTCATCTAACCCTAAAAGTCTTGCTAGTTCTTTTGCCGATGCGGCATTACCACTTGCGGTTTGCTGTAGTAGGTATTCCATTACTTGCTGTTTTACAACTTCTTTGTCGCTAAAGTCTACATTTACATCTTTTACTTTTTCTTTTTTTCTACGAAACTCTGATAATTCTTTAGCATATGCCCACAGTTTTTTATTATCACCGCTTTGTAGGTCTGCGTATATAGTTTGAGCGGTCATTTGCTCCAATCAATTTCATCATAGTTTGATCGATATTTTTCTTTATCATGTTTGTTATACATAAAATTTTCTCCATCACGACTACGACTTGCTTCCCAATTTCGTTCTGCCTGTGCGTCTGGACTATACTTGTATGGTAGACTTCTTGTATTTGGTCGGTAGTATTTATTTTGTTTTTTTACTTCTCTAGTAGTTATCCCCATGCTCAATCTCCTTTAAAAAACAGTTCATACATATACGCTGAACTACAAACCCTTCTTCATTTAGTATTTCAAATATAGGATTTTCTTCTGAATCCTTACATCCACATATATCACAAGTCATCTGGTGTCTCTATTTCTATAGTCTCTTCAAAGTCAATCCCACAATATGGACAGAACTTAGGGTTGTTTATTCCAAGTGGTAACTCGTGAATAAAAAAATAATTTTTACAGTTGTAACACTCGCAATAAGATAGCTCCTCTATTACCATATTCGTATATAACCCCCTACCTTTTGATTAGTCAATCCAAAATTTTAAAAGTTGTGTGAGGGTCAATATATACATACATACGCACCCCCCG
>VTLG01006944.1_pt1 | contig 31542 bp, 59 predicted proteins | sample 4694571 | NCBI WGS metagenome assembly VTLG01 (sample SAMN12604809, study PRJNA352737) | marine metagenome | biome: ENVO:00000447; feature: ENVO:00000209|ENVO:00000569|ENVO:01000036; material: ENVO:00002151; isolation source: viral sequences binned using virsorter ...
ATGTACGAAATAGAAGATGCAATATTAGCCATAAATCCTGAAGCACAATTTAATATTGATAATCCAAGTCAAGGTTTATCTAAATGTAAAATAACTTGGATGAATGGAACTACACCTATTACTAAAATAGAAATTGAAAATAAAATAAATGAGTTATCTTATAAAGGTAAAAGAAAAAAAGAATATCCCTCTGTTGAAGATCAATTAGACGACATATATCACAATGGAATAGATGGTTGGAAAGCAACAATCAAAACTATAAAAGATAAATACCCAAAGGAATAATTTATGGCATATATAGGAAACCCACCAATAACAGGTAACTTTCAAGTCTGTGATGCAATTAGTGTAGTCAATGGTCAAGCAGCATATACAATGCAAGTATCATCAGCAAACGTATCGCCTGAGTCTGCAAATCATATGCTTGTATCTCTTAATGGTATATTACAAAAACCAGGAAGCTCTTTTACAATATCAGGTTCTACAATTACTTTTGCATCAAACTTAGCAACAGGTGATGTTATAGATTTTATTATTCTACTTGGTAATGTTTTAGATTTAGGAGTTCCAAGTGATGCCACAGTTACAGATGCTAAAGCAAACTTTGTATCAACTTCATCAGGTGCTGGATTGCAGATTAAGGGGGACGGAACAACTGATGGAACTTTACAATTAAACTGCTCACAAAATTCTCATGGTGTTAAGATTGCATCTCCAGCACATTCTGCTGGTCAATCATACACTTTAACTTTACCTACAGGAAATGTAACTGCTGATAAATTTTTAAAAGTAGCTTCTGTATCAGGGTCAGGTACAACAGGAATAGGTCAATTATCTTTTGCTGATGTAAGTTCGGATTATGTAAAATTAAGTTCAACAACTCCATCTGCCGCTGGTTCAATTTCAATAGATGGTTTTTTTACTTCTGATTATGATGTTTATAAAATTTTTGCTTTAGGAATGTCAGGTTCATCTTTAGGAAACACAAGATTTTCACTAAGAATAAATACAGGTGGTAGTGCAAAAACTTCAGGTCATTATTTCGCAACTTATGTTTTACAACATTCAGGTTTTAGTAAATGGGATAGTAATACAAGTTATGGTTATTCTGATATAGGTTATTTGCATAATTCTTCAGGAAGTACTTCACAGGCTCATGCTGAATTTACAATATTTAGACCATTACAGGCTGATAAAACAACTATATTGCATGATGCAACTACATGGGATAATGGTACAGCATTTGGTAGATATTCAGGTGCAACTGCTAACAACTCTGCTGAAGCTATATCAGGAATAACTTTAGGTGCTGGAGCATTTGGTAGTGGAAACATTGAGATTGATCAAATTTTAGTATATGGATTGAAAAAATGATGACAGATAATATAAAAGTTTTGATCACACCTCAAGGAGTTGAAGAAGTAGAAATGACTCAAGAAGAAATAGATCAAGCAGAAGCAAATGATTTAAAATATCAAGAAAGACTTGAACAAGAAGAAGCAGATAAAACTACAAAAGAAGAAAAAAAAGCATCAGGCAAACAAAAGCTAAAAGATTTAGGTCTTAATGACGATGAAATAAAAGCATTGATGGGGGTCTAATGGCTCTTAATTTTTGCAACAACAATTCCTTATCAGCAATCACAGCTTTACCAGCTTCAATATCAGGTGGTGGATTAAATTTAATATCTACACAGACAGCTAGTAGTAGTTCAACAATATCTTTTACTTCAGGATTAGATTCTACATACAAAGAATATATTTTTAAACTTATTAATATACACCCATCAAATGACCAAGAAACTTTATTTATTAATTTTAGTATAGATGGCGGATCAAACTATAATGTTACTAAAACTTCAACTTTTTTTATGTCATATAATAACGAAGCTGGTACTGCAGATGTTTCTTTAGAATACGACACAGGTAGAGATTTAGCACAAAGCACAAGTGATCAATCATTAACGCAATTTGGAATAGGTGCAGATAATGATGAATGTGGGGTATCAATTATTCATCTTTTTGACCCGAGTAATACAACTTTTGTAAAACACTTTATAGCAAAAACAAATAGTATGGGGTATCATTCCGATAGATATTTTGTAAGTAATTTTTGTGCTGGATATTGTAATACAACTTCAGCTGTAAATGCTGTTCAATTTAAGTTTAATGCGGGAACAATAGATTCAGGAGTTATAAAATTATATGGAGTTAGTTAAATACAACAACAATTCAATTTCAAGTGTGACTGCTTTAGGTAGCTTATCAAGTGGTGATTTAAATTTACTTGCCACAAACACTATCACATCAGGAGTATCGTCATCTTCTTTTACTTCTAATATTGATAGCACGTATGATACTTATTTATTTAAGTACATAAACATTCACGCAGGTACAAATGATGCCAAATTTCAATTTAATTTATCTTCAGATAGTGGTTCAAGTTACAATGTAACTAAAACAACTACTGCATTTAGAGGTTATCACGATGAAGCAGACTCACAAACAAATCTTTCATACCAAACAGGTCAAGACTTAGCACAATCAACTGCATATCAAACACTTACTGATGAAATGGGAACATCTAATAATGATGAGTCTTTAGTTGGAGAAATTTATTTGTTTAACCCTTCATCAACTACATTTGTTAAACACTTTATTTCTATTACTCAATTTTATCAATATCAACCAGCTTCAAGATTTTTTTATATAGCTGGTTATGGAAATACAACAAGTGCGATTGATGCTGTAGATTTTAAATTTTCAAGTGGAAACATAGATAGTGGTGTTATAAAAATGTATGGATTTAGTAAATCATGAGTATAATTAAATTAAATAACAGAGCAGTTAAAGATGCAACAGTAGTTGGTAGCTTTACAGGACTTGGTAATTTAATTTTTATATCAAGATCAACGGCTAGTTCATCATCAAGTGTAAGCATTACATCAGGTCTTACTAGCACCTATAAAGAGTATATATTTTTTTTTAATAATATTCACCCAGCACAAGACGGCACAAATGGCAGACTTACATTCAATTTAAGTATTGATGGTGGAAGTAATTATAATGTAACCAAAACTACAACTTTTTTCGAGGCATCACATGATGAGGGTGGTTCAAACACAAATTTAGGTTATGAATCAGGACACGACATTGCACAAGGTACAGGTTATCAAAATTTAGCAAGAAGTTTAGGAAATGACGCAGATCATAATTTAGGTGGTTTTTTACATTTGTTCGACCCCAGCAATGACACATTCGTCAAGCATTTTATTGCTACTATAAATACTAACTTTGCTGGTGATCCTGATTATTCTGCTGAAAGTTTTGTTGCTGGATATGCTAATACAACAAGTGCTGTTAATGCAATAGATTTTAAATGCACATCAGGAAATATAGATTCAGGCACGATAGATATGTATGGAGTTCTATAAATAATTATGATAACAAACAACAATAAGGAGTAAATATGGCAGATAGATATAAGATGGTTAATGGTGAGCGAATCAAACTCACAGCAGAAGAAAACGCACAAAGAGATGCTGAAGAAAAGGCTTGGGCAGATGGTGCTTATGATAGAGCAATGGCTTTTTTAAGACAAAAAAGAGATGGTCTATTAAAAGAAACTGACTACTATGCTTTATCTGATGTTGAAATGTCTGATGATATGAAAACTTACAGACAGCAACTGCGTGATATAACGAATGGTGTGAATACTGAAGCTAAAGCCAAGAATAAGACTTTTCCAACTAAACCTGAATAATGCAACTCTCAAAACATTTTAGACTCGAGGAGTTTGAAAAATCTCAAACTGCTCAAAGGCTTGGTATTAAAAATAAAGCTGGGTCAGGTGAGATAAAAAACCTAACCGATGTTTGTTACGGAGTATTAGAAAAGGTTAGAGTTAAATATGATAAGCCTGTAATAGTCACTTCAGGATATAGAAGCCCTGAACTTTGCGAGGCAATAGGATCAAAATCTACTAGTCAACACACCAAAGGTGAGGCAGTTGATTTTGAGGTGATTGGTGTTGCAAATATACAGGTAGCATATTTTATAGAAGCTAATTGTGACTTCGATCAACTTATATTAGAATATTATTGTCCTGATGATGATCAAAAAGGATGGGTGCATTGCAGCTTTGTCGAGGGATCTAATAGAAAGCAAGTTTTGACGTTTGATGGAAAAAAATATACAAATGGATTACCTGAAATGAAATGGTCAGGTGGAAAGGTAGTAGAATAATGGCTCTTACTAAAAAACAGAAAAAATTACCAATGGCTTTACAGAAAGCTATTTTGAAAAAACAAAAGAAGAAAAAGAAGAAGGGAGGAAAATAATGCCAGGACATTACGGAGGCGGAATGAAGCCTAAAAAGAAAAAGAAAAAAAAGAAAAATAAAAAGAAAAGATAATGGTTAAAGTAGCATCTATAAAAGGAATTATTAAAGACCTTAAACCAGGTCAACAAAAAACTATGAGAAAACACGCACGTCATCATAGTTTGAAACATATGAGGTCAATGGCACTTGCTATGAAAAAGGGTGCTACTTTCCAATCAGCACACAGAAGAGCTATGAGGTCAGTTGGCAAATGAGAGGTTTTACTACATCAACAACTTTAGCTGAAATGATTAACAAGTTTCCAATGAGAAAGAGAAGAAGAAATGTCAAAAAAAAGAAAAAGAAGAAACGTACCAAAAGATAAAAAGACAGGTATTCCTAAAAAATACTTGTCAGGTCTAAAAGGCTCAAAACGAACACGAAGAGCTAGACTGATTAAGAAAGTTGCATCTATTTACAAATCAGGTGGCTTCATACCTAGATCCTTACTAAGAAGCAGAACGAGGGCATAATGGCTAGTAGATTTAGAAGACCTTTATCACCTGCTGTAAGAACTGCTTTGAGACGTAAAGCAAAAGCAAAAAAAGGTGTTTCATACTCAACTCTTGTAAAAGTTTATAGACGTGGACAAGGTGCTTTTTTAGGTGCTGGATCAAGAAGAGTCTCTATGGCTGCTTGGAGTATGGGAAGGGTTAATTCTTTTTTAAGAGGCTCTAGAAAGCACGATCTTGACCTTCGCAGAAAAAAACGTAAAAGGTAAATATGGCAACAGCAAGTCAAAAAAACAAAGAGCAACTGATCCGTATAGAAGGTGAGATCGCACTTCTTAAACACGAAATACAAACGATTCGTGGAAATCATCTTGCACACTTAGATCAAAGAGTTTCTCGAATGGAAAAAGTTATGTGGTCTATTTGTTTAATTGCTGTCACGCATCTACTCTACACAGTCCTCAACTAAATTTGCTTTTATTCACAATTCGCCTTATAGTAGATTTCTATGAAGAGGATATTAGTAATCTCAGATATGCATATTCCATATCACCATCAGGATAGCTTTGCTTTTTTACAAGCTATAAAAAAAGAATTCAAACCAACGTTTACGATGTCAATAGGTGATTTACTAGACTTCCACGCAATATCTATGCATACTCACGATCCTGATCTTTATAGTCCAGGACACGAATTAAATGCATCTAAAATTCATATTAAAGAACTTGAGTCAATGTTTCCTAAACTTATAGAGATAGACTCAAATCACTCTAGTTTAGTTTATAGACGTGCTGTTAAATTTGGTATGAGTAGACAATTTTTAAAAGACTATGGTGAATTTTTAGGAACTAAAAAATGGAAGTGGACTGACGATTTGACTATTACTATGTCTAACGGAAAAAAATGTTTTTTTACGCATGGCAGGTCAGCGGATGTTTTAAAGGTATCTCAAACGATGGGACTTTCAACTTGTCAGGGACATTACCACTCTGTGTTTACCATAAAATACTGGGCAAACCCTGATGACCTTTTTTTTGCTATGAACGTAGGTTGTCTCATAAATCAAAAAAATTTAGCCTTTGCTTATTCTAAAAACCACAGAACAAGGTTTATATTAGGTTGTGGAGTAATTTTAGATGGTATTCCACGTCTTTTACCTATGGTCTTGAATAATAAAGGTAGATGGATTAAGAAGATAGTATGACCATCAAAAAAGACCCTCCTGAGAGCAAAATAAAGCCTTTTAAGAGGCGATCAGCACTAGATAAGCAAATAGGGGGCAGTCATTACAAATCGAAGTCTGTGGGCGGTATAGACCCCATACAATTGATTGTAGCTCATAACCTAGATTTTATTGATGGTAATATAGTCAAATATGCAGTAAGAAAAAAAGATTATGAAAGCAATAGAGAAAGATACGAGAAAATTAAACACTATTGCGAGTTGGCATTGGAGTTAAAATGTGGTTCACGTTAGGTAAATTAGCACTTAAAACAGGCACAGAGATATATAAAAATAAAAAACGAGCAAAGCTATTAGAAAGCGAAGCGGAAGTTAAACATTTAGAAAGAGTTGTTGCTGGTGAGATTGAACATAAAAAAGTTACAATTGCAGCACAGCAAGGGGACTGGAAAGACGAATTTTGTTTAATATTAATTTCGATTCCTTTGCTTTTATTAGCTTGGTCTGTATTTAGTGACGACCCTAATATTCAAGCAAAAATAGATATATTTTTTGATAAGTTTTCAAACTTGCCTACTTTCTACCAGGCTCTTGTCGTGGGTTCTTTTTCAACGATTCTAGGAGTTCGTGGAGTATCTGCTTTTAAAAAAAAGTAATTACCTAAGCTTTAGATTGTGTTAAGACTATTCAATGAACGTAAAAGATTATATCTATGTTGAAGCTCAATTCTTTTTTGCACCTTTAGAAGAAAACGAACCTTTAGGTAAAGCAATATCAATATCCTTTGTTGATATATTTCCTAAATTTAATCATAAGGAAAAAATACTTAAAAATTTTGAAGAGAATGGCCTGGTGCTATTAGACTATGAAATTACTTACAGGCCAATGAAAAATAGTGAACTTAATGACTATGAACTAGAAAATGTCACTAAGCATTAAAATATAATAGCACCTAATACAAAACCAGCTACAAAGCATATCCACTCTCGTCTGTAGTGAAGTTCGATAGCTTTCCAGTCGCTTTTTGTTTTTCCAAATATCATCATAACCTCTCCTTACCAAATAATTGAAGCTCTCTTTTTAACTCTGATTGTAAAAGAGATATTTCAGTATTTTTATTATTATATGAAAGTTTAGAAGATAGATAGTATTTATCTGCATTGTCGACTAGTTTTTTTGCAGCAAGATACTCCCTGTCTTGCATCAATAATACTTCTATTTCTTTTTGAGACCTTTTTACAATGTCGTTTTTAAGCTCTAGGTATTTTTTAGCATATACCTGTTTTAGCTCAGTCTCTCTATCTACTTTAAGACCATACCACTTATTGTAAGTAGCTGATAAGTCTTGAAGCTCTCTCATCAACTCACTTACATTTAAGTGAAGATAATCTTCAGAATGGGATCTTGTCGTCAAGTTCTTCATCCTGTTCATTGTTCATCATTTCCCTGTCTATTTTTTCTAAATCCTCTTGAGTAATAGGTTTAGCATTATCAGGAGCAAATGTTTGAGGTGCTACCGCTGGAACTGACTCCGCAACAGTTTTAAATCCTGCACCTATATTGCCTCGTTTTTGATATGGTCTTTTTAACCTAAATACTTCAATCAGTTCTTCATCAGCTCCATACTTGGGAGTCTTGAAAGGTTGTTGAATTACATATTCCTTTGACATTTCCCAACCTTGCTGCACGTAATTTTGTATTTGCGGTTGATTATACCAATCCATCGGCATTTGAGATGGTTTGAACTTCCTGTTAGTTACACTGCATTTATAAACTATCTCAGTTAGTTTTCTCTGATATTGGGCAATCGGTGCTTTCATACCAGTCGCATATATATTGTTTGATTTACAAGCTATATATGGGTCTTTGTTTTTCTTTTGCATTATTTACCTTTCTCTTCATTATATTTTATAGTTTGCTTTTCAAATAGTTCTACTGACTTTAAAGCAGACAACAAACCCATAAAAGCTAACATATGTTGCTTTTTACTAAGTACTCGTCTGACCTCTATTTTAGAACCATCTTTTGGAAGTCTTACAATACACATACGATTTATCTTTTTACCTGTTTGTTTTTCATATGCATATTTATATCCATGTACTTGATGAAAGTGAGATACAAAAATACCATTGTTTGTTTTTATATCTATTAACCACACCAAGCCTTCTTTATCTTTTGCAACCAAATCAATAGTTCCTGCAAACGCATCAGGTAAGCACACTATTTTTTCAGAAGCAATTAACGTGAAGCCATTTTCTTGCCACCAATCCTTAAATTCCTGAAAGCACTTTAAAACAACTGGGTCTTCAGGTTCAATATATTTTTCACCTTTTACATATTTTTCTATATAGGAATGAACTATCTTTCCTATTGACAATATTTTAGTCATTTTAGTTTTTGCTTTATTTTCAGCATCATCAAGAACTTGTTGTATTTTGTCGTCAGGTAAGTGCTTCTCTAATTCATTTTTAATATTTTTTATTGCCTCACGTATTTTCCAGTTCACTAAATCTTCTTTATGAAGCATATTAAGAATTGTTGAAACACCTATTAGTTTCTTATTGTTAACTACATATTTATGACCATATGCTTTAAAAATACATTTAACACCATTTTCTAAAGTTAAATATTGATCTTTTTCTGCCATTACCACTCCTTCCTGTGTTTAATTGGTTTTAGTAACCATTTTATTGTTGTGCTTAGTGTTGTTGCTAATTGATTTAATCGCCAGGTAGATAGCTCGTTATCACCTTTCTCGTACTTTTGCTGCTGTTGGAATGTTACATTTAAACCTCTTGCAACTTTTGACTGACTCATACCACGAATCACTCTACCAAGTTTAACTCTTTTACCAAGCACCTTATTAAAGTTATCCCTTGATTTACCATTCATATGATATTTGTTTTTAGCGACCTCAAGCTCCTCTTGAGCCTTTTTAACTTTTAGTTTCCATACTTTCTGTCTCACTTAACCTCCTTAATTTAAAACGTTATGGTTTCGCCCCTTCATACATTCCCTATACATATGAGTGTATATGGTTTCAGCTTTAGGGTTAGTAATCCAAAAGTTTATACGTCTAAACAATTTAACTTTCTTTTTACTATCTGCTGCCTTCCATTCACAATTATGTAAATCGTAATCTATGTTTTGTGCGTTTGATTTTTCAAACTTTGATACTCCTACCGAATCGACAATTGGAGTGTATTTACTGCATCCTTGCGTTAGGGTCAAAAGAACCCCTATCATTATTATCCTTTTTAACATTTTGTTTCCCTTCTTAGTTTATGTCATTACTTTATATCCCTGCAATTTGAATGCTAACTTTTTTCTCTGTTCCCTTTTAGCAATCAACTTTCTCTCAATACTTTTCTCTTGCTCTAATATTTTGAAGTATTGATTACTTTGCTTGAGATTTTTTATAGTGTTTATTTGTGGCATTTGCCCTCTCTGTTAAGAAGTCAGTTACATGATTTCCTAAATAACTAACCTCGTTGTTAACAACACTAGCAAGTGTTGTATTTGGTTTATATTTACCAAATCTTTTTTTAAAGTATTTTGGCCAGTCTTTAGCCTTACCTTTAAATATTGATATTACTCTAGGCATTTAACTCTTTCATTTTTAAATCGTTATACTTATCAGTAAGTTGTCTAAGTTTACTTTTAAGGAGTTTGTTTTGATTTTCATAATACTCCAATGAGTCAGCAGCTTGGTTTATTATCAATATATCTTCTTTTTTAAATAGAACACCACTGCTTGTGCTAGGACTCATGGCAGCTATTTTAAAGTTTAGATCTGTTTTTTTAGTACTCATAGTTTACTCCGTTAGTTTTTTTATTATCCATGACTAAGTCGTACCTGAGTTGCAATTGTTTGTAAAGCAAAATAAAGCGGTGGGTTGTACTTTATATATGTAAAAACCTAGTAAAATGGCCATTTTTAGCCATATATACACAATATCTAGTTGCATTTAGAGTTGTTAATTGAATTATTACTAAAAGATTGTTAAAAGAATCAAAAAGGGTTATTACTGAGTCGAGGAACTTTTTAGTTAGTTTTTCATTAATTATCCTTTTTGTAAAAAACGTAAAAAGTAGTGGCCTTGCTCCCTCAAGGCCACACTTGAAAGGATAAAATGATAAAAGTAGAAGTAACTAAAATATGGCTCGGCAAAGTATCAGTTAGAGATTATGTCTATAAAAAGGCACTCAAAACTAAACAATCTCTAGGTATTACGCATGGCAAGGAATTTATGATAATTCCTTACGAGAATCTAAAAAAGGCCAAGCAGTACACTGACACCATAATTCAATCAAAGTTTAATAATAAAAAATATAGACTAGTAGATTTTGATTGGAAGCCTTATAAGGAAGATAATCCAAATCAAGGCAAATTATGGCAAAATACAAAACCAAATCTGAACGAGACTACATGAGCAGAGTTGCGGATCTAGGATGTATCTGCTGCGGTCAACCAGCTGAACTTCATCATCCAAGATCAGGCATGGGTATGGGTCAAAGAGCTAGTCACTTTGATGTAATTCCATTATGCCCAACTCATCACAGACATGGCAAAGTATCAATCCATCTAGGTAAGACCCAATTTGAACGAACCTTTGGAACTGAAAAAGTATTACTTAAAAAAGTAAAAAAGGCTTTAGTAGAAAAAGAAAAAATGGAAAGTTTTTTAGTTGATGTTGCTAACAACACTCCAAACGAGGATCAATTCAAATGAGTTATAGATCAGGATATTTTTTGGCCTTTCGCAGTATTTGGAATCATCCAGCTTTTAAAAACCATATTGAACGAGGTGTTTGGTTGTATATGGTTTCAAATGCATCTCATAAGGATAAGGAGTTAAAGTTTATGGAAAACCCTGTATTTGTAAAACGAGGTGAGCTTATTTTTCCACTTCGCAAAAATGCTAGTATTTGGAAAATGCCATATTCTTCTATGAGATCCCTCATACAAAGGTTGAAAAAAAAGAAAATGATAGAGGTAAGAGTAGCCACTACTCGACCACATCATAACCACCCTTACAGATCTGTTAGTATAATTTCGATAGTAAATTACGATAAATTTCAACAATTCGATTTGACACCTGACCAGCTCAAGTCCACCTCGAGTGCATTACTAAATAACAATCTAAATAATAATACTAATCTTATAGGATCAGCAAAGAGTGGGAATGATGGGTATAAATTAGTTGGGACATGGGGTCATGAGGATATTGTGGAAAAAGATGGAAAAAAATATAGAAGGCATAAATGGAAAAAAATACCGATGATACCAGTATAAAATGTCCTCAATGTAAAGGCACAGGCTTTTATAGGGTTGATTATAATTTAACAAGAGAAGAAACACACGCAAGATGCGAGGATTGTGATGGCAAAGGCAAACTTGAAACGGAAAGTAAGAAAAAAACGATATAAACACGCAGTTATCAATAAAAAAAAATATTACTTTTATAAAATAACTTGGAGTGATATCTTAGGCGACAGTTCTCATAACTCAGCAGAGGAGTTTGACAAAATGAAACCTGCTGTTATGGTAACTCAGGCATATGTCTATAAAAAAACTAAAAACATATTACTTACCTTTAGTTCATATGATACAAGCGACGAGGTATTTTCTGATCGTAATGCTTTTCCTATTGGATGTATCGTCAAGCTCGAAAAAATCACTTTATGAGAATACAGCAAATAGATATTAATCTTGTAAAGCCATATTCAAACAATCCAAGAAAACTTACTCCTAAAGCTATTGAGAAAGTAGCTCAGTCACTTCAAGAATTTGGTTTTAGGCAGCCAATTGTAGTTGATAGTAAAAATGTAATTGTAGTAGGACACACTAGATATCAAGCCTCTCGTAAATTAGGTTATAAAACTATTCCTGTAACTATAATAGATAATTTAACACCTGAACAAGTAAACGCATATCGTATAGCTGATAATAGAACTAATGAAGAAGCTGAGTGGGATGATGAGTTATTAGCTTTAGAAATTAAAGACTTAGAAATGAAAGACTTTAATCTTGAGCTTACAGGTATGGATAAACCTGAAGTAGATCAGATACTTTTTGCTGAGAAACAAGGTAATGCTGATGACGATGAAGTTCCTGAAACTCCTGAAGAACCTATAGCAAAACCTGGCGATATTTGGCAACTTGGCAAACATAGAATTATATGCGGTGATAGTACGTCTGCTGAAACATATGAAAAACTATTAAGTGATAAAAAGGTAGACCTATATTTAACAGATCCTCCTTATAACGTAGATTACGTTGGAAAAACAAAGGATGCATTGAAAATACAAAACGACAAACAAAGCGATGAGCAATTTCAAGAATTTTTAAAACAAGCATTTACAAACTCTACAAACTATTTAAAATTAGGCGGATCTTTCTACATATGGCATTCTGATAGTGAAGGGTTACTATTTAGACTAGCTGTAAACGACTCAAATCTAAAATTAAGGCAAACTCTCATATGGTCTAAAAACAGTATGGTTATGGGCAGACAAGACTATCAGTGGCAGCACGAACCTTGCTTATATGGATGGAAAGAGGGTGCGTCTCATACCTGGTATTCTGATCGTAAGCAAACCACTATTTTAAACTTTGACAGGCCAACCTCATCTAAACTCCATCCAACTATGAAACCTGTAAATTTATTGTCCTATCTGATAAACAACTCAACAAAGCAGGAGGATATAGTATTAGACTCATTTTTAGGATCAGGCAGTACTTTGATAGCCTGTGAAAAACTACAACGTATATGTTATGGAATAGAACTAGACCCTAAATATTGTGATGTTATAGTAAAAAGATGGGAACAATGGGCAAACGCAAAAGCGACAAAAATATGAACAAATCACAATCTAGCCACAAAGCGGTGGGTAGACCTAGAGTAAAAATAGATTTAGATATATTAGGAAACTTAGCCTCGATTGGTTGCACTCAAGAGGAAATAGCAAGTGTAGTTGGTGTATCTGCTAGAACTTTACAACGTAATTTTGCCGAAATTATAGACAGGTTTAAAAACAAAGGTAAGGCTAGTCTAAGAAAAAAAATGTGGGATAAGGCCATTAAAAAAGATAATACTCATATGCAAATATGGTTATCTAAAAATGAATTAGGTATGAAAGACAGATCTGTAAATGAAACTATTACAGAGCCTCTTCCACTTATAATTGAAGCTGACTCCGAGATCATAGATGGCTAAAAAAAAAGGTAATGTCTATGGTCAAACTGTTGTTTATGAAAAAACTTACAAAGGCACTAGTATAGGCAGAAGGCCAAACACTAGTACAATGAATAAGCATAAACGTAGAACTTGGAAAAAGTATAGAGGTCAAGGTAGATGAAAGTTTTGGTTGCGTGTGAATTTTCAGGAATTGTTAGAAATGCTTTTGCTGCTAAAGGTCACGATGCTTGGAGTTGTGATATACTACCTACTGAAAGTCCAGGTAATCATATTCAAGATGATGTATTAAAACATTTAGATAAAGGGTGGGATCTTATGATTGCTCATCCACCCTGCACTTACCTATCTAATGCTGGTGCTAGATTTCTATATCCAAAAGGTAAATTAAATAAACAAAGATATAAGCTAGGACTTAAAGCTAAAGAATTTTTTATGGCTTTATACAATGCACCAATAAATAAAATATGCGTAGAAAATCCTATATCAAGCAAGATATTTAAACTACCAAAACATTCTCAAACTATACAACCATATGAATATGGACATCCATTTAGTAAAAACACAAGGCTTTGGCTTAAAAATTTACCACTTTTAATACCAACTAATAATATTAAAAATTTTAAACCTCTTTTACCAAGTAACACAGGGGGTAAAAAAAAGGGAAAAAAATATCATTTTACAAGTATTACTTCAAAAGATGCAAGTGTAACATTTAAAGGAGTTGCTGATGCTATGGCAAATCAATGGTCAATTCAATCAACAAAAGTTCCAGGTAACTGGTTTAATAAAGGTGGTAAGGATCGACAAAAAAATAGAGCTAAATTCTTTAAAGGGTTTGCTAAAGCGATGGCGGATCAATGGCAATAAAACGATCTAACTTTTATCCAAATGGTGAGTTTATACCCTACCAAATGCCTCAGGATTTCAGACCATCGCAAGGTAGAGGTAGCTGCGGTAATTGTGGTATGTTCTCTCAACGACATATGTATTGCGGAGTCTATCGTACTAAAGGAGTCAAAGATACTTACGTCTGCAACAAGTGGCGACCTAGATATTTTAAACGATGAAACCTGTAATGATTACAATTTTGTTTTTAACATTTTTTGGTGATATAAAAATGGAAACCTTTGAAGTGCCTAGTGGTGAAAGCTGCTCTAGCTGGTATTATTCAAATATAGCAATAGAAAAAAACAGGAAATATAAACCTTTTACTAATCAGAATATCTACACTCACAAATACAAAGGCAAAAATGTTATTGGTTATATTTGTGGTGGCGAAGAGCCACAATAAGTGTTAAAAACATTTCATGGCTAAATATAGAGGTAGAACAGTAAAGCTAAACAAAGTCCAACGTGGCGATGTAAAAAAATTTAAAGTATTTGTTAGAAATAGAAGAACAGGCAGAGTTCAAAAAGTAAACTTTGGTCAGAAGGGTATGAGTATAGGCAGAAACGATCCTGCTAGACGTAAAAGTTTTTTTGCAAGGTTTAGACCCATTTTGAACAAAGCGAGAAGATCAGGAAAACAACTTAACACCACTCCTGTTTATTGGGCTATGAGAACTTGGCAAAAAGGTTTCAGGTTATGACAAAGCGACTTAGCCTTTCTGAAGACACAGGTATTCAGCTCCCTGCCAAGAATTTAATCACAATCATCGGTGCGTGTCTTGTTGGAGCCTGGTTTGGTTTTTCTATTGTAGAACGTATAAATGTTTTAGAAACTCAAAACAAATTATCATCAAAAGATATAGAGATGAATACTGAGTTTAGGATCAAGTGGCCTTTAGGTGAGCTTGGTAGTTTACCTGCGGACTCAGAGCAGTTCCTCCTTATCGAGGATCTGATAAAGGATGTTGAAAAAATACAAGAGCAGATGGAGTCTATGATGCACAATAAAGTCAATATACAAAGGTTGCAAAAAGATGTAGATAAAATCATGGAGCAGTTAGAAGTAGTAAAAGATAAAGTACGAGCAAATGGAGGGCAAAAATGATCGAGACTGTTGTAGCATTAATTATGTTTTTAAAAGGTGATATCATAGAGGCAACTTACAAAAGCAAGATGTCCGATTGTCTCCGATCAAAACGTTTAGCGGAACGTGAGGTAAATCCAAAAAACGTAAGATTTAGCTGTCAAAAGATTCAAGCAGAAACAGAAATTTATATGGGAGCTAAAAAAATTGTTAAGATTGTTACCTTAAGCAAGTAATTTATTTTATGAGTAAATATGAAATATATATTAGTAATTATTATGTGTTCAGGATATCAGGGTATGTGCCTTGACCCCATTGCTTTTCAAAGTAAGTATGATGATGTCTATTCTTGCCTTATGGATGGTTATCAAAAGTCAATCGATAAGACTGAGGAGTTAGGTAGAAAAGAAATTAATAAACATAAAATATTTTTTAAGTTTGATTGTTATGAAGATAAAACTTACGAGTCCGCAGTATCAGGTCAGTCACTCCAACAAGCGATTCAGAGTTCTTATAAGTGGTAGAAGGTTTGGAAAAACCTTTTTAACAATAGTTGAAATGATGAAACAGGCAGCTATACCAAATCAAATCATATGGTATGTTGCACCAACCTTTAAAATGGCAAAAGAAATTTGCTGGAGTGATTTAAAACAAACTCTAGCAAAATATAATTGGATTGAGGATATTAACGAAACAACTCTTACTATTAGAATTAGAAAAACAAATAGTATTATATCACTAAAAGGTGCAGAGAACTTTGATAGCTTACGAGGAACAGGTTTAAATTTTTTAGTATTAGACGAGTTTGCTGATATAGATAAACGTACTTGGTTTGAGGTATTACGTGCTTCTTGTTCTGATAAAGAGGCAAAGGTTTTATTTACAGGAACTCCGAGAGGCTTTGGTAATTGGAGCTATGAGCTTTATCTCAAAGGAAAGCAAGATCCTGAATGGGAGTCCTTTCAATATACGACTCTGCAAGGAGGGATGGTAACAAAAGAAGAACTAGAACAAGCTAAACAAGATGTGGATATTAGAACTTTTAGACAGGAGTTTGAGGGAACTTTTGAAAATTATGCAGGAGCTGTTTATTATAATTTTCACCCTGTAGAGAGTGTAGTTGATTATAAAATAGATTGGAAAAAACCCTTACATATTGGCATGGATTTCAACGTGGATCCGATGTCATGTGCAGTAGCTCAAATTGATAGAGATAGAATATATTTTGCAGATGAGATAATCATATACTCATCAAATACCGATGAGATGTGCCAGGAAATAAGAGACAGATATGGTTCTAAAGCACAAATATTTATATATCCTGATCCAGCTTGTAGACAACGTAAAACAAGTGCAGGTGGCAGAACAGACTTATCCATATTACAAAATGCAGGTTTTACAGTTAAAGCAAAACTTAAACATACTGCCATACGAGACAGAGTTAACAATGTAAATTCAAGACTCAAAGATTCTAATGGGCATAGAAATATTTTTATTAGCAAATCTTGTAAAACTATTATAAAAGGATTACAACGACAGGTATATAAGGAAAACACTAATATTCCTGATAAAGAGGAGGGTTTCGATCATATGAACGATGCGGTTGGTTATCTAATTGATTATGTAAAACCTTTAACTTTAAAAAGTCCTATTAGTGATCCGCAACGATGGAATATAAAAGGTAAACATGGCTTACAGCAAAGACGAGGCACTCGATACTCATAAGGATTATAAAGAAACTATAACTTTGTGGGAGTATTATATTAGAAGTTATAATGGTGGCTATGATTATACAGTCGGTCAATATTTAAATAGATACAATTTAGAATTAGATAACGAGTTCAATCAAAGACTTGGAAACACTCCATGCGATAACCATTGTAAAAATATTATACAAATATATTCATCATTTCTATTTAGAGTAAAACCATCTAGAAATTTTGGATCAATGATCAATGAGCCTAGTTTAGAATCATTCTTAAAAGATGCTGACCTTGAAGGAAACAATTTTAATAGTGTTATAAAACAAGCTCAAAATTATGCGTCTATCTATGGCCATTGCTTTATGATTTTAGACAAACCAAATATCCAGGCAAGAACAAGGGCAGATGAACTAAACCAGGAAATAAGACCTTACCTTTCATTGGTAACACCTGAAAACGTGTTAGATTGGAATTTTAAACGTGAGGTAAATGGTAAGTATTATTTAGACTACTTAAAAATACGTGAGGAGGTTGATAAGGATGGAGGAAGTTATTTTAGGATATGGTATCCTGACAGAATAGATACTCTTTATCAAAAAGATCAATTAGAGCCTCAAGTTATAGATACTGCCGATAATCTGATTGGCAAAATACCAGCAGTTATTTTATACAATTCCAAATCACACAAACGTGGGATTGGCCAGTCAGACCTTACTGACATCGCAGACTTACAAAAAGCTATTTACAACGAATACTCTGAAATAGAACAACTTATTAGATTAACAAACCACCCATCATTAGTAAAAACTCCAAGTGTAAATGCTAGTGCAGGTGCAGGGGCAGTTATAGAAATGCCTGAAGAAATAGACTCAAATTTGAAACCATATTTACTACAACCCTCAGGGGCTAACTTAAATTCTATTATGGAATCAATTAAACACAAGGTCGAGGCTATAAATAGAATAGCTCATACAGGGGCTATTAGAACTACCAAACAACAAGTTTCATCAGGTATAGCTCTGCAAACAGAATTTGAATTATTAAATGCTAGACTATCTGATAAAGCGGATAATTTAGAAATAGCAGAAGAGCAGCTATTTAGATTATATGCTCAATTTCAAAATACTACTTTTGATGGCGAGATTAATTATCCTGATAGCTTCAACATTCGTGATTACGCAACTGACATTCAATTCTACTCAATGGCAAAAGCTATGAACTTACAATCACCAACGTTTAACAAAGAGGTAGATAAAGAAATAGTAAGAACAGTTATCGATGATGACGATACTTTAAACCAAGCCTTTGAAGAAATAAATGGCCAAGCAGAGGTGGGTCAGTTTACTCAAGATGAAGTTCAAGAAGAAGATGTTGAAGATGAGCAAGTATAATGGCAGACAAAGTCAGACAATTTACTATTTACAGGATTAAAAATCTAGACCGAGCAGAACAAGAATATTACCAAACATTACAAAGGACTCTAGATAAAATAGAAGATGATGTTGTTAGACTTGCTGGAAAGGAACTTCCAACTCAAGCAGGTAAATTAATAGAGCTACAGGCAGCAATAGCCATAAGACCTAAAATAAGAACAGTTTTACAAACAGAGTTTTTAGCTTGGGCAGATACTCTTACTAAAAAAGGTTTTAATAGACAGGCCAAAAGAATAGAAAGAGCTTTTAAAGCAATAGGTAATATACCTGTGGCTTTTCAAGAATTAACAAAAGGGGATCTAGCCTTAATACAAAATTTAAAATTACAAACCTTCACTCAATTTAAAGATGTATCAAATACATTTACAAAACGATTAGCAGATAAAGTTTATCAAAACACCTTAGTTGGTAGAGAGTTTGTTGAGCTAGAGAAGGAATTACGTCAAACAATAAACGGCATATATAGTAAATCAAACGATGCAGAAGCACAACGATTAGCTGAATTTGTTAAAAAAAATAAAAACAAAAAGTCTATGCAAGTAAAGGTTGATAAAGCTGTACAAACCTTGCAGTCTAAATTTGGTAGAGATAGAGCTGGTGATAATATGAGAAAATACGCATCCCAGCTATTAAATGATGGTTTGCGTGAGTTTGATGCACAAGTAAATGCTTTTAAAGCAGGTGAAGCAGGTTTAACCCATATTAAATACTTTGGTGATGTCATACCGACAACAAGACGTATTTGCAGAAACATCTTAGGTGGTGTATATAAAAAACGAAGCAGTAATGTTTTCACTGTTGCTGAAGTTAGACGACTATGGTCTCAACAATCGTGGGATGGTAAAAAACCAGGCGATCCATTAGTTGTTAGAGGCGGATATAATTGTAGGCATCAGTGGTCTTACGTTAGCCCTGATTGGTATAACGAAGACGGACAATTAATAATATAGGAGCAAAAATGTCAGAAAAAGAACAGGTTAGTCAACCGCAAAAAGACGTTCCAGCAGTGGAAGTAAAAGAAACTCAAGCTGATAATAAAACTCAACCTCAGTTTACACAAGAACAAGTCGATAAAATAATACAAACTAGACTTGGTGCAGAGAAAGCAAAACAAGAGAAAGCTCTAGCTGAAATACAAAAGAAAGATGATGAACGTAAAAAAGAGCAAGAGATCAAAGATGCTAAAACAAAAGCTGATCTTGAAAAACTTATGCAAGAGAGAATAGCAAGTAAAGATGCAGATATACAACGTCTTCAAAGCTCTATTAAAAAAGAAAAAATAGATAACTCAGTATTATCTATCGCTTCAAAGCATAAAGCTATTAACCCAGCTCAAGTAGTCGAGCTTGTAAAAAATCAAGTTAGATTATCTGATGACAATAGGATTGAAATTCTTGATAATAATAACAATATCAGATATAACTCAAAAGGCGAACTTTTTACGATAGAAGATCGTGTCGTAGAGTTTTTAGATGCGAACCCACATTTCCGTCAAGGGTCTTTAGCTGGTTCAGGAAGCCAGTCGGCATTGGAAGGTAAAACTGTAAAACCATTTAATATTCAGGACTTAGATATGAGCAAGGCAGAAGATCGTAAAAAGTATGCAGAATATCGCAAACAAAGAGACTCTGCTCCTGTTCAGATTAATTTAACAAATAAACAATAGGTAAACAAAAATGGCTCAAGAAAGCACAAGTTCTACACTATCGGAACTATACACAGAGATAGTGGCAGAGGCATTGTTCGTAGCAAGTGAGAGATCAATTATGAGACCACTTGTAAGAAATTATGCCGTAACAGGTGGTGGAAAGTCAGTTGAAGTTCCAATATACTCTGCTGTTTCAGCAGCAGCCGTATCGGAAGCATCTGATTTATCTAACACAGCAATAGATCCAACTTCTAAAACAATTACTTGTTCAGAACACGGAATTATGACGACATTAACAGACTTGGGAAGAAGTTCAGCTCCAAGAAACGTTGCAGCTGATATCGGAAGACTGTTTGGTGAAGCTATTGCAAAAAAACAAGACAAAGACTTAACAGCTTTATTCGGTGGTTTTTCAACAACTGTCGGATCAGCTTCAACAGTAATGTCTGCATCTTTAATTTTCCAAGCAGTGGCAAAATTAAGAGCAGCTGGAGTACCAGGAGAGAATCTCTCTGCTGTAATCCACCCACAAGTAGCATTTGACTTGAAATCAGGACTTACAAACACATTTGCTAACCCTAATCCAGGTGTTGGTAATGAAGCATTAAGAACTGGTCTAGTAGGTCAAATAGCTGGAGTGAATATATTTGAAACTTCAAATATAGCAGACGCATCAGGTAATGATCCAGGAACAACTGGTGATTACAAAGGTGCAGTATTCCACTCTGATGCTTTAGGTCTAGCGATGATGCAAGATCTTAAAATTGAAACTCAAAGAGATGCGAGTTTAAGAGCAGACGAGATTGTAGCGACAGCAGTTTATGGAGTTGGCGAATTAGACGACTCTAAAGGTTGTGAAGTCGAAGCAGACTCATCAATCCAATAATAATTGGATACTTTGTGAGGGTGGGAAACTGCCCTCACATCCAAGTTTAACGGAGGAAATATGGATATTAAATTAACAAATGGAAAAAAAACTATTGTAAAGCCTAAAAAATATTATGAGGCTAATATAGGTTTTTATCAAAGGAATGGTTATGTCCCTTTTGATGAAGCAAAAAAACAAATTAAAAAGGCGACAACAAAGGTCATTGCTGATAAAGTAGTGAAACAAAAACCGAAGAGAAGAAAAAATGTTAAAAAAACTAAAAAAGCTAGTTAAAAAAGTATGGAATAAATATGTCGAATGGCTATTTAAAGGTGCAAAGTAATGGCTAACTATACTGGAGCAAATGTTATTGTAGCAAGTGATGTAACTAAATATCAACCTGATATTTTTGGTTTTGGTATTGCATCAACTGATACTGAAGCAGTTAATTTTTTTGCACAAACAACAAATGATATTTTAAGACAATTACGAATTGAGTGGTGGCCTGTATATAAAACTAATGTATATACAGATATTACAGTTTTAAATACTAATGAAATGGTTGATACAAAGGTCAACCTGGATCAATTTGAACGAGCTGGAGTCTATTTATTTATAGGAAGATTCCTTGCTCCTGCCTTAACAAAGTTTAGACCTGAAACAGAAAAAGATAGATTTGAGAGGATGGGTGAACATTATATGTCTGAGTATAACAAGGAGTGGGATGCAATACTAGAAGATGGAGTTGAATACGATGCATCAGGTGATGGAAACATTGTTAAAAACGAAAGAGAACCATTACATAGTACAGGCAGACTAGTTAGATAATGGCAGTAGATGTTAGGATCAAATCCAACGCAAAATCTGTACAAAAATCACTAAATAAATTTTTTAATAAATTTCCAAGCATAACTCGTAAAGGTTTAGCAAGAGCAAGTTTCAGATTACAATCAATTATTAAAGAACTTACACAACAACAAAAAGATTTCAAAAGACGTAAGTTTGCTCCTTATAGTGAGTCATATTTAAAAAGGCTAGAAGCTGAAGGCAAACCTCAAAAAGTAGATTTATTTTATACTGGAAGAATGTTAGGATCTATAACAGGCAAAGTTAAATCAAATAGAAAAGCAACTATATTTTTTAACAATGCTGAGATGAGACAAAGGGCTTTATTTAACCAAGTATTAAATGAACCAAAAAGAGAGTTTTTTGGTTTTGATAAAAGAACAGAAAAGATTATACAGAGAGAGTTTGTAATGTTTATGGAAAAAGAAATTAGAAAGTTTAGATTATGAGTACTAGAGAGAATATAGCATCAAATATAGCTTCAACTATAAGCGGTATAACTAGCCCATCAATTAAAAAGGTAACTAGACAACCTTTTGATATAGACGAGTTATCAGATAAACAATATCCTGTTGTAATAGTACAAACAAGCGAGGAAACAAGAGAGGATGTTGAGATTGGAAGTGGGGCAAAAAGAAGGCAAGGAACAATAGACTTCGTTTTATCAGGTTTTGTTAAGGGTGCAGAAACAAATATTGACACTAAAAGAAATCAACTTATCACCGCTATTGAAACTGAATTAGAATCTGATATTACTAGAGGAAGTAATGCACTTGATACAGAAGTTATATCTGTTGAAACTGATGAAGGGACTTTATTCCCTATTGGTGGGATCAGGATGACTATCAGGTGTATATACACATTTGAATCAGGAACACCATAACAAAGGATAAGCGATGGCAAAAATAGGAAACAAAGTTAGTAAGATAAAAAAAATTATAGATAAGATAGAAAAATTACACGATAAAGAATCATTACTTTGCGAAGAAGCAAAAGACATATTAGATGAGATAGAAGAGGATCACTCAGAAGATGAGGAAGTAGAGGAAAATTGGGAAGATGAAGAAGAAGAGTTTGACGAAGAACAAGAAAAATAATATAAGCAAACTAACGGAGGAATAAATATGGCAGTACATCATGGAAAAGAAGGCGAAGTTGCTATCGGTGGAACTGGAGTAGGTGAGTTAACATCATTTACTTTAGAGACAACAGGAGATGTTGTTGAAAGTACAAAAATGGCAGATGCAGCAAAATCTTTTGTTGCAGGTAGAACATCGTTTTCAGGAACTCTAGAAATGCACTTTGACGAAACAGACTCAGCACAAACACAATTGACAGCAGGATCTAGTCTAACTTTTAAATTAATGCCTGAAGGATCATCTACAGGCGATAGAAAATTCGAAGGTTCAGGAATTGTAACTGGAATGAGTGTTAACCAACCTATGGATGGTATCGTTGCTAGAAGTGTTACATTTCAGGGAACAGGTGCTTTAACGATTGGTACAGAATAATAATATATGTCACTTATAGATAGAGCTAAATCTCACTTTGAGGCTTTAGGAATCCAATCCATTGAGATTGAAGAGTGGCCTGATGAGGATGGTAAACCCTCTGTTATTTACTGGAAACCAATAACACTTGCTGAAAAGAAAAAACTATTCTCAGGCTCAAGTAATTTAAATGATGTTGGTATTCTTGCTGACGTAGTTATTTTAAAGGCTTTAGATAAAGATGGTAATAAACTTTTCTCTAGCACAGATAAAATGGATATTATGCATAAAGTTGATTCTGATGTATTAGCAAAAATATCGACTGCTATGGTTCAAGTAACGTCAGCTTACGAGTCAAAAAAAAACTAAACACTACTCCTGAAATTAGAAATATGCTAATAGTAGCAGACAGGTTAAAAATAACCTTGATGCAGGTATTAGATATGCCTGAAGAGGAATTTAATTTGTGGATAGCACATTTTATGTTAGAAAAAGAAGAATACGATAGAAAGAGACCTTTATAATGGCACAAAATTTAGTTTTAAATGTATTAGCACGTGATAAGACAAAAGCAGCACTCGGTAGTGTTCAAAAAGGTTTAGCCAATTTAAGAGCATCAATTTTTTCTGTACAATCTGCCTTACTTGGTATTGGTGGTGGTGTTGCTATTAGATCAATTGTACGAGTAGGATCTGAAGTTGAAAACTTAGGTATTAGATTTAATTTTTTATTTGGTAACGTTAAACAAGGAACAAAGGCATTTGATAACTTGATTAACTTTGCAGCACGAGTTCCTTTCTCCCTAGAGGAAATATCATCTGCATCAGGTAACCTAGCGGTTGTCGCAAAAGATGCAGATGACCTAACTCGTATTCTTAAAATTACAGGTAACGTTGCAGCAGTAACAGGATTAGACTTTAGACAAACCGCAGAACAAATTCAAAGATCCTTTGCAGGTGGTATAGCAGCAGCAGACGTATTTAGAGAAAGAGGTGTTAGAGCTTTATTAGGATTTAAAGCTGGAGCTACTGTTACAGCTGAAGCCACTATAAAAGCCTTTGAAGATACGTTTGGTGAGGATGGTAGATTTGGTAAAGCTACTGAGGTTCTTGCAACTACATTCACTGGTACTCTCTCAATGTTATCAGATAAATTATTTAAATTTAAATTAGAAACAAATAGAGCTGGTTTTTTTGATTTCTTTAAAAACGCACTTGTAGTCATCAACAAAGGGATAGAGGATAACTCAAAAGCACTAACTCAATTTGCAACAGCAGTTGGTGAGGGTTTAGTTAATTTTATAAAACAAGCATTACTTGGCGGTGCAGCTTTACTTGATATATTACGACCTATATTTCAAGTAGTCGCTGTTGGTATTGGTGGACTAATAGACTTAGTAAAAGGTCTTCCTCCAGGTATTAGAGAGATGGGTATTGTTGGTTTCTTAATGCTTGGTAGAACAGGTAAGATAGCAATAGTAGGTATTCTTGGATTACTAAAAGCTATTGGTGTTGATCTTGATGCAATAACAAATAAAGTTTTTGGTGGCACTAAAAAGACGGAGGAGTTTGGTGCAGCATTTAAAAGTGTAAATGAGTTTATCAAAAAAATAGAAGAAAATATAATACTATCAAAAGAGCAACTAGCAGAACTTCAAAAGGAACTAAAAGGTATAGAGCAAAGCTCAGAAAAAACTTTGATATCATTTAGTAAAATACAGGACTCTATAAAAAACCAAATTAAAAAAGACTTAGAGTCTATTAACGACACAATAGGTAAATTTATATTAAGTGGAGTAAAAGGCTTTTCTAGATCACTTGCAGAAGCTGTTGTACTTGGAAAAGAACTAAATAAATCATTTAAAGAACTAGCTCAAAAATTATTAGTTGAGGCTTTAGCTTTTACAATACAGATGGTTATACAAGAACAAATAAAAAATATTTTAAGTAAAGATACTCTTGAGACTGAAAAAAAGAAAACAGGTGAGATGAAAAAACAATTACAATTTCAATCTGCTATGATGTTAATGTCAGGAAATCCTTTAGGTTTTTTAGGTTTTACAGCTATGGCAAATGGAGGAGCAGTTAGAAAAGGTCAACCTCTTTTAGTTGGTGAGAGAGGTGCGGAAATGTTTATTCCAAATAGCACAGGTCAAATAACTCAAGCAGCTAGAGGGACAGGCGGTAGATCTGCTGTTGTAAACTTTAATATAAACACAATAGACTCTAGAGGCTTTGACCAGGCTTTAGTAGAAAATAGAGCTACAATTACATCAATAATAAATAATGCTTTAACAGAAAAAGGAAGAGGGGAGTTAATTTAATGTCAGGTGCGTTTCCAATATCAACTGCTGATTTCTCAACTATGGGAATCAGATCAATACAAAATACTATTATATCTAAATCTTTATCAGGAAAAAAACTATCAAGACAAATAGACAATCAAAGATTTGGTTTTACTGCAAAGATTATTATAGGAAAACGATCTGATATATATGGTGAGCTTATGGCCTTTATAGTTAAACAAAGAGCATCAAAAGAAAATTTTACAATTACTCCACCTGAAGTAAAAAGCACTAGAGGATCTGAAGATCAGGTCATATCTGTAAATGGATCACACACAGCAGGGGACACAACTATTGCTATGGATGGATTTGGAGCTGATAGTTCAGGTAGACTCAAGTCAGGTGATTTTATAAAGTTTGCAGGACATACAAAAGTTTATATGATAGTTTCAGAGTTTACTCCATCATCAGGTGCAGCAACAGTAACTATTGAACCTCCACTAATATCTGCTTTAGCAGATGATGAGGTTGTTACTTATAACAACGTTCCCTTTCAAGTTCATATGACTAACGATGTTCAAGAGTTTGGAGCTGTGGGTGCTGACAAGGATGGAAATTTATTATACGAATTTGAAATAGATGTCGAAGAAGCAATATAAAATTAAATATTTTATGAATGCTGACATACTAGCTGAAGAGATAGTAGAGGCAGAGTCTATTGACGTTAACAAACTTGATTTAAAAAAGCATGACTTTCCATCAAAAAATGCTGACTATAAAGTTAATGGTGATATAAAGGTAATTAGAAAGAGTATAGAAGATTATGGCAAGAACACTAACGACAGCACTCAAGAACGAACTGTTAACAAATGAAATACGACCAGTTCATTTGTTGTCAATTGGTTTTGCAACACCTGTAAATATTACAGATAATAGTTTCAGTTTAACATCGTCTGTTTCAGGATCTAGCACTACCTATACCGCTTCACCTTTTTTAGTTGCTACTCCAACATTTACTGAGGAAACAGATCTTACTAAAACTAGTTTAAATATTACTTTATCAGGAGCAGATACAACTTTTATATCAACTGTTTTAAATGAAAATATTGTCAACGATACAGTTGATATTTTTAGAGGACTCTTAGACTCTAACAATGCACTAATAGCAGATCCTATATTATTATATTCAGGAAATATAGATACCTTTCAAATTAGTGAGTCGGAAACAGAGTCAAATGTAATTTTAACTGTTGTTTCTCACTGGGCAGACTTTGATAAAAAATCAGGAAGGCAAACAAACAACAACTCACAACAAAGGTTTTTTAACACAGATGTTGGCATGGATTTTAGTTCTCAAACTGTCCTTGACTTGAAATGGGGTAGAAGATGATTGACTCAATTATTAAATTATATCAATCATTTGGTAAATATAAAAAAGATAGTTATTCTGATCTTTACTATCATATACACCCATCTATAAATTTAAATCAGTATAAGGTATTTAATGAGGGTAATAAAATATATGGTTTTGTAAATTGGGCTTTCTTAAGTGACATTGTTGCAGAGCAATATAAAAAAACAGGAACTTTATATAAGTGGGAATGGCAAACAGGAAAAAACTTATGGCTATACGATATTATAATTAAAAAAAATCCAAAACAAGTGATGAGCTGGGTGTATAATTATTTTAAAGAGTATCTTAAAGTTAATCAATCTATTCACTGGTTAAGATTAGATACTGATAATAATGTTTATAGAATAGGTCAAAAATTTAAAAGGGAGTTTCACGGATAATGGGAGGAGTAGTAAAAAAAGCTCAAGAGGTTGTTTCACCTGTATTAAGTGCAGTTAATATATTTAGTGGCAAAGGTTTTAACCCTTATGTTGCTCTAGGTATATTTGCAGTAGGATGGTTATTTAGCAGATCAAAAAAACCTGAAATACCTGACTTTGGAACTAATGATTTTGAAGAAACAGAACGAGGTATATTAGTAAACAAACAATCAAACAACGCATCAATTCCTGTTGTTTATGGTGAGAGGTTAGTTGGAGGAACAAGAGTTTTTATAGAAACTTCAGGAACTGATAATGAGTTTTTATATGTCGCTTTAGTGCTTAGTGAGGGTGAAATAAACTCAATAGAACAAATTAGAGTAGATGACAAAGTAGTAACATTTGATGGTGCTTTAACAGATAATACTCAAAGATCTGTTGCAAGTTCAGATTCTAATTTTTACAAAGATGCCGTTAGTTATATTACAATAGAACCTCACTTTGGAACTGATGGCCAATCAGCATCAAGTCTTTTATCAACTTTATCTAGCTGGGGATCTAATCATAAACTATCAGGGATCTGTTATTTAGCTTTAAAATTTAAATGGAATGCAGATGTATTTGGTGGCATCCCTCAAGTACAAGCTAAAATCAAAGGTAAAAAGGTTGTTACACTAGCATCAAACTTATCAGAGCAAACAGCATCCTTTTCAACTAATCCTGCTTTTTGTTTGTTAGATTATTTAAGAAACGAAAGATATGGAAAAGGTATAGCAACTTCAGATATAGACTTACAAAGTTTTTATGATGCATCACAAGTTTGTGTAACTCAAGTCACTCCTTTTTCAGGGGCAAGTACAATAAATATTTTTGATACCAATGCCGTTATAGATACCTCAAGAAAAGTAATAGATAACGTAAGAGATATTTTAAGAGGATGCAGAGGTTATCTTCCTTATGTACAAGGCAAATATAGATTAGTTATAGAAACAACAGGATCTGCATCGGTATCTTTAGGTGAGGATGATATTATAGGAGGTTATGCTTTAGCATCACCAACTAAAAATTCTAAATATAACAGAGTAATAGCAACCTTCATTAATCCTGATCGTAATTTCCAAGCGGATCAAGTAACGTTTCCACCAACAGATGATTCTAGTTTAGCAACAGCTGATAAACACGCAACTATGAAAGCAGCGGATGGAGGGTTTTTACTTGAAGGAAAATTTGATTTTAAGACGATCACAAGTCCGTATCAGGCGGAGGAGATGTCTGAGATTATTTTAAGAAGAAGCAGAGAGTCTTTAGGTCTAAATATCACAGCAGGTTTCAAAGCATATGAATTACACATAGGAGACATAGTAAATATAACAATATCCAGTCTAGGTTTTTCATCTAAGGCCTTTCGAGTTTTATCTATGGTTTTTAATGAGGACTATACCATAGCTTTGACTCTAGTTGAACATCAAGATAGCTTTTATACTTTTGCTACTAAAGGGCAGGTTGCGAGTACTCCATCAACAACTCTTCCTGATCCATTTACTATACAACCACCAGCATCGGTAACTCTATCTGATGAACTTATTGAATATGCAGATGGAATTACTATTACAAGATTAAATATACTTATAGGAGCTTCAACAGATCAATTTGTTCAAAACTATCAAGTAGAAGCAAAAAAAAGCACAGAGTCTAATTTTAAAATAATATCTACAGGCTCACAGCTAAACCACGAAATGTTAAACGTGGTTGATGATATTAGTTACGATGTAAGAGTGAAAGCTATTAATAGTCTTGGTGTTTCAAGTACATATACATCCGCAACAAGAAAAATAGTAGGAGCAACAGAAATACCAAATGATGTTACTGATTTATCTGTATCTTTAGTGGGATCTAATCAAATGGAGCTATCTTGGACTCCTGTTACAGATCTTGATATTTCCTGGTATGAGATAAGATATCAAAATGTTACAAGCGGAGCTACTTGGAATGAAAGCACTCCTCTTGCAAAAGTTGTAAGAAGAAAATCAAACTCTTTAGTTGTCAACGCACAAGTTGGCAGTTATTGTATCAAAGCAGTCGATAAATTAGGAAATAGCAGTGCAAATGCATCTATTGTATCTACTAATATATCAGGGCTGCAACAATACGTTAATGTTTTTACCTTGAGTGAATAATGGCAAATTTTTTAGGAACAAGAGATAGCAGCACCGCTTTATCAACTGACAACGCAGGTAGATTGGTTCTTATTTTAGACACAATTACTCAAACAGATTCTTTAGTAGGTAATGTAGACTCAGCAGAGGGTTTTTTTGATTTAGGTGGCACAGACTCTACATCAAACCCCACAAACTTTAATGGTAATATAAAATCGTCAGGTGAGTACATTTTCTCAAATACCTTATCTCTTGATGCAATCTATGATTTAAATATAGGAGCTATTATAGGTATGTCCGCTGAGGATGAATACGATTTATTTGATAGCGGAAGAGGGGCTAGTTTATTTGAGGATGCAAAAGCTCCTTTTGATGGATCACCTGAAATACAATGCGGAGCTGAAGTTTTAGTGGGATCTGATAATACTAGTTTAGACAACATAACAACATTTAGTAAAATAGCCCAACAAAAAACTATAAAAGGTAGGTTCTTTAAATTTAAATGTAAACTTACAAGTGAAGATAACAAGGTAAGATCAAAAGTTCATACCTTACAATTTACAGCAAATTTTGAACGAAGAACGGAGTCTGGTGAGGATATAGTTGCATCTGCTTCAGGCACAACTATAACATATACAAACTCTTTTTATGCGACTCCATCTATTGGTATATCAGCTCAAGGGTTAGCAACAGGTGATTATTATCAAATAACAAGTAAGTCAAAAGATGGTTTTACAATCAGGTTTTTTAATAGTAGTAATACAGGGATATCAAAAACATTCGATTATCAGGTCGTTGGTTTTGGGTTGAAATCGACAAGCTAAAGGAGTAAAAGGAAATATGAGTCAAGTATCAGATGTAGAATTAGCCAATCAGGGCTTTGCGAGTTTTAGAACAGAACTTAATAATATATTAGGTGCATTGAATACTATGCACGTTGGATCATCAGCTCCAGGATCTGTTGCAACTGGAACTATATGGGTTGATAATGCAACAACAAATGTATTAAAGGTGAAAATAAACGATGGCTCAGATAACGTAGAGTTATTTCAAATTAATACATCAACAAATGCAGTGACTAGCACAATGTCAGTAACAGGAACAATATCTGAAACTGACCCTAATGCTCTGCCACTTGCGATAGCTTTAGGATAAAATTATGGCAAATACATTTAAAGTAAAAACTAATGGTGCAATGCCAGCAAGTGCTGGAACACCTCTTACTTTGTACACAGGAAAAACGTCTACAACAACAGTAGTTATTGGTTTGTTGCTTTGTAATATTCACACAGCTTCAGTTACAGCTAGTGTAAAAATAGAATCAGATACATCAGACACAGAGACTAACGAAACAGTTTTTGTTGTAAAAGATGTAACTATTCCAGCTGGAACTTCATTAGAAGTTTTATCAGGTGGAAAAGTAGTATTACAAGCAACAGACGTTTTAAAAATTGATTGTTCTGTATCTGCAAAGATAGATGCAACATTAAGTATTTTAGAAATAACATAGGAGTTTTAAGTGCCTTATATCGGACAACAACCAGCACCTAAAGTTGTTACATCAAGCGACCTAGCTGATGATGTAGTAACAGCAGATAAAATAGGTGATACAGCAATTTCAGGATTTACTGCTTTAGGTGCAGAACCAGCAGATACTGATGAGTTTTTAATTTCAGACGCTGGAACACTTAAAAGAATGGACTACTCTTATATTAAAGGTGGTGGTAAAATTTTACAAGTTGTATCTATGACTCACGCTGGAGAGCAAACTATTTCATCAAGCACAAATACTTATAATGACACAGGTTTAACTTTAGCTATTACACCATCAGCTACTTCATCAAAAATTTTAATTATGTATAATTTAACAGTTTCCCAAAGAGTTGATAATGGTTATGTCCACGCAACTATAAAACAAGTTATTAGTGGTGGTTCAGCAGTTGATTTAAGTGGAACAAGTTATGGATTTACTATGAACGGAACTGATATTGATGAGTTATCTTCCCCTCACTCTTTTCAATTTTTAGATAGTCCAAACACAACAAGTGCAACTACTTACACTATTCAAACAAGGTCAAGTGGTTCAAGCCAAACTTACAGAAGATTTAGAGACGCAACAACAGGAAGTTTAATTTTAATAGAGGTTGGAGCATA
>VTLG01015727.1_pt1 | contig 31533 bp, 55 predicted proteins | sample 4694571 | NCBI WGS metagenome assembly VTLG01 (sample SAMN12604809, study PRJNA352737) | marine metagenome | biome: ENVO:00000447; feature: ENVO:00000209|ENVO:00000569|ENVO:01000036; material: ENVO:00002151; isolation source: viral sequences binned using virsorter ...
TGTAAGATTTTCATCTCCCAGACTTATTGTTCCGCTTGTATCTGTAATTGAACCATCGTTCATTACTAAGGCTCCAGTGCTTAAGCCTCCATTATGTACTGATTGTGCTGTAAAAGTTGCTACTCCTGTTACTGCGAGAGTTTCACCAATAGTAGCTAACCCTGAAACAGTTAAATCATCTGTGGTTGTTAATTGTTCTGCTTGGACAGTTCCAGAGAATGTTCCATTAACTGCACTTGAAATTGAGCCACTTGCTACTGATAGTGTGCCATCAGTAAAAGTTCCATCTATTGTTAATCCGTTAGCTGTTAAAGTATAATTCCCAATATCAACTGAATTTGCAACTGTTAAAGATGTAATCGCATCTACAGTCCCACCATCAATATCAGGTGTGTTTACATCAGGAGCAGTTAAAGTTTTATTTGTTAAAGTATCTGTCGTAGCTCTACCAACTGACGTATCAGTAGCATCTGGAATAGTCCAGGTTCTATCAGCAGTTGGATCTGTTATTGCTAATGTAGTTTCATAAGCATTATCAGTTGAGCCTTCAAAAATTAAATTTGTTGTGATCGTAGCATTCATTGCTACTGTATCTGCTGCCGCATCTCCTATCTGAGTGTTTCCAGTTCCTGTAAAGTTCGCTGCTGTGATTGTTCCTGTAGCTGTTAAATTGCGAAGCCCTGTTAAATCCTTATTGGAGTCAACAATTAAAAATTTAGAAGCAGAAACAGTTCCTGCTGTAATTCCATCGAGTAAATTAAGTTCGGCAGCACTTGTGGTAACTAAAGTTCCCCCTAATTTTAAACCATTTGTGCCATCGTGCGAAGCTACATTAAGATTGAATGAACCATCTTTAATTACAACTTCTGTCGTAGAAATCTCAAGTGGTGTTCCTGTTCCGTCACCGTCATAAACACGAGTGGCAGATCCTCCAACTCCACCATCGATGTGCAGGAGTTGCACAAACCCAGTAGAGACAGCTACATTTGTTAAATCTGTTGCCATAATTTTTTCCTATATAAAAGTTTCGGTTAAAGGGGGTTAATTAAAACCCCCCAGAACCATATTAATCGCTATCCAGATTTAAGGATTAGCGAAATTAACTATTTGACCAGCAGCAGTTCCTGCAGCTTGTGTCAAAGATGCACCAAATAAAACATCAGCCACTACGCTTGTAGCGAGGTGGTCAATGTCGTATTCACTTTGGACTCTTGGTTCCATTTGCATAGCTAATAGAACAGAATCTTTAGTAAAGATAGATGCTGTTTCATCACCTGTACCGCCGTCATCGTCCCAATCAGTACTGGTATAAACTGGCATTCCATAAATGGATCCGAGTTGACCAGTTACATTTGGGCCTGCACCACCACCAGCTTCAGGACCACGTTCTTGGAAATCAGAAAATTCGCCAAGGCTCATTAGAGACATATAACCTGCTGGAGAGGCATAAAAATGCGTTTCCCCATCAGTATAGTCAACACCAATGTCGAGTAGTTTCTGCATTCCTGAACGGACAAGAGCAGTTGTGAATGTGTTATCTGCGGCCAGAGTAACATCGTTTGCAGTAGCAGATTGGATAATATCCACTGCTAAATAATTCTCAACCTTTTTAGCAAGACCATAGCCCATTGATTTTGCATAGAGGGAAAAGAGATCGTATGAACTTTGCACACGAACAATGTCCTCTATTTTTTTCGCTTCATAAGCATGTTGGTCTATTGAGATCGAGGCTTCGCCATCAGTATTAGCTGAATAAGTTACAGCAGATCCGGCTGACTTTGCAGCAGCAGTTTCTTCTGAGACTCGAGGGACATGAACAGTATCACCAGAAACAAGATCAGATACATTCGTCACCTGGTTTCTTATACGAAAAGCCCTTTCAGCATAATCAAGAATGGCAGCTTTCCACACCTCTGGAATAAATTTCGCAGCGGTTGTGGGAGTTATGTTAGCCATTTAAGACTCCTTAATTATTCTTCCTCATAATATCGGCAAAGTGTTTCTTCCTTTCGCTTGGAGGTAACTTAGACCATTCCAAACTTTTTCCACCTGAAACACCACCACCACTATTATCAACCTGAGGAACTTTGTTTGTTAATTCAGTTTTCATTTCTTCCAGGGTTTCAGAATCTAACTTTGATATCTTTTCTCTGAGGTTTTCAGGAAATGATTCCAATAACCTTTCTTTCCTTGCTTGTTCTATTGAATAGAACTTTTCAGCATCGGCTTTGAAATTATCACGATCAGTCTTAGCTTCTTCATAAAGAGATTTGTATTCCTCTTTTTGTTCGGCTTCGGCAACCTCTCGGTTTTTTATTTGTGATTTCAATTCCATATTTTCAGCTTCAAGGCTTTTCTTGGTTTCGTTAAGTTCTTTAAAACGATATCCTGGAACACTATAATCTTCAGTTTTCTCGTTACTTGATACGGATTCAGTTTTTACGTCCTGAGTGACTTCTTCAGTTTTTACGTCCTGATTGACTTCTTTTTCAGACATTTATTTCCTCTTTTGTGAGTTATCCAATTACTATTTCGGTTTTACCGCTTGATTCCTTCATAGCTTTTTTAATTTCTCTATCAAAGAATTCAGCAATAAATTTTTCTTCCATTTCTGTTACTGGTTTAGAAGTAGTTGAAATGGCTCTCCCTTGTAATTCTTGTGCGTTTGCTTTTATCGCTTGTTGTGGTGGCATCCCGATTGTTACCTGATCTTCGTTTGTTCTTCCAAGCTTAACTTTAAAACTGTTTAGCATATCGCTTGTCAAAGTAAGGTTAACATCCCTGGCACTATTAGGCTTATGCTTAGTTGATTGTCTTTTAATATTGCCTTCTTGCTTTCTTTTCCAATAAGGTTTTATTCCTTTTCTTGAATATTCCTTAAATAAACCATCTACCCCATAACCTCTTTGAGTTCTCTCAATTATAAGGCCAATCATTTCTTCGCCAAGCTTTATCATCTTTTGCAAAGTTGTTAACTTATTAAACATACCGTCTATTGGTTTTGCTTTAGCCACTTAAAGAGACCCCTCTTTTTTTAGCTTCTGTCTTTGCACCTTTAGGATCAAACATTTGGGTTTGCTTAGTAAATAATCTCCATTGATGCCGACAATTATAACCTCCACGTTCAATAAAGCCATTAGAAACAATTCCATTTATTTGGTCTCTCGTTAATTGACCGCTTGACATAAGCTGCAAACAAATCGGTCTGGTCTTTTTATCAACTGGACCAGTATAAACATAGGCAACATTTTTAGGTAATTGATCAGCCATTAATGAATTAATAGAAGCTGCGTAAGTGCTTAGAGCGGTAGTAACTAAAGTATCAACCTGATCCGGTCTTAAAGCAGCCTCCACTCCATTAACAATATCGTTCTTACTTAATCCTCCTAATATTCCAGAAGTCAAATTACCTTTTAATGATGCAGCAATATCGACAGCCATCTTATCAAAGAATTGAGATTGGTTCATTTTTGTAATTGCTAATAATGTATTAGGAGATATGTCGGCAAATTTATCCATATTCTTTAAGGCTTTTCCATAAAGGCCGTTTAATTCGTTATAAGCATTTTTGAATTCTTTATCTGAAAGAATAACTTTCTTAAAATCTTTTTTAGATAATAAGTCAAGAATTTGATCCTTAGTTTGACCAGCCTTTATTAACTGAAAGACTTGGTCAGTCATACGACCAACCATCAGTAAGTATTCTTTTTTAAATTTTACCAATTCACTCATTAACTACTTAGGGCCTCCGCCAAAAAAGATCCTGCCGTTGCTTCTTCTGGCTGTTCAGGAACTATCTCTGCTACCATATCATCTAATTCTTCATCGCTTAAATCTGGATTGTATTTCCTTAACCAATCTTTAGTTGTAGATAAATTATTATCCCATTCCCAAGCCCATTGTTCTCGTTCTTCTTGAGCAGATAATGGAAATCTTGGCTCGGAAAAATCTACACTATATTCATCTTGCACTCTAATATTATGTGCATCTAAAATAATTTTATCGACTTCAAATCTTTTATTTTCTACGCTTCGCCAAATCATTTGAAAATCAGACATGACCGCTTCTGTAAGATCTATTTCAGCCATCTTTAAAGCTTCGCCACTAATAAATGATTCCCTGCCTACTGACCATTTAACTTTAAGATTATTATTATAAGCAACTGAATCGACATAGAACCTAACTGCATTTAAATATGCATCAATATTTGCTCCAGGGGAAACAAATTGGAATGAAGCTCCTTCAGGCAGGACCATTGGTTTGTCAACTCCAAGAGAAACTTCGCTTGCATTATCTATTCCTGTAATAACTGGCTGTCCTAATGCTTGAAGTCTCATAGCTAAACCAAGTTCGGTCATTAATAAATTAATCATTAGATTAGCGTTTACAATATCACTTGCACCATTACGAATAAAATCAGTTGTGTAAGGGTGTCTGTGGCATACGGTAAAAGGAAGGACTCCGTACGGATTGATATTGCCATCGTTCACGGATTCAACTTTTCCGTTTTGATGTACTAAAAAATGCTCTTCCGCTGACCAAAAAGCATAAACGACTTCATTCTCTCTCGATTGGCCATGATTATAAATTGGATATATATAAGCAAAGGGTTGTCTTGCTCTTGCTTCAAATATAGGTTCGAATTCAATTATCTGATCATATTCAAGCATATTTGATTCTTCATTAAACCTGCTGCGGATTAAATGTGATCCTAATAAATAAGTTAAGCGTTCGGCAGTTAACATAGTTTGATCTAAATCTTTTACATTCTCTAAATATTTTTCATTGGTTCTCACCGGAGGAACCTTATATCCAATTGCACGAGCATTGACCAGTTTAGATGTAATGTTCTGCACAATTAATGGAACTTCTAAAGACTTTATGGGAAAATATTTACCCAAATCAGTTTCCATTTCTCCCTGCATTCCCTCATAATAAGATAATGATCTATATCTTTCCTCTATATTATCAGTTGTAATATTGGAAAGAAAATCTTTCAATCCGCTTCTTACAAAATCTTTTGATTCTACTATCATAGTTCTTTTACCATTGTATTGATGTTGCTATCCTTTGAACTATGGGCCATTTATATTCTATTAAATAACTGCAGGCATCGAGGCTATGTGTTAATTCGATATTAGTCTTGTCGATGCCTCCTTTTCTATCTCGCTGAACTTGTTCTAAATCTTTTATTAAGTAAGTACATTTAGGATCTACTGTCATTTTAATTTTGCCATTAGCATCTTTTAACTTTCTATTGAGAGCATTTAATCTATCTCTATGACTTGGGTGTGCTTTTCGAGCATAAACAGAATATCCGTGATCTTTTAAAATCTGATGATCGCTACGATGTGAGGTGGTAGATCTGGCTGAACCTGCTGGGTCTGGGAAGATGTCGTTTGCTTTTGGCCATTTATCTTTCATTTCTTTACATATCATTTCAGTTGAGCTGTTTCGTTGTCTTATTTCATCAACATAATGGACCGTACCATCTCCATAAACATTAGCCAAAACTGCACTCATATAATCCACATTGAAATCCAAACCGATTACCCAATATGAACTGCTTTCATCTGCTGTCTTAATGTGTTCATCTCTACTAAAAGCCCAAGCTGCACGATTAGCAGCAGTTTCAAAGCTTGCCATAAATTCCTGGCGATAAGCTCTTTCATCTAAATTGCTTTTAGCGAGATCTAATTCTTTTTGGTCTACAAAACCTCCATCAATGGTTTTATACTGCCAAGATTTCCATTGAGGATCTTCTCCTTGTCCTTTTAAAAAGTAATCGTAAAAATTATTGTTACTGAATCCATCAGGAGTGCCAATCATTAAAGCGTTTCCATGGGTTGTTGTAAGCATAGGATAAATCACTTCTTCAAACACTCCAGATTTTTGATAAGCATATTCATCTAATACACACCTTGTTAATTCTGCACCTCTAAGGCTGTCGCTTGCATCTGATCCCTTAATCGCAATCGTAGCACCTGACCGAGTACAGCTCAGTTCCGTTTCGTTGATCTTCCAATCTGGTTGGTTCCTGATAATTGACTTCAGTATTGGCCAAACTGTTAGTTTGCCTTGCCGATAGGTTGGACTTATATACCAGCGATTGCTTCCCTGCAACATTTCCCCCTTTAAAAGAAACATTAATCCCAGCACCGACTTTCCGAATCTTCGCCCTGCCGTAATTACTTTGAATCTGGCCGGATGCCTTAAGACTTCTTTCCTCTCTTTTGTTAAAATCAGCTCCATTCATCTGTTTTTATCTTTTACCTTTAGATTTAGATTTATATTGAACCATCTCTTTCTCTTTATCCTTATGAGCTTATAAGAAGCTTATAAGACCCTTATTTTTCATCTAAAATATCATCATCAAATTCTAAAACTCTTATTGGTTTCACTTCTTCAGTAATAATATATTCAGTTGATTTACCTTCTGTACGATCTAAAATCTCTTTAATAGCGTTTAAATTTCCATGATTAGCCATACTAACTAACTTATCTAACAACTTTTCTCGTTTAGTTCTTTCATCAACTTCAGTATCTAAAATCTTATTTAGAATATCTCTGGCAGCATTCCTTCTGCCGTTAGGATTATTAACTTCGCCAGCTTTAAATCTATTTCCAATCTTATTTCCTTTTTCAAAAGGCATGTTGTTAATATGTTATTTTATTCCTCTAAAGGAACAATTCCAATCGCCACTGGTTTTTGAATTAGATCTATCAATTCTTTTACTTTCTCCTGCTCAACCTCATACACATCAAATTCCAACCGCCAATTATGAGAAATCTTTAAATTTTTTAATCCTACTAACTCGCAGTCAAGAGCTATCGCTTTTTCTTTTTTGATTTTCCAATACCTTTTTTCTTCGGTCTCCCAACCTTTTTTCCGTAAGTCCCTTTTCCTTTAGGCATCTTTTTTAGTTTTCTTTACTGCTTTTACTGGTTTTCCATCAGCTCCACAAACTTTGCAACCATCTTTTTTATAAGCTTCTGCTTGTTCTTTAGAAGGATTCTCTTTACCAAATACTGAGCCATCTTTTCTTTTAAAATAAACCACGAATGTCCCTTTCTTTTTCTTTTTCTATAAATTTTTTATATTGATTAGCAGTTCGTCCTTGTCTTTTTAAAGCTTTATTCAATAGCATCTTTTGATGCTTCCGCATTTTCGCTGCTTTATTAGGCATTAAAAAGTCCCGTCTGCAGCAGCTTTTTCTAATTCTGCTTCAATAGGTCTCTCTCCAGCCATTACAATTCTTGGCGAACTTAATAGAGGCTTAAAATCTTGAACTCTATCACACCAATCGCATGAATAGGTTGAAGGTCTATTTCCAGGCTGAAAGAAAAGCTCCTGGATGTGGCCACATTTGGAGCATTTTACATCATGCAAAGGCATTATTTTTTCTGTCTTTCGTGCTTTTTTATCATTACTTTTTCACGAGTAAGGTATAAATACCCCTCATATATAATGTAAAAAGTAAACTATTTACAATACAGAATCCGCTAAAGCCCTATCACCACGCAACTTACAGCGTTTCCACGCCATCTTGATTGAGCCTTCTGATTTATTTAATAATTCAGCGATCTCTTTGAATTTACATTTTCTTATTTGATGATGGTAAAAGACTTTCTGTTCAAATTCAGTCATAAAAAAAGCTATTGAAAAACCTAAATTTAAAAATTTAAGATTGTCGATAGCTCTTTGCATCTTGTCTTGAGTATAATATTCTTGTTCTAAGTCATCTGATTTGCCGCACATAGGGCAAGGGTTGTGGCTTGGTTCCATAGTATGTTTCTTTCGGATTCTATATTTTTCATTCTATATTTTTCATTTATTATTTTCGGCACAGCGTTGTCCCATTTGATTGTGTGGTGTATTCTTGTGTGATTACTTTTCAAGAGTGCCACTTTTACACAAGAGGGGTTATACATTAAAGAGAAAAACGATTTAGCATAGGTTCCGCTATCTAAATATGCATCAGTTAGTCCTCCTTTTTCTGCTTGTGTTTGTAATTGAATAATTGCGACATTGCAAAGCGTTAAAAAAAGTTTTCCCTTACTCCCTAAATTAACATAAGTTGTTACATCTTCATTTAGCCTTCCCATAAATTTAAAAGGCCTATTTGTGCTGCATAAAAAAGAATTCATGCTTTTCCGTTTGCTAAATCTATAGCAGCCATGACCATTGTCAATGCCGCCTATAAAATCTCCTCCTTGAGCAAAGGCGATTGTAACTGCATCTATGCTTTTAAAATATTCTAAAGTATCTCTAAAAAGCATATCTAAATTATCAACATTTGTATTAACAGCTTCTCCGTCTATTAATAATTTATAATTTATAGATGAATAATCATCGCACATAATGTAGAAATATTCTATATTATTCTCTTTTGCCAACTTGAATATTGTATTTACTGCAAATAATGTACTCCTTAAATCGCCTGTATTATCTCCACTATCAGCTTCTAAAGCTGCTTTTTTCTTGTCAAATACAAGCATTTCTTTTCCGTATTTTTTCTTGTATTCATTTATTTTTAAGTCTTGATCGTCTCCGACAAGAAATATTTTTCCTGTATAATTTTGTTTCCTTAAAGTATGGTAAGTCCACATCTTGTCTGGCCTTCCGTAAACCATTATAAAAACAGCGAAGTTATTCATTATGTTCTAAATATTGCTGAACCACTTTATTGCTTAATTCTAAATATCCAAGCTCTATTGCTTGTTCAAAATCAATAATTATAAGAGCAGATTTTTCCATCAATCTTTGCATCTCTAAAGAAGCATGAGCATAATAATCTGCAATTTTAGAATAATAAAAAACACTATGCCTTCTGGCAGCTTGTATTAAAAAAGACTTTTCTGCAGCCGTTACATTGGAATTATAAATTTCATTTATAAGCAAATCAGTTTTTGTATGATCTAATAATTCTAACAAGTCAGGACATTTGTTTTTCGGTTCATATAAAGGCGATCCCACTCCCTTTGTATATTTATTGCCGTCATCTTTAACAGGTTCATCGCCAAACATACTAAATTGCTTCATAGTTTTTCCTCCTAATATAGTTAATTAAAACGGCAAATCGTCATCATCGGAATCTGGTGCAGCAGCTTCAGTATTGCTGTCTTTTGAATTATAATTTGAATCTGGCTGCCAAGTATCTTGATAGACATAGTGAGTAACACCTTTATCTGAAGGTTCTCGCCTTCTCGCAATAATAAGATTGGCCCAATCGCTATCAGACTTATCTTTAATATCCGATAGCTGCTTGATTAGCTCTGATATTGCAATACTTACTTTTAGCTGTTTTCCTCCGTTATCAAACACTTTTTCTTTTATTATTATTCCGTTTATGTACTTTTTTTCTTCTGGCATATTCTCTCCTTAGTTCACTTATTAATTGATTTAATTCCCAAGCTTCCAAGTCGTTTAGACTTCTTTCTGATCCGAACATTTTCTTTTTTATATCCAGCACCGAATCTACAGATAGGGAGTCTTGTGCGACTCCCACGATCCCAAGTAAAGAATACTTTCTCTCCGTCCAACTTTCTGCAGATTGCACATTTTTCTTTTTCTTTTCCATATTTAGGGAAATCTTTATAATTAAATTGGTTATATTTTCTTTTACCTGCTCTCCCTATACGTCCTGTACTATATATTTCATAAGCTTTATCGCATTTTGGGCAGACTCTTATCTCTCTATCAGCATTTCTTTCAGCACTTTTATTGTAATCACTATATCTTATGCCGTTCTGATTGTCTAATCCGTAATAAATTAATTCTAAATAATTTAAATGATCGTATCTATGGGCCATTGCTTGGTCTTTTTATAAGATTATAAGTAATTGCATCAACTACTCCAAATTCATTGCATTTAGGGCATCTTGAGTTGTTAATCATTCCAGATTTTTGCTTGAATGAATGATCGCATTCCGTACAAATAACATCTACACTTCTTAACACTTTTTTAGGTTCTATCGTAGCTTTTCCAAAACTGTCATTCCTTAACCAGTTTTTAAATCCAGCATTATAATTTTTATAAGTCTTTCCATTAGCTGCCAAATAATCTACAAATTTATCATATTCTATTTTGACATTTACAGTAGGGAATTCAGATTGCAATTCTTCCAGGTTGTTTTTTATTGATTCCAGTTGGCTGCTTTTGCCTTTAGATTTATCCTTTACTTTAACTTGGACTTTAACCTGTTCTTTAATCCCTTTCAAGGGTCTTGCAAGGGTCTTATTAGGGTCTAATAAATTATATTTATTTAAAATATTAATAACTGATAAATGAGCCCTATTATTCTCGTTTAATTCGCCATATTGATATTCTACAAATTTAGGGATAAACCATTTGTCAGTTTTGAAGGGTACGATCTTACGGTTAAAAACTTCTAAAACTTCTTTTTCAGTATATTCTAAACCTATATGAAAAGATGCTGATTCAATGTCTGCATCAAACACTCCGGCATGATCGCAATTATCTAATAAATAAAACCAAAACAATTTATATTTAGGATCTAATTGCCTTATCCATTTTTTCTTCCATTTCCCTGATTCAGTAAATCTTTTTGCCATTAGTCCTCCGCAAAGCTATTAAAAGTAAGATATAAATTAATAATTTTTAACCAATTTTTTTAGCCCTTTATTTAAAATTTTTATCAAAATTAGATTTTTCAACTGCACTCAATAAGCTTTTGACCGATTCCATTCCAATACAATGATCGTAAGTAGGGAAAAAATATTGCCAAATTCCTCCACTCATTTTTATATAATAACAAAAACACATCGCATATTTACCAGTTGATTTTTTGAATAATATAGTTGCTGTAGATTCGCTTAAAGGTTCTATTTTTACCACGCTAAAGGTTTCGTTATTAAAGTTAAATTCACGATCTGTATCGCTAAAATACGCAGCAATATCATCAGCCTTGTCTTTTAGTTTAATCGCAATTTCTTTTTTCATTTCAATCCTCCTGTATATTTCATTAACATCATCTTCAATAATTTATAATTTTCTTCAGTTGCCATGTCTCGTTTTTTAATACTGAAATTTTTATGAAGGTCATTAATATAATCTTTTTCTTCTTCGGTAAATTTTGATTCCCATAAATTAACGTGATCTTTTGGGAAAGATGAAACGTGTTGATGGCAGCCAAAGCATAAGGCCATGGCGTTACAAGGTTCAATTCTTGTTGCCCAAGATCTTCTTCCGTAAAAGTGGGAGCAATGCAGCCCTTGACTTTTCTCAATGTACTTTTTATTACATCTTTGACAAGTCCAATTATCTCTATAACGAATATAATCAGAGAACACCACGTCCCACTTTGTACGTTTTATCGCCATTTTGAAACTATTTTTAACATTTCCACAAGATTATTTATTATATTTTTAATTGAAGCCAACCAATCAAAATTACTTTTTTTATTGACAACCTTGTATGGCGAATCTTTTTGTTCGATACCTGTTTCAGAGCCTACTCCTATGTCAGAGTTATTATAATTCCGAGGTGTCATAGGATAAGGCATTATTTTTTCAGTCTATTCTCCAATTCAATCATTCTTCTAAACCCAGTCCCATAATAATCAATTTTCCCACTCTTGAGCAAATTCCTATAAATCCGAATCACCGAATGTAAAGACTGCCTGTATGTTTGGTCTTTTGAATTATTTTCCAAGTTTAGAAAGCTTGTCAATTAGAATTGACATTTCCCAAGTGTCTTTGGCTTTATCCATTTCTTTATACCAATTTTCTTTATCTTCGTCATCGTCTGATATGTTTCCTTCGATTAACATTGTGCAGTATTTTCTTTGCTTTTCTGTTGGTGGGCCATGTTCGACAGGAGCTTTAGCCTGAGGGTGTTGGGCAGCAAATTCGTCTGCTTCGATTTCTGAATAGATATCCCCATAAACATCTATGAGTGTTAAAGTCAAACGATCTTTTAATCTTTTTTCAGCCATTGCCCAAAAATAAGGCATTCTACAATTCTCTGGCATAGCTTCTCCAAAGCTCCATATCGTTCTATCGTTTAAAGTTGCTTCGCCATAAAGAACAACTGAAGTCATTCCTTCTCTTGTAATCTCGGGTTTATGGAATACAACCCCTTCTATTTCTGCAATTTTCATTACTGCATTATGGCTTATAATCCATTTTCCAGATTGGTTATGCTTCCAAAAATGATCTTTTTCTAATTCATATTTCTCAGCAATTTGTTTATTATCCATTCTTCCTCCTTTTTTCTCTACTTTTTAAAGTCTCAATTACTTTCATTTTTATTTGACTGGTTTCATTTCTATAAATAAATAAAGATGACCAGACTTCGGTTGATTTATGATTTTCTTTAAATTTTTCAATTTCTTCGATTAACTCTAAATAATTAAAAGCTTTTATTTCTTTGCCTTTCATTTCCCCATCGTTCCCATCGAAAACCAGGTCGGCTTGGTATAAGCTATTCGTTTCTGACATGCAAAGTTCCTCCAAGTTGGTCAATAATTTTTTCTAATCTTGCAATCAAAATTAAGAACCTATCGATGGTCATATCTTTAGGTCTTGGGATTATAATCGTAACTCCATCTGCATTGTGAATTAGTTTTCTATTTTCTATTAATTCCAAGTTGTCCTCCGACAATTTAATGGGGTGCCACTATGATGATGATTAGGAGGACAAAGCAACTGACGTTGCATTTGAAACGACACCCCATAAAAACTATATATTTGCCCTCTAACCATATTTTAATTTACTTTTGAATTATCTACTTTAAAAACCTTATTTAAGGCTAATCCCATAGATTTTTTAACAAGCAAGTTATTATATTTTTCAGAAGCAATAAAGCAATTCTCTTTCCAAAACCTTGCTTCTTGTTTTAACAATCTTATCTTTCCTAAAGTGTAAGCAGCTACAGAAAGACCTATCGTAAGATATAATATGTGGAATCCGTTAATCATCATATCTCCTCCTTTTGTTTATTAGTTTTGTAATGAGTGTATCTAAATTTAATTTAGAATTTTTAAAATTAGTATTTAATAAATCTTGAACTGAGATTTGATCTAAATTTTTTACAATGTCTTTACAATTAGAACAAATATTATCTTCAAGATAAGATCTTGTATTTGCATCATATTCGTTTACAATCAAAGAATTGCAGCAATCGCTTTTTAAAATATTCATTATATACCTTAATGGGCTATGGTCTTGCTAAAAATGTTTTGATTATAAATTTGTGGCCACTACTGTCAACCGGAATTACAGATGTATTATTTTCAATCTCAAGAATGCTTGTATAATTCTTTCCGTAATCTTCATTGAATTCAGATAGGCTATCATATTCAGTATATTCATCAGCAAACATAACAATATCGAGATCTAATTCTTCACCAATCGCATCTTCAATTTCTATCAGGTGTTCATATAAAACAGTTAGGCCTGAATAAGAAAATGAATCTCTATATGTATCTGAATTCTTAAAAGCATCTATGAAATTATATTTATTAATAGTTTGTTTCATTGTTTATCCTCCTTGTTTAAATAATCTTTTAAAACCTTTAGACCTCTATCAACAGCTTTATGAACTTGTTTTTCATAATCTTTTGTCATCAGCCCCATTTTTTTATATTCCAACCTACCAACATTTATTAGTTCAACTATAGTTCTAAAATCTGAATTACTCATTATTTATCCTCCTGGTTATTGTGAGCTTGCCATCTTTTCAATGCAGCTTTACGAATATTCTTTTGCTTTTTTAGAGCTTTTTTATTTCTGATTTTTTTTAATTGCTTTCGTGTTATCATTATTTGTTCTCCTTCAAGTTTTTGTTTGATACAAATTGTAATGCTTGTTTATAATTGCCGAAATATTCTGTGAAACTATCGCACACTACAAAAGCATCTTCGTTATCTTCGACCAACATTGCAACGCACTCGGCTTCCCTTTGTCTCCTCACCTTATTGACGAGAGGATGCTTAGAATCGTCTATGAATCGAATAACCCACCTGGTATTCGTTATATCGCATTGATTATACATATTGCACATTATTCATTCTCCCAATCTGCTTTTTCGTTTTCTATTAGTGTATGCAAGCTGTCATTGTAAGGACTCCCATTGCCCAAAAGCTGGTTAAATCCATATCTTCCATATCCCTTAAAATGATTTTCCATAGATGTTCCGTCAATTATATCATCAAGTTCGCCCTGCATTTCTTCCAAATTTTCAATAACGGATTGTAATCTTTCTCGGTCTATTCTTTTGCTCATTATTACACCTGCACTTTCAATTCTATAACATCAAGAAGATGAATATTAGACCAATAAGAAGTGCAGCTTATGTATAAACCTTCCGTTGCTACATTTTTTTTATCCATCAAAGATCTGACTTTGTAATAATTATCCCAATTACTGAACAGCATTTTTATTTCTTTATTGTCGCCACCAATTTCTAATGGCAAATCAATAACATTGTTTTTTGCTAAATAGCGATTTATTTTTTGATACATTATTTGTCCTCTTTGAACAGTTTATCAATTTCTTCATTTATAGTTTCTTTGAATTGGCTTACAACCCAGGCTTTTTTATCTTCCGATGGGCAGTCATCATATTCTTCAGAACATAAACTTCTTATTTCCTCCACAATCCATTTCGTTGAATAGAGTTCTCCATTAATAAGAATTTCAATTTGTTTCATTATTTGTCCTCCTTAACTGCTACAATAGTGGCTTTTCTTACGTCATAATGATAATCTTCGCCATCGCTGCTTTCGTCATACATATCACGATCGCCTATTAAATGCCATCTTGCTTTTTTTCGTGCATCTGTTTTGCTTGTAGCATCATCAACGTAAATCGTTTTTTTAACATACATCGGGATTTTTATTTCAACTTCAAACATATTATTTATCCTCCTGATTATTGTGAGCTTGCCATCTTTTCAATGCAGCTTTACGAATATTCTTTTGCTTTTTTAAAGCTTTTTTATTTCTGATTTTTTTTAATTGCTTTCGTGTTATCATTATTTGCCCTCGATTGATAAATTCAAAAACTTCTTTAATTCTTGCTTGTAAGTTTGCTTAATCATCTTTAGCATTTTTTGATCTAATGCTGCTGCTTCTTCACGTATGTAAAGATAGAATTGATCAATTTCATCTTGCGTTTCTTCATCGCACCCTTGCTCGCTGTCTGGCCAAACTTCGCAAATAATCCCTTCTTCTTCTATAAGCCCGTAGAAAGAATTATTTTTTAATTTAAATAAAATCTCTTTGCTTGTTTTGCCCAGCATATCATCAAGAGTTAAGATTTCTCGTTCTATATCGTTTTTTAAGTAATTATGATATTCTGAAGATCTGTTCCCAGCAAGTGCGAAATTCATAAAATCTTCAAAAGAATCGATAATGCCAAATCTGTATTCAAGATAACACGAAGCATCTATGAATGATATGCTCATTAATTTTTTAGCTTTTGAAAGTCTCGATGTTTTTCTGTAAGTTTTTTTCAAATACGAGCTTCCTGAACTGTAGTGAAGCCCAAGCCCTTGAGTAGATCCGGGGATATGATTTAATGCTCTATTAAATTTTTTATTCATAAAATACGAGTTTCCTAAACTGTCTTGTATTGAATGCTCTCCGAATAAAATGTTATTAATTAGTAAAATAACATCAGCAATATTAACATATTTTTTATCGAGTTCTCTTTCTTGATCTGAATTATAAGTATTCATAAACTCTTGTATAATTGCTTCAAAATCTGGATTCTCCTGGTTTCTCGCAAGATCTAATATTTCAAGAGATAATGTTTTCACTAATAGTGGATTATTCATTTTGTCCTCCTTAAGAACGTTATTTTTATTAATCATCATGGCCTAATTTAACCTAAAAAATTAATTATAAAATACCTTTTTATCAAAAAATGTAAAAAAATCGCCATTCATTAAATAAAGCTCATATTAATACCTTAAAGAAGGTTTCTTGTATAGTTATATATTATACTAAAAAAAGAATAAAACGAACGTTAAGGGGTGTTTTTGAGCTAAAAATATAAAAAAATGCCCCCTTTGATGCTATCGCTGGGGGCGGAGGAGAGAGGAGGAGAGAAATTACAGTTGTTCTATTAAATGCAGCGTTATGCTGGTCGCTCCTTGTGCCACTTCCTCAAAAGTAAAAGTATCTTGATTAAACCTAACTTTAATCCCAGTCGTACCAAAATTATCTTCGCTAAAATAAAAAGCTGTTTTTCTACCATCCGCATGATCTATTAATGCCTGTAATAAAGCCTGGTCAGCACTACTTAAAAAAGTATAATTCATTGACCAAGATCTACGTTTTCCAAATCTTTCTACTGTATAAACTTCGCCACCTACGGCTTGATTTTTTACAATACCTGAGTAATCAGTTCCATAACCAACTCCGATATTAGGATTCCTTCCTGGTGTAAATGTTCCCTTTGATCCTCCATCGCTTGCATCATCAAATGCTGCAGTTGAAATTGCCATTATTGTTCTCCTGGTGTAATATTAATAAATTGACAGTTGATGCTTCCGGAAGTTCTGGAGATAGACGTGATCATATAATATCCGCCATCTGCACTCCATGCTTTATTAAAAGCTTTCGTTGTTGGCATACTTGAAAATGTGCAAATATCTCCTAACTCCATTGTAAATTTTGCAGGGTTTACAATCGCTGCGGTTACGACTATTCTTGGAGATACCATTAAACTTCCATAGTAATTCATAAACCCATCGTTAGGATTAGCACTACTATCGCAATCTAAATTGGAACCTTGACCAGTTGTTAGGTAATCTAAATTGAATGTGTGCTTTTGTTCGCCAGATGCAACATTATAATTTGTTCTAAGCGTTCCATCAGAATCAGTTGCTTGAGATCTATATTCATTTTTAGCTGGATGTTTATTGTAGTTAACTGTCATATCCAAAATCATATCTGATATTGGAGTGTGTGAAACCTCAACATTTTTAAGATCATTTTTGTCTAAAGTATGATCAGCCGAAGAATAGGAATCTTTAGCAAATATATATTTCAATTCACCGGATGCTGAAAAGGTATAGCAAAAGCCACCTTCAAATGCGAGTTTATCTAAAATATGTTTAACAGGTTTTGATCTATTTTCCCACAGCCTACCTTGCCAATCTTTTGCAGAGTTTAAAGCATTCCAAGCAGTAGTGTTAACAGATGTAGCTCCTAAAAATCTATTGCAAATATCTCTGTGGAATTCGTGAAGTTCTGTTAATGTATTCGAATCTCCACTCCAAGAACTATTAGAGGGATATCCATCTTGAGCCACATATACCTTTTCAAGCTTTTCTTCATTCTTGAGATTAGAAATTGAAAGCTCATAGACATTTAGGTTCACTGCAGCTGCACCGCCAGAAGTATCTTCAGCCTCCTCTGTTTGGTATCGAATCTTCAAATCAACAGTTGTATGAGGAGTAGTTGTAACTAATGTTAATGTTTGATCAGATCCGGTATTCGCACTATGGGCTGTTCCTGTTACAGTATTAATCCCAGCTTCTAAAGCTGGAGTAACTTCTAAAAGCTCAACATCGGTTGCTTTTGAATAGCTTGCGATTCTATAAGTTAATACAATTTCAGTTCCAACTTCGGTTTCTGGAATTGTAAATCTTTCTACGTGATAACGATCCTGACCAGTTGAGATTGTTTCACTATATGCAAAGGTAGCATAAGTCCCTGTATTGCTGTCATAGGAATTGCTTACATTTGATTCGGTTATTCCTGTGGCTGTAGAATTCTGTGCGTTTGCGGTCGGAACTGTGTAGTATTTATATTTCCCATTTACTCCGACTGTAATTGTTTCAACACTTCCGATTGTTGTCGTTCCTGAAGATTGAGTTTCAAAAGGAACAAAGCCATCTCTTGTTGATACATATTGTGAAGTCTTAGAATCTAAAGCTCCATCGGCAATCGTTCCTGTCGTAAAAAATGCATTCGAAGCATCGGCTTTAGTAAAAGGTACAGGTCTCCAGTTATCAGTACCAGAGCCAGGAATCAAGTTGTCATTTCCTGTAAAATCTCCATAGGCTATCGGTGCTAATACTTTTTCATTCGAATATATGCTTGGGATTGTAACATTCTCCCAAGGTGTTTTTGCTACGACATTTAAAGTAACTGAATTCTCATTATGAGTCATCGACTCTAATCTGCCTGTATAAATTAATGGTACATTATTAAGGTTCGCCACTGTTCCAGATTCCAAGCAAGAATACACCCTAACTTCTCTGTTTAAATAATGATATGTCCAAAATAATAATGTATCAGTTGTCTCATCGGAATTGTCAATTTCTAAAGTAAGGTTTGAAGCGGAAGCTGTAGATTTAAATAAATTTATCGATTCCCTGATTGAAGGAGTGTTCAAAATCCTTCCGCTATAAGCAACACTATTTACAGTTTGATCAAAAAAGGAATAATACTTTTTATTACTTCCTCCAGAATCGTCTATTTGGACAAGCCAGTTTTCCCTCATTCCGGAAACTGGAGACCAAGATCCTTGACTTAATGCCATCTATGCTAATCCTAACCTTGATACTTTTTGTATCTCTGGGATTATTGTGTCCCTTACAAAATCTCTATCTGTAACTGGTCCAAGAAAATTAATTGTCATTCCCCCGCCCCCTTGCTCGGAAGAAGGCCTTGATGTTGGGGTTATGTTTACTCTTTCTGGTCCAGCTTCTCCTGCCATAATTAAAGTTGGTTGGGATACCATTTCATCCATCCCGAATTGGGCAAACTTTATAGATCTCACCCCAGCTTTGGCAATTTCTAAAGCTGCTAAAGCTGCGAGTGCTGCACCAATTCCTAACGGCCCAGTAAATGTAAAAGTCAATGCTTCGCTAACTGCCTTCGAAGCCAATATTACCCCTTGCATCGCCGACATTAATTGTAAGATTAATCCTTTAAATGCTTCACCTGCTCCAAGATCTGGATCAAAAGCTGTTTGTAATGCACCGGATAACATACCTGCTGTATTAACTTGCTGTACCATAACTTGATCTAATTCTGTTGCTGATGTTTTGACTTCATCCAATTTGCCTTTATAAAGAGCTACGGATTCTATTGCTTCAGTTCTTATTGTTAATGTAGGTGCTTCAATATCATCTAATGACGGTGGTGCAACTGTAGCTTCTGGTAATGGTTGAGTAAGCTTCTTTGTTAATGCATCAATCTCAACCTTCATTGTCCGCATACGCATACGAATTGTTTGCTCGGCAATGTCAATATTTAATTGTAACTCCTCATCATCAATTCCACCTAACCACCAGGGCAATTTAGCTTGTATCTGTGAACCAATAATTGACAGCTCTTCCCCAAGAATACTAACTGAATCTTTTAATATTAATTTTATATGCCCTGTATTTGCCACTATTCTCTCGGCAATTACATCCCAACCAATTTCTCCCATTGTCTGTAGTGATTTATTCGCCTCTGTAATGGTCGGCAGGATTGCATCTATGATTACATCGCCAAGCTCAATCATTAAAGATTGACCTGTATTTTTCATCATAGCCATTTGAGTATTAAATTCTCCAGCCATTTTGTTAAAAGCTTTCCCTGTCGCACCACTTCGTTCTTCAAATTTCGAAAGGTTTTCTGCCAAGCCATCAACGTTGTTAGCTAAAGCAGAAATTGCAACGGAAGCTCTAATATCAGGAATAAATTTTCTTAGGGTTGCTGGATCCATCCCTTCGAATTGTTTAATAGTCGAAAATAAATCTAATGATCCATCGTCAAATCTTTTTGCTTCTATTTTAGCTTTAAACATAGCTGCTGCCGCTACATCCGTTGGTGCAGTTAAGGCAATTAAAGCACCTCTTAATGCGGTAGTAGATTCAGCTGTATTGATACCGCCAGCGGTTAGTGAAGCCATCGCCGCACCTACTGCAGAGAATGATACCCCTGCACTTTTTGCTATTGGAAGAACTGTACCAAGCGATCCGGCTAATTCGTCCATTGTAGTTTTACCAAGCTTAACTGTGGTAAACAATATATCGCTTACATCATTAACCTTATTAGCTGAAAAGCCATAAGCATTTAGAGATGTTGTTAAAATATCTGCTGCTGCTGCTGCGGAGGTTACACCACCGACAGCAAGCTGTGTAGAAGTTGCCAGAATTTGAGCAGATGCCGCTGCATCAGAAAACCCAGCAGAGACAACATCATATTTTGCTTTTGATAGAGAAGATAATGCAAGACCAGAAGTTTGAGATAAAAGCCTTAACTCTTTACTCATTGATTTAATGCTTTGCCCAGCATCTTTATCCATCAGAGTGGAAACTTCTGCTAATCTTTTGCTAAAGTCTCCGGCAAGTTTTACGGATAATGCTCCTATCGCAGCACCAGCTAATGCTGTGCCTTTTGTAAGACCAGCTAATCCTCTGCCGACCCCTGATACAGCATTTTTTAATCTATCAGTTCCCTTAGTCCTAAAGACTATGTCAAATACTCTTTTAGCTGCCATTCTTTTCTCTTTCGTAAATTTTTATCTGATTAAATTCGTTATCAATAATAGTCCAGCAGTCAAGGCGAAAGGCAGAAATCTCATCTAAAGATCCAGGCGATACATTCCAGTTTTTAATCCAATGAAATTCGTTCATAATATCCAGCATCCATTCTTCAATAAGAGAAGAAGGCGAGGCGAACAATGGAACAAGATCGTATAACAATTGGCCCACAGTTCTTGTTTTTGAAGTCTTAGCAAGTTCAGCAATAGCTTCAACTTCTTCCCAAATATTCGCCTCGTTTTTAAACTCCTTAATCTCTGTCGAGGTAGGGGATTGAGCTTTGTAAGGAAATTCTAAGAACCGATCTATCGGCTCAAGATTATAATAAGTTGCCCATACAAAAAGGCTTAATCCCCATCTACGTTTTTTTCCAATCCAAGATAACTGGATAACACCGCTTGAAGTAATTGATCCACTTCAGCCATTGAAAGATCTTTTAAATCTTTATCTTTTAATCCGGCTATCTCTGCACATTTTTCTAAGACTTCGTAATATTGGTCTGGATCGACTTTACCGTCCCAAAAGGCTTTTACATTTAGCCTGTAGATTTCTCTACGCTGCTTATATGTAGCCTCTTTTATTTCCCAGACTTTATTAACCGCTTTGACTTTCATCTCTCTATCTCCTTTATTTTATCAAGGACTTACGTCTATTTCATATAGCTTTTCTGTCGTAACTGCAGTTCCTTCAAACCCCACTTCAAGCATCATGCCTTCTTCTGCACCTTCTATCGATAAGTTATGGCTTGTTAAGACTGCTTGAGGAACACTAAATCCAATAGCTCCAGATCCTATTGCAGCATCTCCAAATAAAACTGCTGCAACTGCTCCAGAAGTTGTCGCTGGATTTTGTAGAACTGTCGCTAAAAATGCATCTGAATTTTCATCATATAACACATTCATTGACCCACTGCAAGTAACTTCGCCTGCTCTTGAATATCCTTGAGCGTCTCCGTTTGCATCATAACCAACTCTTACGCAAGGATTGTTTATATCCAATGAAAACGAATTTACAATAACTGCAACTCCATCTATTGTTTTTGTTGTGCAATCATACAGGCTTTTTACAAAAGTTGTTTCAGTACCACTTGGCGAAACACTTGAAGAAGCTGTACTTACTGTATGTCCACTCATAAAAGTACCACTTGCAATTAATCTCCCACCAGATGTTCCTGCTTCCATTCTAAGGTTTAGGTTTGTTAATGCCGCATCTTGCATAGCTCTATCTTGGCCAGCTTCTTTATTTGAATCTGTATTCTTTAAGATTATAGTTGCTAATGCTCCAGTCGTTGCCGCAGCTGAATAAGTTGCTGGCTCGTGGTTTCCTAATATTGTATAAGGAGTTGATGTATCGCCATCGCTTATTAGTTCAAGCAATATCATTAATCCCTCTTTATGAGAAACAACCCATTCAAAGCTGAATGTTTTTGTTGCTCCTTTTTCACTTACATAGTGATCGGTTAATCTCTTAACCTGCTGCCCTGTTCTTAGTGTCCTGTCTGTTACTAAACCACCAGTAAAATCAATATCAGTTACGGTTGCAACGTCCAATTCTACAAATTCACTATTTGTACCTTGAACTGTTCCCATAGCTACTGGTGTAGAAGCATCAGTTTGACGACCTAAGAAAAGGGAGTATTTTTTTCCAGAATAAACTTGTGCCATCTATTTATTCTCCTTTTCTTGTTTTATTTTAATTAAGTAGTGTTTTCTCACCAGTTCTTCCGGTGGCTTAATATCTACAGTTTTCCCTTCTTTTAATTTCTCCCAGTTCTCTTTCCCTAAGCGATGATAATCCATCGCTTTTGAAATTTTAGTAAAATTTTTCCCAGCTTTTGTTTTCATTATGTTATCTCCATTACATTACATAAAAAATCTGCTTCAAAGATCTGCAAATCTCTTTTGGTTTCTCTATCTGACCTTGACGGATCGTAATCAATATTGTCAATTCTTCCATTATGCCATCTGTAGGTTACGATAGAAGAAAAAGCATCAGCTAATGTGCCGAAATTGAAATCTATTTCAGAAAAAGTATTGATAGAATCTTCATATTTATTTTTATTATTAATTAATCTAATTAATCTTTCTCCACGATCAGCCATAAAATCGAATACGTTTGTTCGATAGTTATCTAATCTTGGTTTTCTTAAGTAATACCTTATAGAAACTTGATATTCCCTTAAAGAGCCTCCAGAATAAGACTGGACAAGGCTACTTTCCCCAGGGATCAGACTAAAGAATTGTGCTGATCTTGATTTAAATCTTTCAGGATCTTCATAATAAACAGGTGTTCCTACAAACTCTGTTGAAATAATATCAGTCAAGGCATCTAACATTCTTCTATGATTTGGTTTAAAAAGTATCGCCATTAATATCTCTTTGCTATAGAAGTTCTTACTGGGTTTTGTGTTTCTGGAATTCCAGATACTGCATCAATAAACCAATAATCATTAGTAGTGTAAACTCCTTGACTTCCTTTAAATTTTAATCCCATCCCTAATGTATCATATCCTCCAGTTAGAGTTTCATCTGAAACAATTTCAGTTGTTTGAACTCCTGTACTATCTGAAGCCAATACTTTATATTTGACCGAAGAAGCAGTTCCATAAGTTAGAGTCGCACCTGTCGTTATTTGAATTCTTAACATATCAGTTCTCGAAGGAGATCCAGAAACATCTACAATAGATCCAGTAGTAGAGGAATTTACGCTTACAGGTATAATAAGCCCTTGACTGCGATCAGCCGAAAACTCGTGATGTAGTTTAATAAAACCATCTCTAACAAGCTGTAATATTCCAGGCGGATCTCCTTCGTCATTATATTTTTCTTCAATTTCATTAGCAAGGTCAAAATCAAAAGGTCTAACCATCAAAGCAACTGCAATAGCTGCAGCACTTAAGATTAAGACTTCATCATAATTTCTTGCACTTTCTCCTTGATACCCAACTCCCTTTCTTTTATAAATCGGTTTTGCCACAATAGATCTGACCAATTCAGATGCTCTATTTCTTGCTTCGGTTACAGTATCAGTAAAATCTTTCCCAGCCTCTACTGTATGATTTGTTGCAGGGTTTGCAGAACTATAAAGATAAACTACATCTGCAGAGCTATCATAATAATATTCCCCATCTGAATCTACAGATGCTAAATCAGCCACGGAGGTTAGTTCATTCCCATCTCTATATAAGACATCTACTCTTCCAGAACTTGCCGATTTATAGACATTTCCAGAATGTATTGCCCAAGTCGTTAATACAGTATTACGATTATATTCGCCAAGTGATGGCAAAATTGCCTGCATATCTTCTTGAGTGCAAATAGCTTCTAAATATGTACTCATGCCTCTGCCTCACAATTATCTATATTCATAATTTTTCTTTCTACCATTTCTAATTCAGGAATGTGCCTACTTCTTTCTACAATTTCAGTAAGTATATTAACAACTTTACTTGATGGATCTAAAAGCTCTAAAACTTTTACCTGTTTTGATAATTCTCTAATCCTATTCAGATTATCTGCATAATCATCGGTTTCGACTATTCCCTGAATCTCATTTAAATTTAAAAATTTAACCATTTATTTCTTTCCCTCTAAAGGCAGTTTTTCCTTTTACAATATCAATCACTTCAACTCTAAAATTCCCATCTTTGAACCAGGAAATATGACCTACAGCGTGCTGCCAATTATGAATACGACCTTTCAGCCATTCATTCTTTTCTGCCCTCATATCTTTAAGGTTTCCCAGGCTCCAAGCTTTTACAGTTCCATCTAATCTTCCTATCGCATAAGAAGTTACATCGTGAGTATGCCCATAAACTAAATTCCCATATATTTCAGCGTGCTTTTTTGCGTGATTTAAAGTAGCATAAGCACCATGAATAAAAGATAGTTTTCCGATCCTTAAAGGTCTATTCATAGAATGAAATTTATATCCTCGTTTATCCCAATAACAGGCCTTCCTAAAAGTATATCCTTTTAAATAAGGATATTTAGTAACAAAGTTATTAAGCCAATAATCGTGATTTCCTTCGCAGATATGTCTTTCTTCTACTCCGAGCTTATCTAATACTTTATCAAATTGATCAATGCCATCATTTACTGCTTCTATTTCTTCATCTATAATCGGTAACTGGTATTCAAGGGGTGGCTGTTTCTTATCTCGCCATCTCCAAGCACTTACCGATTCCCATTCCCCAACGTCTCCAAGATTAATAAATAGATCTGGCTTTGAAATTTTAATTATTTCTAAAGCACAATTAACTGCTGCTTGGTCGTGCAGGGGAAAATGTTGATCAGGAATTACTATAGCTGTTTTAGTTATCAAAGAATATCTCGCATACCCTTTACTGTTTCAATATATTTTTCTTCAGTCCCAGCTCCACCTGCACTATTGTAATAAATTTTCCAATAAGCTGCTCTGCCTTCTAATGTATTGGGCATTCTTTTTGGAACTCTCCAATATTTTAAACGACAATGAATAATAGCTGCTGCAATGCTTTTTTCTAAAATGTCTGACCATAAAGGTGCTGAAAAGTTTTGCCAATATTTAAGATCTATCATGCTTACATCTGCACACTTATGCATTAAATTCTTTCTATGCTTTAAATAATGAGCAAGATTATCAACTGCTGTCGCTGGTTCCACTTGCCAAAAACTTCTGGCTGGACCATCTCCAAGTTGCGTTAAATACTTGTAATTTGACTCTACCAAGCCCGTTTCTAACACAAGTTGAGTTGCCTCTTTAGAACAATATTTATCGCCTAATTCAAAGCATACTCTATGGATCAGAGATTTGATTTGGTCAATGCTTATCATTAGAAATTATCTTCAATGAATGGCTTAACGACTTCTTCCCAGGCTGCATCGTCATCTTTATTAGGAGAAGCTGAAACTGCCCAGTCCCCTATTTTAATTAACAAGCCCTTCATTCCATGCTTTTTTACGAGCCTTCTTATTAACTTTTTTAACATTATTTCTTTCCTACTGCTTTCTTAATACTACCCCAAACGACATCTAACAAGATATCGTCAGCATCGGTTGGGGATAATTTTACTAATTTCTCACAAACCATGAATCCCAACAAAAACCATTCCCAATTTGCGACTATAAAATCAACTGCTTCCATTTTAAAAACTCCTCATTATTAAGTTTATACAAACACTCGCAACAAACACAAAAGCCACTCCATAACTCCATATACTTGCAAGCTTCTTATCGTGTTCTACGATTTTTCCATTTAATCTTTCTAAATGCTTTTCAATTCTTCCAATTCTGTAATGCATTTCTTCTTGTCTTGTGTCTACCCTAATTAACAGATCTCTAATATCATTTCTGTATTCCTCGATCTTCATGTATTTTTCCCATTTATGCGACCCTTTAGGTAAGCCAAATCATCTGTAACATCATTTAATTCTCGAACAATATCTTCCCTATGGCGTTGACTTACATCATCGGATTTATTCCATCTATCCAACATTTTTAAAATTATAGATTCTACGTTTCCCATCTTTGTTTCCAATTTTGCATTAGCTTGTCTAATAAGGTCTAAATCCTCATTTTGCATCTTTTGACTTTTCATTAAATTCATAATTAACATAATAAAAAGCGATACAATAACTCCGATAGCTCCATATTCGGCATAAGTTTCAATCATTCATCACTTTCTTTTATAGTGGCCCAGTGTTAACCAGGCCACTTTGTTTCGATTTATGTTCACTCTTTAATTAGATCCTCGTCATCAACTCCTGAATTATCTTTTTCAAGATCTGTTTTTAAAGCATTTACAAAAGCTTGTCTGCCATATTGTAATTGCTGAAGGTTGAAAGTTGTCCCATCAATTTTACGATTTAAATCGTTAATATGAGCAACCATCATTTTTTGATCGTCTCCCAGATCTTCAATCTGATATTCTTTATCATCAAGAACCAATGTAGGCTTTTTTTCATTTTCTTTTTTGTTTGCCATTGTTTATCCTTATGGTTTTTTTAAGCCTAATCTTTGCATTAGGCTTTTGTTTTCTTCTTCCAACTGCACCTTTGCAGTCTCCAATTCTTGTATATGCTCTTTTTCCATATCAGAAACTTTAGATGTCAAAACGACTATTTCATCATGCATATCATTAATTCTTGATTCTTGATTGGTAAATTTCATTTGAATCTGATACCAGCCTCCCACAGCGAAGGCGACAATCGCCATCGCTTTAACCAGGAATGCAATTGAAATATGAACTTGGCTATCTGCATTAATACCCTTACTCATGTCCATTGTTTATTCTTTGAGCATCTATATAAAATTTTTCAAAATCTATGTTTGTTGAATCCAGATCTTTTTGTATTACCATAATTAACGAATCTACTTCAAACATTTCTCTGGTTAATTCTTCCCTTGATTTACCTAAATAATATTCATCATTGCAAGCTATAAAGATTAGAGCTAATAAAAACCCAATAAAAGCAGAAGCTATAACAACCCTAAGCACTCTATTCATCTCTTTCCAATTTGGCACTACTCTCATCTTGTTCTTCAGGAACTGGTATTCCCAGTTTCTTCTCCCAAGCTTTTACTGTCGGCTCCAAAGTTCCTCTTGCATCCGCAATCACAATCACAACCGCAATCACACAATGTGTGTAAAACCATAACATTAATATCCTATCTTAAATATGAATGCAAAAGCTGCCCATATACCAAATATGGCTAAAAACTTTGCATATAAATTTCCAAACTTTTGATTCAATTTTTCTTCCTATCATTTACTTCTACAGTTTTACCATGGCTCTCACCAGATTCAGCACTTCTTGTATTCCCACCACCAGTATTTGTATTTGTTCTTGAGCCACTATTATTACCTTGAGAATATGGATTAGGCTGATACCTATAATATCCATAAGGATAAATCTCATTGTACTGATAAGGATTATATCTGTAATAATAAATCCTTGTTTCTAATGCTTTGCCATCGTGGAATGTTACAGGTTCAAAAGGTCTGTCTCTCTGTGATTCCACTATAATAAGACCAGCTACAAAGCCGAAGAAGAAGTATGCTATTGATGTGCCTGTCATGCATTCTCCAATGCTTCTACTTTAGCTGTTAATTCTTGAATTGCTTTTACCAATACTGGAACTAAAACATCCCTTGAAACTCCCATAGGTTCTATTGTCCCATCTTCTTTTAACGCACCATCTTCGCCTGTTACAGCTGGTGCAAATGCAGATTCTAACTCCTGTGCAATAAAACCACCTATACAGGTATCTCCAGATTTCTTCCATTCAAAATCTCTAACCTTCATTGAGGAAACAGCATCTAATCCTTTAACTTCAGTATCTCTAATATTCTCTTTTAATCGCTTATCAGAAACATCGGTTAAGGCAAATGTTCCACTTGTGTTTCTTATGTACCCAACTTGAGTTCCATTACCATCTTGACAGGAAATATAATCAGTTGTACCAGTTCCGTCATTATGTCCAGCATATATTATAAGTCCATATCTATTATCGACACCACCAGCATTTCTGAAACTTGCAACATAGTCAGATGCAGCATTCCCTTCTACAACCAATTTCCTATCTGGTGCCGAATTTCCAATCCCGACATTGCCATTAACTTTATCCCAAGCCATACAAACAGCAGGAGTCCCTGATAGATTTCTATCTAAATACAAATCTTCATCAGCAGATGATGTTGCAACTCTGAATCCCCATCTTGGAGAAGTTACTGCATCTCCACCAAATGAAATTTGATAATTTGATTCATCTGCTGTTGCAGAATCGTGAAAATCTCCAACAATAGCTATGCCACCAACAGAGGGAATACGCACTCTTTCAGAAGGAGTATTAGAGCTACCTGATGTCCAAAATTTTAATGCACCTAAATCACTTCCTTCGTTCATAGCAGATATTCTTGCCATTGATAATTGACCTGTCTCAAATAATATTCCAGCTTCGGTGCTTGTATTACCAGCGTCATTATCAATTCTTATAACATCAAGATTAGCTCCAGCAGATGCTCCTCTAACATGGAGTAATGATTCAGCCCCTTCTGATGCCGCTTCACCAATTCCGACATTGCCTGATGCATTAATAAGCATTTGAGTTGTAGTACTGGAAAAATCATCACCAGAATGTATAAAACTCATACCTGCAGAAGTAACTTTGATACCCTTTGAACCACTACTTTGTCCAGTTGCCCTTTCAAATAAAAGTTGACCTGCTGTACCATCTGTTGTTGTAATTTTTAGAGTAGTAGTGGAAGTAGCAGATAGCTCCATCAATGAGTCTGGCGAAGTAGTACCAATTCCGACATTACCTGCTGTTATAGTCATTCTGTCAGCTCCACCAACTCCAAAAAACATTTTTTCTGCATCGTGACTATAGCTCATATAAGCTCTGTCATTATCTTCCACTACTCCAAATCCATATCTACCTACACCATTGTTAGGCATTAGTATAGATACGCCAGGAGTTGTTGAGCCTTCTATGACTAAATCGTCTGCCGTAGAAGGAGCTGTTACAGAACCAGCAGTTGCAGTATGAACATGGAGAGTTCCATCAGGCGAAGTAGTGCCAATTCCAACACCATTTGCTCCGACTGCCAAATTTGTACTTGCTTCTGAATTTTCTAAATTTAAATATCCGTCAGAGTGCCATTGTATGTAGGCTTTTGCTGTAGTGCTTTCGTAAAATCTTAAATATGGGCTTGTCGCACCTTTAAACATTAACTGTTCTGAATTTGAAGTATTTATTGTAACAGCATCTCCAACAGCAAGTGTACTTGCCATATCAACTGCACCGTCAATATCTACTACATCTAAATTAGTAGTTCCGTCTACATCTAAATCACCATTGAAATCAGCATTACCAGCAAGTGTTAGAGTAGATGCCATGTCTACTGCCCCGTCTATATCTACTACATCTAAGTTGGCAGTTCCGTCAACATCGATATCTCCTGCTAAATCTATTCCAGCTGCTCCTGCAAAAACTAAATCGTCTGCCGAAGTGTCCCAAAGCATATAAGCACTTGCAGTATCGCCAAAAAACTTAACATCATAACCTTGATCGTTTGCACCGACTGTTATTGTATTGTCAACTTGGACTGCACCGTCAATATCGACAGCGTCTAAATTTGTGGTCCCATCTATATCTGCATTTCCTGAAATATCTAAAGTAGCTGCGTCAAGCTCTCCAGTTAAGGTTACATTCCTAAATGACGCTATGTCCTTATTCGAGTCTGGCACAATCGCACGGCTGGCTGTGACCGTACCTGCCGTCACACCTAAAGCATTTGCACCAATTGAATCGTAGGCAGCGAATGCGGCATCTCCTGCAATAACTCCATATATGGTATCTGTACCACTATGACCAGAAGTTGTGATCGCCGAGGCTAGAGTGCAGGTAGATCCTGCGACTGTAAAACCAGTTCCAGGCTCCTGTATTACTCCATTAACCACTAATATCAAATGATTTTGATCAGGCGAGACATTTGCACTGCCTACACTCATTGTAAAAGTGGTGGCATTGTTAATAGCAATGGCATCCAGCTTTTGATACTGAGCTCCTGTGGTTAATCCTCTTCCTACATATGGCATTTAATTATTCTCTGCGTCTGCTTTTAGTTTATCAGACCAAGCCTTTTTTACTTCATCTGTCCAAAGGGTATCTGCCATACCTTTAATTTCATCAGATTCACTTGATACATCCATATCTGGAGTCAAAACTCGCCTATGATATGAAGATGAAAGTTTTGTCCCATCTTCAACAATGGTAGTTTTCTGTCGTTCTTGAATATGTTTATATTCTGTTCTTACTTCATAATCGTAAGTAATTACTTTTTCTAAAGCCATTTTTTATTCCTTATTATTATTTATTTTCATTTCAATCTACCGTATAAGACAAACTAAAAGTCAGATACGGAGTAGTTTGATGCAAGTCGACCGCTTGAATACTACCTGCATTAGAATCAGTTATGTTATAATGAAAATTGATGGTGGTCGTATCTTCGACTGCTCTACCATAATGTGACTTAGAACCATCTAATCCAACCCTACCAAAAAGAACAGACGATGTAGTGGCATATATATTAGTAGTAAATGGTAAACCTGTTATTCTAAATTCTCCAGTCCCATTACTGGGAGTAGTAATGGAAGCGTCAGCCGTAACCGTAACCAATCTCCCTATCTTTGTATAGGTACCTGTTGTATTTCTACCACTTGTTGTGTAATCAGTTCCAGTAGTTGTCATATAAGCTGCCCAAGTCCCTTCTTCATAATCATCGAGACTGTTTGCATCTGAACTTGCACCTTGAGTACCAGGGAATTTGATACTGCCATTACCCCCTAATTCTATTGAAGCATCTGCACCGTCTTGTTTTATGTATAGACAAACTGCGTTATCTGCTGAAGTGTGGTCGTTTCCTATCTCGACAAGATTTCTTGCAGTGTTATCATCAGAATTACTATAAAATTGTGCTATTTTTCCAGAGGTCACTACATCTGAACCAATTTCAAAAGCAGTACCAGTAGTATTCTCAGCGTCCATATAAAAACCATAAGTATTAGCATCTTGGTTAATATATAAACAAGTAGTTCCTGTCGCAGAAGCATTGTCGTTAATTATATTAACAAGTTTTCTTGTACCTGTTGAAGATGAATTTGATTCTACTAAAATACCCGTTCCTGTAGTTAAAGCATCTGCGTTTGCAATGTTTAATATTGTTCCTGTGGTTGTTGCGGCACTTGCAATTTCAATTACACTGGCAGTATCAGCTTCTGTATCAATATTAAGAGAAACCACATTATCATCTTGGTCAATTTTTAATGTTGAATCATTTAAAATCAAATCATCTGCTGACGTATCCCAAGTCATATTTGAACTTGCTGTGTCACCGTAAAAGATAACATCATATCCTTGGTCGTCTGCACCGACTGTGACTGTACTATCAATTTGGACAGCTCCATCTATGTCTACTGCATCTAGATTACTAGTACCATCAATGTCCATATTCCCTGATATGTCTAATTCTGTGG
>VTLG01004208.1_pt1 | contig 31531 bp, 37 predicted proteins | sample 4694571 | NCBI WGS metagenome assembly VTLG01 (sample SAMN12604809, study PRJNA352737) | marine metagenome | biome: ENVO:00000447; feature: ENVO:00000209|ENVO:00000569|ENVO:01000036; material: ENVO:00002151; isolation source: viral sequences binned using virsorter ...
ATATTATCGCTTTCTGGTTTAGCCTTAACAACTAACTTAGGTGGTTTTACACAAACAACAGTGGGTGAAGCCACAGGTGTAGCTCTTACCTCATCTTTGGGAACAGCGGTAGGTTTTACAGATTTTGTTGCTCAACCAAGTGGGTTGAGTTCAACAATGACTTTAGGGTCAATTAACTTTTTCAATGATAGTATTGAATCACCTAGTGGAGTTGCGTTAACAACAGCAATAAATTCTGTTACTACATTTGCAGATGTCGAAATGGCAGTCACAGGGTTTGATTTAACCACATCCCTTGGATCTATTAATTTAATAAATTGGGCCGAGGTTGATGTAGGTACATCTGTTGTATGGACAGAGGTTGATAGAGCAGCATAAATGATTTATAATGTGAACTTATATAAAGGAATAGTATGGCGTCAACATATTCAACAAGTTTAAAACTAGAATTACAAGCGACTGGTGAAAATGCTGGTACTTGGGGTGATAAAACTAACACAAATTTACAATTAGTAGAACAAGCAGTTGGTGGCTATGAGGAAGTATCAATTGCTGGCGGTGCAGGGACAACTGCATTAACAATGTCTGATGGTGCGGCTTCTAATGCACGAAATATGGTTGTCAAATTAACAGGAACAATTACGGGAAATAGGATCGTCACTGTTCCTGATAGTATGGAAAAAGTTTACATTGTTTCAAATGGAACTACTGGTTCTTTTACAGTTCAATTTAAAACAGCTAGTGGCACAGGTTATACTTTTGTTGCCGCTGATAAATCAGTTAGAGTATTATTTGCTGATGGCACGAATGTTGTTGATACAGGAATAATTAACACAAGTTCTACTGACACACTCACAAATAAAACATTAACTAGTCCAACTATCAATGGAGCAACAACTACAGGCACTATTGCGAACTCAGCCACAATTGAAGGTGGCACAGTTAGTGCTGTTACCTTAACAAAACCAAAAATTGCAGATGCTGGTTTTATTGCCGATGCTAATGGTAATGAACAAATAATTTTTCAACAGACTGCTAGTGCAGTAAATGAGTTAGAGATAACAAATGCGGCTACAGGTAATGATGTAGGACTTGCAGTTACAGGTGGTGATACAAATGTAGGTTTAGCTTTTACAGCGAAAGGTGCAGGACGATTTAAATTTAACGATGCTGCCTACATTCCTGAACAAACACTTACAGATGGCACAAATATAGATTGGGATGTACAAGCACAACCAGTTGCTAAAGTTACGTTAGGTGGTAATAGAACCTTAAATAATGCAACTAATGGTGTGACAGGGCAGTTTGTAAGCCTGTTAATAGTTCAAGATGGCACTGGATCAAGAACTTTATCGTTTGCATCTAATTATGAATTTGCATCAGACACAGCTCCAACTTTAACAACAACTGCTTCGTTAGGTGATTTTTTTGTGTTTTATTATAATGGATCAAAATTTGTTGAGGTAGGTAGAAACCTTGCATTAACATTAAGTTAGGAGAAATTATGTGGGCATTAGTAAAAGCAAATCAGGTTATTAAAATTTTCAATGGTGCTCAAGCATTTGAACACAATAATATAAAACATCCTGCAAATATTTTTTCTAGTTGGAGTGCTGAAGAAAAAGCAGCCATAGGTCTTTACCCTGTACAGACCGATAACTCAAATTACAAAGATCCGACATTTTATAAAAACAGAGGTGAGTCTTTTCAGTTTGATGCAACAAACAAAGTGGTAAAAAAAGTTTGGAAGACAGCAGAAGATCTTGAGATGGAAGACAAGACAGTTGATGGTGAAACTGTTGAAGGTTTAAAAACTAAAAAAGTTAATGAAGTTAACAACCAAGCTTATACTATTCTCAAAGATACAGATTGGATGGTAATCAAAGCTAGCGAAGTTTCCGATTATTCTTTGCCAGACAATGTTTCTAAATTTAGAACTGCAGTAAGAACAAAATCAAACGATATGGTCACAAGAATAAAAGCAACAAAAGATGTAAGAGTTTTAGAAACTTTATACACTTACACAAATACAGGCACAGAATCTAAACCTGTAATGACTAGACCTTTAGGGGAGTTTCCAAAGCTGGAGGACTTCTAAATGCCTTTAATAATTCCAAGTAACAGTCAAAGTGCATCTGGATTCACAATAGGTCAATCAATTAGATTTAATCAAGCTGAGAATGCATCAATGTCTAGAACACCAAGTTCAGCAAGTAGTAGAACAACTTGGACATTTAGTTGGTGGTGGAAAAGAGGTAATTTATCCGGTTCAACAAATGGCACAAACCAAAGGCAACCTATTTTTGGAACAACAGCATTTTCAATTTTATCAAACCATAACTCTACACAAATTGATGGTATAAATGTTGTTTTTACTGGTGCAGCAAATGATGTACAAACATCAGAAAAATTTAGAGATGTTTCAGCTTGGTATAATTTTCAAGCAGTTTTAGATACAACAAATGATGTTGCTTCAGAAAGATTTCGTCTTTATAAAAATGGGCAAAGAATAACGGATTTTGCTAGTATAACTTATCCAGCAAAAGATACAGAATATACTATTAATAATACTCAAGCACACTATATTGGTTTTAGAAATTCTGGTGAAAATCTTGACGGCTACCTTGCAGAAATAGTGTTTATAGATGGTCAAGCACTAGACCCATCTAGCTTTGGTGAAGTAAATGATTCTGGTATATGGGTTCCTAAAAGTGTAAGTGGTTTGACATTTGGCACTAATGGTTTTCATATTGATGGCAGAGATAGCTCTGATTTAGGAGATGATGAATCAGGTAATGGTAATGATTTTACCACAAGTGGACTTGCCGCACATGACCAAGTTCTAGACTCACCTACTAATAATTTTTCAGTTATGAATGTTATAAGTAATTATTATTCTGGTAGCACTTTTGCAGATGGTAATTTAGATGTAACAAGGGGTGGCACAACACAAGCAGGACCAATTAATAATATTTTAATGTCAACTGGCAAATGGTATTGTGAAGTTTATATTGTGGGGACTGCTAATTCTACTTATATTGGAATATTAGGAACTCAAATAGTTGGAAGTGGTGCTACTCCTGATAATTTAGTTGGTAGAGGTTCTAAAGGATGGAGTTATCTTAATTCAAATGGAAATATTTATCATAATGGTAGTGAAAGCTCATATGGTGCTTCTTTATCAGCAGGAGATATATTAGGAATTGCTGTAGATTTAGATAATTCAAAGTTATATTTTTCAAAAAATGGCACCTTTCAAAATAGTGGAGTTCCAACAAGTGGATCTACTGGTACAGGAGCACTTAGTATTACAGCAAGTTCATCTATTGATTTAGGTGGATATTTTTTTTCAGTAGGAGATGGTGGTAATTCAGGAACTGCAAGGACTGTGTGGAATTATGGACAAGAAGGTACTTTTGCTGGCAATGTAACTGCTGGTGGAAACAGTGATGGTAATGGGATAGGTAATTTTAAATATAGTGTACCAAGTGGGTACTTGGCACTTTGCACAAAGAATTTAGGGAGTTAATATGGCAACACCAACAATACCAAATGGCGAAGAACAATTTTTTGTAACCAAATATGAAGGTAACGGCGGCGGCCAACGTGTCGGTAAGTTTGTACCTTTTACAGATAGTGGTGTAATTTCTAACAGTTGTATATTTAATGGTGCAACAAATAATTACTTGTCAAGAACTCCTAGTTCAAATGGAAGTACAACAACATTAACTTTTTCTGCTTGGGTGAAAAGAGGTAGATTAGGTTCTCAAAGTTCTATTTTTTTCACTAACGATTTTTCTGCTTATGGTGAACAGTTAGAATTTTTAAGTAATAATACTTTACAATATGTATGCACTAGATCAAGTGCTGGAGTAAATGATTGGAATTTTAAAACAAATAGAACTTTTGAAGACACCTCAAAATGGTATCATATTTTTATAAAAAGAGATACAACTAACAGCACTCAAGCCGACAGAGTTCAGATTTATGTGGATGGCGAAAGAATAACCTCATTTAGCACAGAAACTTTAGCAGGTTCCTCAGCTCCTGGTTGGTGGAATCAAACAACTTATGCGAATATTTTAGGAAATACTGGAAATGGGAGTTACACTAGAGGTATAGGTTATCTTGCTGAAGTTAACATGGTAGATGGCACAGCCCTAGACCCTTCAGTTTTTGGCGAAACTGATACAAGCACAGGGCGTTGGGTGCCCAAAGCAATTACAGGAGTTACTTACGGAACGAATGGGTTTAGAATGGCGTTTGGATCGCCTTCTGCGATTGGCGATGATACCAGTGGTAATAACAATGATTTTTCTGTAAACGATTTGGTTGCTTCTGACTTGACCACCGATAGTCCAACACAGAATCATGCAACAATAGGAGAAAATGGATTTAGTTCAATATCAGAGGGTAGACTTAAAGCAGAAGGTTCAGTTTCTGGTCAATGGCGAAGTGGTGTAAGTTCATTGGGTATGAAATCAGGAAAATATTATTGGGAAGTAAAAATTTTGGCTCATACTTATGATCAATTTTTTATGTTTGGTATATGTAATGAATCTACAATATCTTATGTAACAGCAGCAGCAAGTAGATATCCGGGTGTAGATACTGATAGTGGTTCATATGGTTGGCAACCAAATGCTAGTGGTAATGATGACACAAGATTTAATGGAAGTGTTGTAAGACAAGAAACTGGCACTGCACTAGCTAATGATGATATTTTACAATTTGCTTATGATGCAGATACAGATAGATTGTGGGTTGGAAAAAACAATACATTTTTATATAGTGGTGACCCAGCTAATGGAACAAATTATACAATGTCTGGAATTGGTACACGTGAAACTAGATATGCGGCTTTAGCTATTCATAATGATACAAGTCATAAATTTGAAGTGAACTTTGGTCAAAGAAGTTTTGCCTACACCCCACCAACTGGCTTTGTGGCTTTACAACAAGACAACTTGTCAGAGACTTCAAAAGGTGTAAGTGGACTAGTGTGGATGAAGAACAGAGATACTACAGATGCTCCTCAATGGTACGACAGTTCAAGAGGTAAACACTTATATTTTGTAACAAATTCAACAGCAGCCGAAGCTACAGCTACAGATGGTTTACAAAAGTTTTTAGCTGGTGGACAACAAATTGAAGATAGTGATGCAATCAATACATCTGGTGAATCTTTTGTTAGTTGGAACTGGGTAGGAAATGGAGCAACTAGAGTTACAAATAATGACGGGTCAAATACAACAACTGTACAAGCTAATACAGCTGCTGGGTTTAGTATTGTTGAATTTACACCTCCGAGTTCAGGCACTAGTGGAATTACTTATGGACATGGACTTACACAAGCTCCTGAATGGTTTTTGTGGAAAAGAAGAGATTCAACCACAATGAGATTTTTGTGTTACCATCATAGATCTTATGCTAATTCAAATGGTGGATATGCTTTAGAATTCTCAGCAAGTAATGCTAATTCAGCTTTTAACACTGAATATGGATCAACTTCATTATTTACAGCAGCACCAACTGCTACAACTTTTGCTTTACGAAATAACTCTGCAACAGCAGGTGGTGTAGATCATATTGCTTATTGTTGGCACGGAGTAGAGGGATTTAGTAAATTTGGACAATATAATGCTAATAATTCAACGGATGGTCCATTTGTATATTTAGGTTTCAAACCAAAATTTTTAATTATAAAATCAAGTGCAGCTATTTCTTGGTATATTATAGATGCTACAAGAAGTCCTATTAATCCAGCAACTGCTGGGATTACAGTAGATAACTCACAAGCAGAATTTACAAATCAGTTTACAATAGATTTTTTAAGCAATGGTTTTAAGATAAGAAACAGTAATTCTGGTTATGGTGCATCAACAAATAGCACATCTCATGACCCATATTATTATATGGCATTTGCTGAACATCCATTCGTTGGGGACGGAACAAACCCTGTGACTGCGAGGTAGCATGCCTCTAATTCGTATTCCTTTCAAAGGTGGTTTCAACAAACAAATAACACAAAGTGAAGCAGCAAACCAATGGACAGATGGTGACTTTGTTCGTTTTCGTTATGGTGAACCTGAAAAAATTGGTGGTTGGCAACAAGCTGTATCAACAACTTTACCCGGAGTGGCAAGAGCCACACATATCTGGACTGACAGAGATGGAACAGAATACATAGCTATAGGCACAAGTAAAGGTCTGTTTTTATTTTATGGTGGTGGTATTTATGATATTAGTCCACTTGAAACAGCGATAACAGGATTGACTTTTACATCTACAAATGGATCTGCAACAGTAACAGTAAACAAAACTTCTCACAATTTATCAGCAGGTGAGTTTGTTGTTTTTTCATCAGTGACTATGCCTGGAAGCGGTACAGGATTTACAGCCGCTAACTTTACTGACAGTCCTTTTCAAATCATTACAGCAACCACAAATAGTTTCACAATTACTATGCCCTCTAGTGAATCTGGCTCAGGTATGACAGCAGCGGGATCAGGTACGGTACAATCTTATTTTCCTGTTGGTTCAGCAACACAGACTCTTGGTTTTGGTTGGGGTACTGGCACTTGGAATGGTTCCACTGCTTGGGGTTCTGCCACAGCAGCATCAGCTACAAGTCTTGAGCCAGCAAATTGGTCATTAGATAATTACGGTACAATACTTATAGCAACAATTAAAAACGGTGGTACTTTTGAATGGAACCCAACTGATGGTGTTACAACTAGAGCAACTGCTGTAACCACAAATCCTACAGCAAGTGTAATGACGATTGTATCAGACACAGATAGGCATCTTATTCACTTAGGTACAGAAACAACTATTGGTAATATAAATACACAAGATAAAATGTTTATTCGTTTTTCAGATCAAGAAGATAGAACAGATTATGTTCCTGTATCAACTAATACAGCAGGCACGTTTCAATTAGATAGTGGTTCAAAGATAGTTAGTGGTGCAAGAGGTAAAGATTATATTTTTATTGTTACAGATACATCAGCTTATATCATGCAGTTTGTTGGCCCGCCTTTTACTTTCTCAATAAGACAAGTAGGTTCAAATTGTGGAGCTATGTCACAACACTCGTTAGTGCATGTAGATGGTATTATGTATTGGATGGGTAAGTCAGGTGGTTTTTATGCGTATGATGGTGGTTCAGTGAAAAAACTAACCTGTACTGTTGAGGATTTTGTATTTACAACGCAAACCTCAGATGATTTAGGATTTAACTTTGGTCAAAGTGAACAAGTATTTGCAGGATATAATACTTTATTTACAGAAATAAATTGGTTTTATTGTAAAGATGGATCTACACAAATAGATCGATGTGTAACTTTAAATTATAGAGAGGGATTATGGACTACCAGTTCATTAGCAAGGACTGCATACAGTGATAAGTATGTATTAGATAATCCGTATGCTACCGAATATAACACAAGCGGTTTGCCTTCTGTATCTATCAACGGTATTACAAATGAATTTGGTGCATCTACATTATACAAACATGAAACTGGTGATAATCAATTAGATGTATTAGGTAACAAAACTGCTATTAATGCATTTATTGAATCAGGTGATTTTGAAATGCCTTTAGAGGGAAGTGCCGGTGAGTTTTTTGTTAAGATTAGAAGATTTATTCCTGACTTTGGTAAGCTCAACGGTAACGCACAAATTACAATTAATCTAAAAGATTTTCCATCTGAGACAGAAGCATCTTCACCCCTCGGACCATTTACTGTTACATCAAGTACAAAAAAAGTTGACACGAGAGCACGTGGTAGGTTAGCATCACTTAAAATAGAAAATACATCAACTGATGAGTCTTGGCGATTTGGGGCTTTTAGAGCTGATGTACAACCGGATGGAAGACGATGAAAAAAAGAGATCCAAAAGTGGGGACAGGTAAAAAACCTAAAAAGTCAGGTAGACGTTTATACACTGATGAAAACCCAAAAGATACGGTTAGCATTAAATTTGCTACTCCAGCAGATGCAAGACAAACAGTTGCAAAAGTTAAAAGAATTAACAAACCCTATGCACGAAAAATACAAATACTGACTGTTATGGAACAACGTGCAAAAGTAATGGGAAAAAATCAAGTTGTTAGTATTGCAAAGAAAGCAAAAGAAGCTTTAAAGAAAGCGAGAAAAGTTGGCTAAAATAAATATACTTATTCCTGAACTTAATGAAGATTATGTAGTACAAAACCAAAGACAAATAACTTATGGCATTGAGACATTAGTAAATCAATTAAATTTTGCTTATCAGAACGATTTAAAAAATGAACAAGATGCCTTTAACTTTTTTATGAGCCAATGACAATACAGTATAAAAATCAAGGGTTTTCATTAACGACTACAGGTACAACAAGTATACTGACATCGCCAGCTAATGGTCGTTGTTTGGTTAAACAAATACAAGTTCACAATGGTTCTAGTGGCTCTGCAGTTAATTTAGCAACACAAGTTACAGATACAAGTGCATCAGCTACGTTTAGAATTGATAATGCAGCTATTGCTGCAAACACAACACGACAAATAATATCACAGACACTTGTATTAGAAGAGGGTGATATTTTAAAAATGACAGCAGGTACCGCTAATGAAATACAAGGAATAGTTTCGTATGCACTACTTGATCGCTCACAAGAAAACGGATAATTTATTTGCAATTGTTAAAAAATATTGGTATTTAAGAATATGGACGTAATACATTGCAAATCAGAAGTTATCATCAAAAACAAAAAAACTGGTAAAGTTTATAAAGATGAAGATGAAGCAAAGAAAGACATCCAAGACAGCTCCACTGACACAAGTGAGAGTGACATACAGCGGGACGTTAACATTATCGTCCCTGAGTTATCATTGGATGGAGAGACAGATTGACGCCATTAGGTGGGACTGAACTTCAACATAACTTTTTAAGTAAATATGTTGATAATGATTTACTTAGTAACTTTTCTATTTGCACATCAGTTCCGGAAAAAATACCCCTAGATCAAAACAAAATAAATATTCTTTGGCAAAAGAATGCACCTAATCAACCTAATATTATGCCTTGGTTTAAAGAGAAATCTAATCACACTAAGTATGATTGGTATGTGTTCAACTCAAGTTGGAATTATGAAAAGTATAGAGATCTTTATGATATACCAACAAATAGGTGTCACGTTATAAAAAATGGTGTTACACACTTTCCTGAAAGAACCACTTATAAAAAGGGTGATACTTTGCGGTTGTTATTTCATCCCACACCCTGGCGGGGTTTAAATGTGTTGTTGGCAACAATGCAGTTATTAGAAAAAGAAAACATTGAGTTAGATGTATATAGTAGTTGTGAAATCTATGGCAAAGAGTTTCAGGAAGACAATGATGATAGTTATGTTGATTTATACGATCAGGCACGAGTTCTTAAAAATGTAAATTATCTTGGATATAGGCCTAATGAATTCATTTTAAGTAAATTACCACATTACCATATGTTTGCGTATCCTAGTATCTGGGAAGAAACATCGTGTATTTCGTTATTAGAATCTATGGCTGCTGGTTTATATTGTATTGTCACTAACTATGGTGCTCTGTATGAAACAGGAGCCGAGTTCCCTGTATTTGTAAATTATGAAACTGATTTAGTAAACTTGGCTCATCAATTTGCAGAGGGTATTAAGATATGTCGGGACACGCTTCACGAACCAGCGATCCAGGAACATTTAAATCTACAACAAAATTATATTAAACGTTTTTATTCTTGGGATAAAAAAGCTTTAGAATGGTCAACATTTTTGCAGGGTATTCTAGATGCAAAACAATAAACCTATTTGGTTAAAAAAAGAACAACCCATAAGTCTTTTTGTTGCTACTCCTGTACATAGTGATGTATCAATGCATTATGCTCAGACTATGCTTGAATTACAAAAAGAATGTATGAAAAGAAACATCAGAGTTATGTTTCAGATGATGAAGTCATCACTTATTACACAGGGTAGAAATTTATGTGTTAGCTATTTTTTAAACACAGATTTTACACATATGCTATTTGTAGATTCTGATATTGCTTTTGATCCGAAATCTGTACTACGATTATTAGAGTTTGATAAAGATTTAGTATCTATACCTTATCCTATGAAAACTGCTCAATGGGATGTGCTTATGGAAAAAATACAAAAGGGTTATATCAGTGACCCTAATAAATGTGAACATCACATTCTTAAATACCCTTTACTTATTAAAGATGAGAATACAAATATAAAGATTGAAAAAGGTTTGATTGAAGCAACTCATTGTCCTACTGGTTGTATGTTAATTAAAAGAGATGTTTTTAGTAGATTAATAAAAGAATACCCAGATAGGCAGATAATCCAAAAAACTACAATTGATGGTCAGCACGTTGACAGACCCCATTTTTATAATTTTTTTGACACTTACTATGATCCTGAAACCAAAAAGTATTTAGGAGAGGACTTTGCTTTTTGTAGATTATGGTCACTAATTGGTGGCAAAATGTATTGTTATATAATGTCTTATATAACTCACGTTGGTGAATATCAATATACAGGTCGTTTATATGATGAGATGCACGGAGAGGGAGTTGAAACTACCACCAAATCAGAGTAAACTAGACATTAGTAATTACTAAGGATTTTTATGATATTTGGATTACCTTTATTAGGTGGTGCCGCTCTTTTGGGAACAGCCGCATTTGGAATTGCAAAATTAGCAGGAGCTTCTACCAGAAAAGCATTACTTGCAGGTTTGGGTGTGTTTGGTGGTTCTGCTGCATTAGGTGCATTAACAGCACCTGCTGTGTCAGCAAAAACGTCCGCTTTGGGTGCTGCAGCTGGAACAGGTTCTACTTCTGCTGCTACAAATGCTGCGGCTTTACAAGCATCAATGGGTGGAGGACAAAGTGCTATTTTAGGTGCTGGTGGAACTCCAACAGCTTTTGGAGGTGCTGTTGGTGCTGGTTCAACAATTCCTTTAGGCAGTACTGTAAGTGCATTAGGTGGCACTACTGCTACTGCACCTAGCTTCATGACCACAGGTTTAGGAGCAGGTAAAGATGCTTTTATGGCAGCACAGGGTAACGTTGCAGGACCTATTGCTTTAGGGCCAGAAGCATACGGAGTTGCGCCAGATCAAGTTGGTTTGACAGGATCTGTGTCGAGACCTGATTTGACTGTTGCACCTACATCAACTACTGATAAAATTTTAAATTTTGCAAAAAAAAATCCAGGAGCAACCATTGGTGGTGTAGCAGCATTAGGCAGTTTAGCAATGTCACCTAAGACTCCTGTTTACGATGACTCAACTGCATCAGTACCCTTTAACGAACAAGAATATACAGACGCTTATAATCGTCAAAGAGCAGCTATGCAAGGTTTAAGTGAAAGAGCACCAGCACCTACGATGACAGCAGATGCCTTAACGCCAGCAAATGTGTATGAACGGCAAGAAGAAATGTTTGCTGCCAAACAAGGTGGTTTAGCTACTCTTAAATTAAAAGAAGGAGGTGTAAACTATCTACCTTCAAAATCAGATCACGATGAAAAGGATGCAAACAATTATGTAAGAGCTATGGGTTATGTAGAAGATGGTTCTGGTAATGGCGATAAAGATGAAGATACTATGTTAGCACAGTTAGCTGATGGTGAGTTTGTGTCAAGAGCTGATGCTATTTTAGGTGCAGGTATTATGTCAGGAGCAAACCCAGATGATTTTAAAGAGATGAGAAGAAAAGGTGCTCAGTTTTTTTACAAACAACAGGATTCTTTCAAAAGAGTTTATGATTTAGTTAGTGATGCAAATAAAGCAAGTTGATATAGAGTGTGTGGATGTGTTTTGGGATAAGGTTAAATATTGGATTGAACGTGCAACTATACAGTCAAATGGTAGACACAATTTAGATACAACTTATAGTTTATTAAAATCAGGCACTATGAAGATGTTTCTTATTATTGTAAAAAAAGCGATTTGTGCAGTTTATGTTGTACAAAAAGTATATTACCCTGCAAAGACAGTATTATGTATTTTATTTTGTGGTGGTAGCAAAGTTATAAAAAATATAAAACAAATAGAAAACTTTTTTATACCTTATGCAAAAAAACAAGAATGCTCTGGTCTTGAGATTATAGGAAGAAAAGGATGGGGTAGAGCGATTAAGAAAAATGGTTTAAAATTTAAACAAACAGGATATTTTTATGAAGTGGTTACTTAAATTATTACCGATACAGTTTAAAATATGGCTATACAAACTTTTGTATAAGGACATAGCTGATAAAGGTGAAGCCGAGGATACTGAACTTGCCCACATTAATAAGTTTGAAGCTCAGTTGTTAAAAAGAGTTGGTGGTTTAGGCAAAAAAAACCCAGTGACAGGACTAAGAGGTTTCTTAGGAGGCGGTGGTTCTGGTGGCGGTTCCCCAGCTCCAGCTCCTTCGCAACCTGAAAAAACTACACAGATTACGAGAGAAGCACCAGAGATAGAAGCTCGTAAGCTTGCCTTGTTTGATGAAGCCATAGAATTAGGTACGATGCCTATTCCTGTGCCCGCAATACAAGTAGCACCACCTTCACCTTTACAACAACAACAGTTTGCACAAGCTGCTGGTTTAGCATCATTAGGTCAACCTGCATTTCAACAAGGTATTGGATCTGTTCAACAAGCTCAGACTGTAGCTCAAGGTATGCCAGACATTATGAGATTTATGAACCCTTATCAGTCTTTTGTTACTGATGAAATAAACAGACAAGCAGAAATTTCTAGAAATCAATTAGCTAATCAAGCTATTCAGATGGGTGCTTTTGGTGGTGGTCGAGAAGGTGTGGCTCTTGGTGAATTAGAAACAGGAAGAATACGTTCAATTGGTGAAGCACAACGTGCTGGTTATCAAGATGCATTGAAGGCCGCACAAGCTCAACAGGGACAAGAGATTTCAGCAGGTTTAGAGGGTGCCCGATTATTAGGCACTTTAGGTGGTGCTCAAGCTCAAGCCGGTATTGGTGCCGCTCAGGAAATGGCAAGAGCAGGAGCTGTACAACAACAATTAGCACAACAAGCTCTAACTGCTCAAAGACAAACAGAAGTGGCTAGAGCCTATGAGCCTTATCAAAGAATAGAATTTCAAAAGGGTATTATGACAGCCTTACCTACTGCTGCATCAACTGTTACTCAAACAACAGGCCCAGGTGTTGATCCATTAGCTAAAGCTGCATCAACAGGACTTGGTGCCTATGCCGCATATCAGTTATTAAGAAACACAGGTAACTAATGGATAAGACTTTACTCAGACCTTTATTTCAAAAGAGATTTATGGAGCTACACAAACCACAAGGTTTTGTTTTTGGTGGTGGTGTAGCTATGCAAGCAGATCAAGCTAAACAAAGACAATCTGGTGTAATGAATTTAGCTCAGGCAAATATTTATACAGATCCTAATACAGGTGTACAACAAAATATTGAAATAGTACCTTCTCCAAAAGAAGATGTGAATATAACTGAAAGTATTATTAGTGGTAGAGAAAACGAAAAAGCTCTTGCAGAGGAAAAAGATTCAGGAATTATGTCTATTGATCCTCCCAAAAATGTTAAAGATGATGGTATGCTTAATGAAATGAGTAAATACAAAGCCCAATCAGAGGTTATGAAAGCATCTGAAAAATTAACAAATAAACCAAGTAGTGAACCTCTTTTTAGTCAAGGAGAAAAAAGAGGTATTTTTGCAGCGCAATTGGCTATGGCCTTGGCACAGCCTGGTGATCTTTTTTCTAACTTAGCTGGTGGTTTGGGAAGAGGTGCAATGAGTTTAGCTAATTTAAAAGCTACTGAAGCAGAGCTTGAAGCACAAAAGGCAAAATTCAGTAAAACCAAAGAGGCAATCGATACGGTGACTAATGAACGTGTATTTGTTACGGAGGCACAACTTCAGTCTGTAATGAACGAGGATGGTTCTCCAAGATATAGACCACCTGGTCAGAAAAAATCACAGGACATAGGCACATATATGATAAAACAACCAGATGGTACTTACCAAATGGGTATAGTGCCAAAATACAAAGTTTTTGAAGCAGCAGATAGTGGTGATTTAACTACATATCTACCTTACGATAAAGAATCAGGCGGTGCTCCTAAAACTTTTCGCTTTGCAAGGGATGCCTATGGTTTTAAAAAAGGAGAACCTGTAACTGTAACAGATGCTGAACTAAAAGCTGATTTGGCAAAACCTCCTAATGAAAGACTTTACATGCCTGCGGAGCTGAGTGAGGATCAACAAATGCGCATGTTGTTTATGACTGAAAAAATGAAAGCAGATATGGCTGAGAGAAAAGCAATCAGAAGTGAAATGAATAATGTAGAAGGTTTGGTTGATCTGATAGGTAAAGTTGATGAACGTCTAAAAGTCACTAAAGGTGGTGGCTTAGGTTCTTTAACTAGATTTATTGGTACTACTACTGCTTATAAAAATTTTATGATTGGAAAACGCCAAAGGGATCTTTACTCTGTTGAGGGTAAGGATAATGAAAGATTAATTAGACAAGCAATTCTTGACCCAAAAAAGTATGCAGAAGAAAATATTGGAAACGCAAGAAAAAGAGCAGAATTTGTAAAATTAGCAGATGCTTTTAATGCGAGAGTGCAAGCTGAAGCAGCAGGTTTACAAACTGAGGTTATTGAATTAGCTTATGCTTTAGCTAAAGCACGAGAAGAAGGTGGTCGTTTCTCCGTTAGTGATATTGAATTAGCTATGAGATCTATAGGTTCAGGTGTTGACTCAAATCAATTTAGAAGTAGTTTATATGCAGTAGGATCAAGAGCACTCAGACAACCTTTGAAAAAATTTAGACGATTCTATCAAGATTTTGATCCAAAAGAATTAGAAAAAGAACAGTTTAAATATTTAGAAGATAGACTTAAATTTTTTGATGACCCTTTTAATTATAAACCTATAAAAAAAGAGGGCGATAAAGAAGAAAAAGATTTTATGAGTTAAGGCTATGAAATTAAAAAGCATTCCACAATTAAGAAAAGAATATCCCAATCTTGAAAATGAAACTGATGATCAAGTGGCAGATAGGTATTATGAGTTTGTAAATTACGATAGAGGTAAAATGGGTGAAGACCCATTAGATTATTATGTATTTACAAAATATGTAAACCCAACATCGCCCGATGTTAATTTTCAAGTTTATAAAGACAATCTTGATCCTGAAATTCTTAAGTCAAAGTCAGATGCTGAACATGCCTATGATGTTTTTAAAAGACTTAAAGAAGAAAAAAATATAATTTTTGGTGCACGACAATTTTTGGATGATTATGCACCAAAGACTGAAGAGAAAGCCATATCTGGATCTGGACAATACGGACCTATAAAAACAGAAATAGTGAACGTTCCTTACAGTCCTGGCGAAATTGCAGATTTAACAGGTGTTGCTAAAGACGACCCTGATTTTCCTGCATTTAAAGCAAGAGCAGTGGCAAGCACGGGTATTGATGAAAAAAATCTTGTACAAGGTTTAAAAAATGTGGGTTCACAATATTTCGGTGAAGATGTTGAAGTGAGGAAAGGCCCTGACACTGGTGAATTAGAAATATTTAATCCAAAATTAGGAAAGTTTATGTTGATAAATAAACCAGGTCTAGATGCTGGTGATTTTGGAGCCGCAGTAAGTGACACTGGTATTGCAGTTGGAGAGGCTCTTGGAACAATAGCCGGTGGACTTACTGGTTCTCTTGTTGGTCCAAAAGGAGCAGCTGTTGGTGCTGTGGGTGGGGGTGCTCTTGGTGCTATGGCAGGTGACATGGCGAGAATTTATGTAGGGCATCAATATTTTGGACTAAATCCAGATGTTGAGGGGTTTAGTGATTATCTTAATGAAACTATGGCGACTGGTGGTATATCAGCCGCAGCAGGAACTTTGTTTGCTGTCCCAGGTATGATTAAATTACTGGCTAAAGGTTCAAAAAAAATGACTGAAGGTTTTAATGAAAAAGATTTTGAGGCTTTTGTAGGTAGTGCAGAAGAAGCTAAACAATTAGCGGACAATGTAAATAAAAAAATTGCTGATAATAAATTACGAGGAGAGCTTAAATTTACATTAGGTCAAGCTACAAACGATCCTGAACTTTTAGCATGGCAAAATGCTTTTGAAAAAAGTTCAAAATATGGTGTTAAAGGAGATTTTCACCAACTTAATAAAAATAATGCATTAGCCTTGAAAGAATTGTTTGAGTTATATAGAGATGGTTTTGTTGCAAAAAATTTAACGGGCAAAAATCCAGATGGCTTTGACACAGTTATGAAGAAAATGCAAGATAAAGCCTTAGAGCTAAACTCTGCAAAAAGAAAACCTTTAGTTGATGCTCTTGAAAGTTCAAGTAATGATTTGACAGATGCTGTTTTACAATTTCCAGATGGAACAATTAAAGAGGGTGGTATATCTATTAAATCGGCAATTACTGAATTTCAAGATATGCGAAGAAATGAAATAGCAAAAATGTATGAAGAACTATTTAAGGGAGTAGATAAAGGGGGTGCAGATGGGTTAGCCCTTAGAAAAGTAGGTGTTGAACAATTAAGAGAAACTGTTGATAGTCTTTCTGCTAGAGCTAAGGATACCTTATTAAAAGATTATCCTAGTATGAGTGGTATTCTAAAGTTACCAAAAAAAGATGAAAAGATTAACTTTCAAACTTTACATAATACAAGATCTGATTTACTTAGATTAAAAAGAGATTTAGAAGCTAAAAAAATATCCGCTGAAAACACACCATCTGAGCAACAAATAAATCAATTAGTAAAAGCCATAAATAAACAAATGGACACTAGCCTTGGTAAAAATGATGTTGGCCTTGCAAAATATAGAGCTATAGATGAGGAGGCAAAAAATTTCTATGATTATTATAATAGATTTGTTGGAAAACTAGTTCAAAAAAATGGTGGTAGATTAAATATTGGTGATGAAGACATATTTAAAACAACTTTTAAAACTGGTAAAACACAACAATCTCGAATTGATGATGTTTACGATGTTCTAAAGACTAATCCTGAGGCTATGGATTTATACAAAAACAATATAAATGAGTTTTATATGCAAATTGTTGATCCTAAAAAAGAGGGTAAAATTGATTTAAACAAACATAAAAAGTTTATTCAGGATTACAAATATGGTTTAGAAAAAATTTTTGGAAAAGATGGTTACAAAGACATTTCTAGGGTTGGTGGTTTACAAAAAAAATTAGATGATATTGAGGTAAAGAACAAAAATTTAATTGCTCAATTAAATAAAACTACAGAGGGACAAATACTTAATAAAGATCCAGAGGATATATTTAAATTTGCATTTCAAGGTAACGAATTTGGTGGAGCAAAACCAACTAAACTGCGAGAAGTTATGGAAATTATTAAAGACGATGAGCTTCTAGAAAATGAATTTAAGACCCTTGTCACACAGAAAATGATGTTAGATACCACTAATCCAACTGATTTCTCCTTTAATGGAAAAGCTTTTAATAAATTTATTAAAGAAAACAAACAAAATTTGAATATTGTATTTAAGGATAATCCTCAATACCTAAAAGATATTGATGAATTTAACAAAGTTCTATCAATTTTAGATAGAAGATCTCCTGACGCAGTTCCACAAAGATTTCAATCTGCACTGCGTGATTTAATTCGCTCAAGAGTTGGTATGTTTACAGTTGCAGGAAGAACGATGACTGCTGGTATAAAAATAAGCGAAGATATGCTTAATAGAAAATTAGCTGAAATTATACAAAATCCAGATGAGTTACGAAAATTAATTGATCTAGAAAAAAAGAAACCAAAATTTTTAGATACTGCAACTGGTAAACAACTTGTCTATGATTTATTTGGCAGTATTCCTGCAATGCAATATTTTGATGTCACACCTGATGCAGAGGATGCATCTTACTTAGACATATATGAAGTAGAAAAATCTGGTCCGTCAATTGAAATAAAAGAAGAAGAGGTTAAACCACAAAGTCAAGTTGATTCACCATCAGTAGATATGTTCGCTATGGAACAAATGCCACGACCCACGGAACCCGCTCCAATTGCACCCCCTCCTGTACAACAACCACAACCCGCAGGAATCGCAGCTTTGCCAGCAGATAGAGGACAAACTTATGCAGGGTTATTTCCTAACGATCCTTCAGGACAGATGATAGCACAAAGAGGTACACCAAATGCCAGAACCTAGAACTACAAAAGAACACATCATTTCACTATATGGTCATATACAAGGTGTTAAAAAAGAAGTGACAAATATAAAAGAAAATCATCTAGCACATATGCACGAAGATATCGATAAAATAAATGCAAAGGTAGACAAGTTGTTATTTTGGATGATGAGTGGTATGCTTACTATTATTATTACAATAATAGGATTAATAGCATGGACCCAATAACAATAGCGACTTCTGCATTTACAGCAATTAAATCGGGAGTAGCGGTAGGTAAAGAACTTCATAGTTTGTCTGGACAAATAATTAAATTTGTTAAGCAAATGAATATTGTAGAGGAGGAACACAAAAAAGAAAAATCTAAATGGTTTACTTCAGCAAATGAAGAGGCCCTAGATACATACTTTCAATTAAAACAAGTCCATGATATGGAAAATCAATTAAGAGAAATGTTTATGTTATATGGTGCGCCTAATGCATGGAGTGAGTTTATTGCTATTAGAACAGATATAAGAAAGAAAAGACAAGCAGCTATAGCAAAAAAGAAAAAAGAAAGAGAAGATTTTATGATGCTTTGTGCTTACGGTGCATTGGTAATCGCTCTAATTGGATTAGCATCAATCTTACTTATTAATAGTAATTTGCTTAAAAACTAGGCAAAAAACAAAGCGATTTAAAGCCCGTACAGAGCTTTTTAAAGTGTCCTTAATGGTTTACTACCTGACGAAAATACACTAAAATACTTTAAGTTAACTTTATAAACCTATAGGAGAAAAATAATGGTTGGACGTATGAAATCTAAAGGCTATGCTAAAGGCGGAGCCAAAATGATGAAAGCTATGCGTGGTCGTATGATGGCTAAGGGAATGGCAAAAGGTGGAGCTAAAAATAGCAAAACTATGACTGTTGCTCAACTAAGAGCAATGGCTAAGAAAAAAGGGATGAAACTAGTAAAAGCATAATTTACTTGTTTAATTTTTTTTTATAATTATTATAGGGTATGTCTTATTTAATAAGTAACATACCCTACTTCAAAGTCTGGGTCAGAAAAGAATTTACACACAATCACAGAAAGTACCACGGAGAGTATATTCACGCTTTAGCTTGTGCTGTTAACTGTGTTCCTGATAGATGTTTAAGTTTCCAAGTCATCTTTACAGGATGTGAAGACGAAGACAATAGACTGGAAAATCCTCATGGCGGAGCGATGTGGGCAAGAATGCCTATCACTGCTCTTGTGGCAGATGAACCCTTGGATGAATTCCCTCCTCCTATACCAACTCATCTGGCGCAGCCATGGGATTGTTCTTCCAGACATCACGAAGTCATAGTGTTAGACAGAACCTCTTCAAGTCCTTGGCTATGTAAAATTGACGGAAAGTTTTATTCAGGTAAATATTATATGACAGTAGACTATACAGGATCAGAAATAGCTGATGATCCGGCTCAACATAAACAATCACACATACTTGAACTTACAGAGGGACCTTGGAAAGGATGTATAGTTGCTTTACCTAACAATAGGGTAAGAGTTACCTCACCAGCTATGTGGGTGACAGGAAAAGGAGCACCTGATTTTATACCTAGCCAATGGAAACATTGCGCTGAAAGTGATGACAGTTATATGGATTGGAAAACAACTTTTAATAATTTATACGCAGAGGATAAAGATGAATGAATTTCTTAGCGAGAGGTTTTATTTGGTAAACGAAAAAGGTAATATTATTTATACTGATTCTGGGAAAGCAGTTTTTGTTCCAAAGGATTATAGAAAATATTACAAACCTTTACCTAATGAAAATACTAAGAGAAAATAATAGTTTTACAATCACTGACTTTGTTATAGATCCAAAATATAACTATAGTGAATATACCAGAAATGATGAATCCACAGGCAGAACCTATAATGTTGGTGACAAAAAAATACCATCAGTAACAACAATTTTATCTGGAACCCAAAGTGAGGACAAACGAAAAGCTTTGGCCGCTTGGAGAAAAAGAGTTGGTTATCAAGAGGCCACAAAGATTACGACACAAGCTGCAACCAGAGGAACTGAGATGCATTATATTATGGAACAATACTTAAACGGTGTTGGATATTTAAATTTATCAAAAGAGGGAAGCTTACCACGAATGATGGCTCATACAATTGTTTCTAATCTTGACCAATTAAGTCGGGTATACGGAACAGAAGTCAGCTTGCACTACGAAGATCAATGGGCAGGTTCTAGTGATGCTGTTGGTGTTTACAATGGTAAGCCTACAATAATTGATTTTAAACAATCTAATAAACCTAAACGAGAAGAATGGATTGAAGATTATTATTATCAGATTGCAGCCTATGCACTTGCTCACAAAAAAAACTTTGGTGACATTCAACAAGGTTTAATTTGTGTGTGCACCAAAGATTTATTGTATCAAGGGTTTTTAGTCAATGAAGAATTATTAGCAGAATATGAGAAAAAATGGTTTACGAGGGTAGAGAGATATTACGAAAAAAAGGGGGAGTGAACAACTCCCCCTTAGATTTTTTTAAGTTATTTTTTTTAGAAAAAGATTTAATGGATCGTTTTTTTCTAAGTACCGAACTTTTTGTTTTACCTTTTCATTATTTTTACGTTTTACTTTTTTATTCATTATCTTTCCTTTCGTTAGTTAATATTACAAATATGATACAAAAATATGGGATAAAAGTCAAGTTTTATTTTTTTTTATAAAAACTTAACCACCTCTTCACCCAAAGTTTGAGCACTTAATTTCATCTTTGAATTCAATATTTTAAGAATAAATTCATCAAGTGTTTTATCTGCAATAAGGTCAATGTATGTAACACTTTTTGTTTGTCCATGCCGATGAGCACGATCCTCTGATTGCTGGCGCACCTCTAAATTAAAAGAGTTGTTAAAATAAATAACAGTTGTAGCAGCGGTAAGTGTAAGGCCATAACCTGCAACTGTTGGATTACCGACTAAAAAACGAACATTTTTATTTTGTTGAAAGTTTTCAATTGCGGAGTTACGAGCATCAAGTGTAGTTGCTCCATAAATTTCTACTGTTGAGTCACTACCAAATTTTGTTTTTAATGTATTGACTATTGTTTTTATGGTATCTACAAATGTAGCCCAAATAATTACTTTGCCATCTATCTCATCAAGAATATTAATTAATTCATTTAACTTAGAATTAGGTAAAGTTTTTGTATCACCATCGTCAGTTTTCAAGAACCCACAACAGACTTGATTTAATTTGGATATCTCAGTTAGTTTGTTAGTGTACGATACCATTTCATCTTCAATAATCACACGACACGTTTGTTTTAAGTCATTGTAGATATCCTGTTGTTGCTTAGACAGAGCAATAAATCTTTTCTCATAAACTTTGGGTGGTAGATCTAAACACTCATCTTTTTTTACTCGATACGAAAATTGTTTTATTTTTTCTTCTAGTTCATCAAGATTTTGATAATAGATAGGTATCATTATATTTTTATTACCCACAACCTGAATTTGTTTCATAACAGAATAACGTGCTCTAAAAACAAAGTAGTTAGTGAATCCTAATAATCCTTGCTTTAAAAACTCACATTGGGTATAAAGATCTAAAGGAGATTTTGTAATTGGGGAGCCTGTTAGAATTCTTTTGTAAGTTGATGGTTGGCATACTTGTATTATATTTTTTGCTCGTTTGGCTTGCCTATTCTTTATAGTAGTTGATTCATCTATTATTGCACACATTTTTTTGTGAAACACATTCATAATTTTTTTTAATATATTTACACCAGAAGAATGTGAAAAAGCTTCTACATTAAATAAATAAAAATTTAATTTATCTTGTTGTTGAACAAAATTTTTATCCATCTTATGTGTGTTAATATTGACATCACATCCAGCATGCATATTTATTTCATTAATCCAATTCTGATAAACAGAGTTAGGTGCAATGACAACAACTGTGTCTATTTTTTTTTCTAAATATAAATTAACAACATCATCAATAGCAACTTTTGTTTTTCCTGTACCCATCTCCATAAAGTATGCAAAGCATTGTTTTCCTTGACTTTTTTCTAGAGCTTTTAGTTGATGTTTAAATGGTTTAGTTTTAAAATTATATTTCGTCAAATTAACTCCCAGAAATATATTAACTTTTTTGTTGACATTGTAAATTAAAAAAATTAATTTTGTATACGATGAAAGGAGGTCCTTATGGATCTAGAAAAAGAATCCGCTCTTATAAAAGTGGATACAGGTAAGTCGCAAGAATTATCTGAACTTTGTACTAGACTATTGGAACTTCAGAAACAAATAACAAGGTGTGAAGAAAATATAAAAAATCTGCGCAGTGAAGAACGTTTGCTTTCTGAAAACGAAATTCCAAATCTAATGCAACAAGCTGGCATATCTAGTTTAAAATTAATAGATGGATCGTCTGTTTCTTTTAAGCCAGAATACTATGCTAAAATTCCTATCTCAAAAATAGATGAAGCTTTTAATTGGCTCTCATCTAATGGTCATGGGGATTTAATTAAAAATGAAGTGTCACTTAAATTTGGTAGATCTGAAGACAATGTAGCTAATTCAATTGTTGAAGATTTAAAAAGCAAAGGGCACAATGTATCTCAAAAAAAAAAGGTAGAACCTATGTCACTTAAAGCTTTTGTTAAGGACGAAATACAAAAAGGTAATAATCTACCTATGGATTTGTTTGGGGTATACGTATCAAATAAAACGACAATAAAAACCAAGGAGTAATAAACATGAATGATGTCGCAAAAAAAGCAGAGTCACTTCCTACTCTTACAAATCTGGAAGAATTTTCTGGTCAAGGTACGGAAAATATCACAGCTCGTGATACAAAATTACCTATTTTAAAAATACTTTATGCTAACTCACCTGTGCTTGATGAAAGTGATGGTAAGTATAATGAAAAAGCAAAACAAGGTGATATTTATAATGAAGTCACTGGTTCTCTTTATAAAAGTAAAGAGGGTGTATATGTTGTTCCTTGTCTTTTCATTAACACCTTTAATGAATGGGCTGATCGTGGCGATAGTCCGGGTAGACCAATTCAAATTCATACAGATCAATCAATAATGAATAAAACACAAAGGGCAGATGATGGTAAAGATCGTCTTGAAAGTGGTCACTATGTTGAAGATACAGGTAATCACTTTGTATATATTCTTGATAAAGAATTCAACCCAATCGAAAGTGCTTTGATTACAATGAAGTCCACTCAAAAAAAGAAATCAAAATTGTGGAATTCTATGATGCAATCAAAAAGAATGAAAGGTAAGAATGGTTATTTTATACCTCCATCTTGGGCAAGTGTTTACAAACTAACAACCACCAAAGAGTCTGGTAACGGTAACAATTGGTTTGGTTGGGTTGTTGAATTTGTTAGATTTCTCGACAAACCAACTGACAGTGGCACTTTAGAAATAACAAAAGGTTTTTATGAGGGTGCTAAAGAATCTGATATTTTTGGTAAAGTTGAATTTGCTGAAGATAAAAATAAAACTACAAAAGAAGACGTTCCTTTCTAATGCATAAGGAATTGTTGTCGTTGTTTCAAGGCGATGACTCTCGGTATCTTAAGTCCTCTCTTACGGGAGAGGACGATGAGAGAGGTAAACGACAAGCAAACTATGTCACTGTACACGAGCCTGTGACAGAAGAAGTGTGGAAACAACATCTAGAGGGTAAGATTAGGTTAGGTTTAAAACCGGAAACTGATGATCAATGTAAATGGGGATGCATAGATGTTGACCCAAATAATTACAAAGATTACTCAGAAAAAAAGTATGTAGAAATAATTAGTAAATACAAATTACCTTTTGTACCTGTCAAATCTAAATCTGGAGGATTACACATTTTTGTTTTTTTTTCAGAAATGACAGATGTTGTAAAAGTCACAAAAAAATTATCAGAAATTAATGAGCAGTATTTCTTAGCGCAAGAGATTTTTCCTTGCAACAAGGCGGTCAATATGCCCTATCACAATATGAATGCATCAATGGAGTTTGCTTTTGATGGTAATAATACACCCATTATGGTAGGGCGATTTGTTCAATTAGCAAAAGAAAGAACAATAGAACCTAAAGATTTTTTTAATTTAAAAGTACAAGAATACGAAGCTGAAAGCGAATGGAAACACTATCCACCTTGTGTACAAAAACTAATTCAAGAAGGGTGGAGTGGGACAAACAGAAACAATTTTTTATTTAATGTTCTTGTTTTAGAGATGAAAAAAAATTCAGCATTAACAGTGCAACAACTTGAAGAATCTGCATTGACACGAAATGCACAAATTTTTGCAAAGCCTCTACCACGGACAGAGGTTGTGCAACTTGCTAAATCTGTACACAAAGGGGGCTATCAGTTTCAATGTCCACCAAAACATCCAGAGTATAACCCTATTTGTAATAAAGAATTATGTAAATCCAGACGATTAGGTATTGGGGAAGCAGTTCCTGATATAATAGAAGCTTTTGAAAACATTAGTTATATACAAGATACCAAAAACATTTGGTATGAGTTTGACTTTAAAGGGTCAAGAATCACTGTAACTCCAGAGGATATGAAGGATGAGAAGTCTTTTCGTGTACGATTATTAAGGCATCGTGTTTATTGGCTCACCTTACCTAAACCCAGAAAAGGGCCAAGTCCCTTTGAATTGTTAATGAAGAACATTGTTGAGAAGGCGCAAGAATCTATGGATCACTTGTACACAGATACAGTGGAGGAAGAACGTTATTCTGTGTTAAAAGATTTTTTTGAATCGCATATAGAACAAGATAAGTTTGATAAACTGAAAGATGGTTATGTAGTATTAGATTCTAAGTCAAATGTATGTTATTTTAAAAAGCTTACTCTTGATAAGTTTCTCAAGAAACACGCATCACGGACCTTTAACACCACTGCTGATGCACTTCGTATGTTAAACTGTAAAAGAGTTGATTATAAGGAAGGAGAGAAAAATGTTTGGTATGTAGATATGCCTAATTTTGTAAACCATCAAAGTATAAAAAAATATAAAACAAAAGATGAAACATCAGAAATGGACGAAAGGTATCATGATAAATTCAGGAATCCAGAAACAGAAAAGCCTGCACAAAAAGACAATTAAGATCTTTGGGCCACCTGGTACAGGCAAAACTTATACTCTAATAGAAAGGGTATTAAAAAAATATTTAGGTTTAGGTATTCATCCTAAAGATATAGCTTTTATCTCCTTTACTAATAAGGCAGTAAATACAGCCAGAGATAGAGCATTAGCTGCTTTTCCAAAGTATGACACTGATGACTTCCAACGATTTAAAACACTGCACAAATATTGTCGTAGATATTTTGAAGAAGAGGTTTTTGACCCCAAAAACTGCATGTTAGATTTTGCTTTGCAAAGTAAAATAATTAAAACATCAGATACTCGTTTGGCTGATGATGGCTTTTTATACAAAGATTGGTCATTAGGTATTTATGACAAAGCTAGAAATATGATGCAAGATCCTAAACTTATATATAAACAAGAGAGTTATAAAAAAGATAATTTAGATGTGTTTTTAAGAAAGATTGACACTTACGAGCATTATAAAAAAGACTCTTTTATAGATTTTACAGATATGATTGAAAGAGCAATTGATGAGGTGGACTTCCCACCCTTGGAGGTTTTAATACTTGATGAAGCTCAAGATTTTACACCTTTACAATGGTCAGTGATTTATAAGATGGTTGATAAAGTTAAACGAATCTATTTAGCGGGAGATGATGATCAAGGTATATATAAATGGAATGGAGCCGATCCAAAATACTTTACAACTTATTTTCCCGGACGATCTGTTGTGCTTAGACAAACAAGACGCTTTGGTAAAGAGATCTATGAGTTCTCTCAAATTATAAGACGCGGTATATTTGATAGTGTAGAAAAAGAATATGATCACACAGAAAAGTCTGGTACAGTAAAAAGATACTTAAATTTTAATGAAATACCATTTAAAACTTCTGAAGGGACTTGGTATATCTTAGGTAGAGTAAATTCAACTGTAACAGAACTTAAGATGGCAGCTAAAGATGCTGGTTTATATTTTTCTGATAACAAAGGTAATAAATCTTTTGACACAAAACAATGGAATGCGATTAAAGCCTGGACAACTTTATCAAAAGATAAAGCCATCAGCAGAGATCAAGCAGAAAATATGTACAAATACATTAGAGATTTAAAAGATTTTGATTTTAGAACACCTAAATTTTGGCAAAACATTCCTGAAACACAAACATTTACTTTTAAACAATTAAAAGAATGGGCGGGTTTAGATTTAGAAGATTACGAACAAACAAGACCTTGGTGGATTATTCTAAAAAGAAACTTTACACCAAATCAAACTCAGTATTTTATTCGTTTACTTCGAGCTTATGGGCAAAAAACTATTGATAAAGATCCGCAAATAATTATTGATACTATTCACTCTGTAAAGGGTGGCGAGGCTAACAATGTGTTAATTTATTCCAAAACTAACTGGCCTGCATCCTTTTCACATAAAACAAAAGATGAACAATCTGATGAAAAAAGGGTTTACTACACTGGAGTTACGAGAGCAAAAAATACTTTACATATTTTATCCACAGATTATAAATATAATTATCCCATTGGGAAAGATTATTTTATGTACTTACAGGAGAAAAAATGAGTCCATATTTTCAAGAGTTAAAGGTCGGACAGTTTTACAGTCCAGAATTACACAACATAGTGTTTAACCCAGAAACAGAGTGGATACCGTACTTTAATTTTATAGCTACACCCATACCAATTGAAATCTTACTAAAAGATGATTTTTATTTGTGGTTGTATGGTCAACATAAATATAAAGCCGGTGTTCTTAAAATGGAAAATAAAACTATGTATAATTGGCATAAAGACTCTAATCGAGGAGTGTGTGTCAATTCTATGATAGCCACACCTAATACATCCTATACTTTTTTTAGAGAGCAGCCAGAAGTGCAAAACAAAGTTATTGAATTACAATACTATCCGGGCAGTAGATTTTTATTTAACAATCAAAAAGAGCACATGGTTTTGAATTATGATGGCATACGAATGATGTTAACAATTGAATTTTTAGAGGATAAGAATGAACTTACTTATCTTGATTTGTTAAATGAAATAGAAAGTGATTATTATTGTGAAAGCAGAAATTTCTGATTTACTATCTAAGTTTTTTAAAAAATATAAACATCTTTTAAATGAAGAAGATCTCAATACATTTGGGGAATTGTGGAAAAGCTTCTATGAAACAGTAGATGAGCGTGATGATATTTGGTATAAAGGTAGTAAGCATTATAAAAATTTAATGATACAACCTGGTAAATATATTCTTTACAACAACCTGAAATTTCCTGAAGGCAATGTTATTAAATACACATCACGACATGACCAAGAAGGTGGCGGTGGCAAAAAAGATATTGACAAAGCGATTCACTATCTTGAGATGATTAAAGACCGCGATTATGACTAGTCTTCAACTTACATTCAATTTTAAAAAGCATATTTGGTCAGCTCCTTTAGATTATAGAGATTTAAGTGAAGCTAAAGAAATTGCCATAGATTTAGAAACAAAAGATACAGGCATCAATGAAGGTTTAGGTTCTGGTTGGGCTACTAACTCTGGTGAAATAATTGGATTTGCTGTGGCTACTGAAGGCTTTCAGGCATATTATCCTTTCGGCCACTTTGGGGGTGGTAATTTAATTAAAGAGCAAGTTCTGAAGTATATGTCAGACATTTGCGCTTTACCTTGTCGTAAAATTTTTCACAATGCTCAATATGATGTTGGGTGGTTAAATGCCTATGGTATTACGGTCGAGGGAGAGATTGTTGACACGATGATAGCCGGAGCATTGATTGATGAAAATAGATACACTTATAGACTAAACTCTTTAGCTAAAGATTATCTTGGTGAATTAAAAGCAGAAACAGATTTGAATGAAGCTGCCAAGGCTCACGGTGTAGATCCAAAAATGGAAATGTGGATGTTACCTGCGGAGCATGTAGGGTATTATGCGGAACAGGACGCACGACTCACGTACCTTTTGTGGCAGAGATTTAAACACGAAATATTTAAACAAAACTTAGAAACAATCTGGCAGTTAGAAAAAAATCTATTACCCACTCTAATTAAAATGAGAAAAAAAGGGGTTCGTGTAAACGTAGAAAAAGCTGAACAATTACAAAAACAATTTGCTGTAAAAGAAAAAGATATAGCACAACAAATAAAAAAATTAGTTGGCAAAGATATTGACATATGGGCAGCTAGACAAATCGCATTTGCTTTTGACAAACTAGGCATTGACTATCCTAAATCACCAAAATCTAAAGAACCAAGTTTTACACAAAATTGGTTAGTTAATAATGACACAGAGATTTCAAAACTCATCGTTAGTGCCAGAGAAATAAATAAGTTTCACAATACCTTTTTAAATTCAATAATGAAATACGAATGTAAAGGCAGGATTCATGCAGAGATAAATCAATTACGTTCTGATAATGGTGGTACTGTTTCAGGACGTCTATCAATGAGCAACCCTAATTTACAACAACTTCCCGCTAGAAATAAAGAATTTGGGCCATTAATTCGTGGTTTGTTTTTACCTGAAGAGGGATATAAATGGGGTAGCTTTGATTACTCGCAACAAGAGCCACGACTCGTGGTCCACTATGCATCTAGTATTGGTGAAGGGTATGAGGGATCGCAGGAATTAGTTGAAGCTTATGCTAATGCAGATGCAGACTTTCATCAAACTGTGGCTGACTTAGTTGGCATTGATAGAAAGCAAGCCAAAACGATTGGCTTAGGTTTGATGTATGGTATGGGTAAAAATAAATTAGCAAATATGCTCGGCCTTGGTTTTGATGAGGCTAGTGCGTTAATTGGTAAGTTTAACCGAAGAGCACCTTTTGTTAAAATGTTGTCTGATAGATGTATGAAAAAAGCAAATGAAGAGGGTGTCATACGAACTAAATTAGGACGTAAATGTAGATTTGAAATGTGGGAACCTCGTGATTTTGGTATTCATACTCCAGAAACTTTTGAAAATGCTAGTGCAAAGTATGGTGCTAATAATATAAAACGTGCTTTTACCTACAAAGCTCTCAATAGATTAATACAAGGTTCCGCTGCTGATCAAACAAAACAAGCGATTGTAGCTTGTGTTGACTTAGGATATCTACCATTATTACAAATACACGATGAATTATGTTTTAATGTTTTAGAAGATGATGTAAAAAAAATTGTGAGAGCGATGGAGGACTGCGTGAAACTCAATGTTCCAAGTGTGGTAGATGTCGCAATAGGTGACGACTTCGGATCTGCTAGCTAGAAGACTTTGCTTTTTGAATATCTGCAATCACAAGCTGTGATTTTAATTCATCTATTCTCTTTTCAATAGCTTTCATCTCAATAGTATAAATACCAGTGTTTGTATACATACTGTTCCATTGAGATTCTAAAGCCATCTTCTGCGATAGTAAATTATGTATCATCATACACCTATTTTATACTTTTTTCGTGGATTTTGTCAATATCGCTTGACTTATCCCATTATTGCTTATAATTTAGAATATTATTAATTTTAAAGAAAGGATCTTAAATGGATACTACTAGATGGAAATCTGTCGCTGTTAGAGCGGAGGATTATTTTTTATTAAAAGGGTTGTGTAAAGAGAAATTTCGTGCACCTGGAACTATGATTTCAAAATTAGTTCACGAATATGTGGAATTTCAAGCCAAAAAAAACAAACTTGATGTAAATCAATATAAAAAGAAGTTAATGAATGGTCATGCAGATGACTAAAGATTTACGATGGGCATCTTTTTTAGTATATTTAGATAATAAAAACTATGCTCAAGGATATAGAGATGATTCCTTACAACACGATGATTACAAAAAAGGTATTCACATTTCTATTCCAGATAACCTAAAAATAGTTATGAATAGTGATTTTGAATATGATGGTCACAAGATGAAAGCGATTCATGTTCAAAGATGTACACATTTTGACGATCATCTATATGTATTTGCAAAGGAGCAGGGATGAAATGGATTTTAATACTGTTTCTGTATACTGGTGAAGAAATTGTTTATGGTGAAGTCCCTGCTTGCATTATAGATGACATATGGAACAAAGTTGAAATGTATGAGCAAGAAAATGACATTGATATTCAAGGGTGGGGATGTTATGACGAAAAAACTTTTAAAATTAGAGAAAACGCAAGAAAAAAATTAGGTATAGATGTTTGATTTTTTTATTGTAACGCTTTGGTTTGAGTTAAATGACAAACTATATATGAAACATTATCCATGTCATTTGGTAACTAATTGTGGCAAGGCTGTATCTGAGTTAGTGGAGGATTATGAAGAAAAATATCCTTTAAGAAAATTTAGAGCAGCAAAATGTAATAAACCATCTGTATGGTTTAAAAAATATAAACTTAATAAATGGGATCAAGTAAAAGACTAGGGGGTATTATGGAAACTTTAATTTTAGGTTTGGTTATTAACATTTACACGTGGAGTAATGCAGACTTTTTTGTACAACGAAAAAATAACGAAAGAGAATATACTTGTGTATGGGTTGACAAAGGATGGTCAAAAGCAGATCCAAAGAACCCATCATTAGATATATTTGGATACACGAAATATAAACAAGAATGTGTTTTCAAAGATAAATGAAACTGCTTGACCTTTTTTCTGGTATTGGTGGCTTTAGTTTAGGTGCGGAATATAATAATATAGAAACAATAGGATTTGTAGAAAAAGATGCATTTTGTCAAAAAGTATTACGAAAACACTGGCCTAACACACCAATCATTGGAAATATAAGAGATGTCACAAAAGATACCTTTAAATCAGTTGACATTGTTTCCGGAGGATTCCCCTGTCAACCTTTCTCAGTCGCAGGCAAAAGAAGAGGAACAGATGACGACCGTTACCTCTGGGATGAAACTATTAGAGTCGTGTCCCTTTACAAACCCCGATGGTTTGTTGGCGAAAATGTGGAAGGAATTGTTAACATCCAAAACGGCATGGTCCTCAGACAGGTGCAAAATGACTTGGAAAAAGAAGGTTTCGAAGTCCAATGTGGTATTATTCCAGCTAGCGGCATCGGTGCTTGGCATCAAAGAAAGAGAGTTTGGATTATTGCATACTCCAACAGCAACCGCGAATCAAGGCGCTCCCAGTATGTTCAAGAGAGATCAAGGGAGTTGGGGGAATCACATGTATCGCACACCAACAACGATGGACTCAAAGGAGGACAGTCTGAAACATGCA